>Ga0210409_10003537_pt1 | contig 17358 bp, 15 predicted proteins | sample IncBWH17MmetaG_FD_161649 | JGI IMG/M metagenome (GOLD analysis project Ga0210409, IMG submission 161649) | Forest soil microbial communities from Barre Woods Harvard Forest LTER site, Petersham, Massachusetts, United States - Inc-BW-H-17-M | ecosystem: Environmental > Terrestrial > Soil >... | reverse complement strand
TGATGTTTACCGTCATCATCGTCGTGTGCTTCGCGCTGACCTGGTTGCGTCGAGTCCCCGTCGGCACGTACGTCGTGGCCTCGGCGCTCGCGTACGCTCCGGTCCGGTTCGCCATGGACTACCTGCGCATTCCGGCGAGCGAGGGGGGCGACACGCGCTACGCAGGCCTCACGCCGGCGCAATGGTCCTCGATCGGCCTCTTCATCTATGGGCTCTACATGATCTCGTATATTTGGCGGCTGCGGGCGCGCGGCGTCGACCTGGTGGCGAGCGTTCGCGCTCCGCCCGTCGACGGTAGCGCCCCGCCGCGTGGAGCCGAGGCGACGCGCTAGCATGGAAGCCGGACCCTGGAGGTACTGTACAGGGAGAGGCACTCCGACCATGGGCGGAAGAAATTGGATTCGCCGCACCGCATTGGCGGCCACGGTTGTCATCGGGTGCGGGAGTATGTCCAAGAGTGAGGGTTTCAATCCGAGCGCGGGCGGCCCCGGTGGCGGCTTTGCGTTGCTGCCCGACGGCAGTGCTGTCCGAGCCCCGGCGATGGGGGGCGCGTCGGGCACGGGTCAACCGTTCACTTTACCGCAGGAAATGAAAACCGAGAGCGATTACCAATCGCCGGTCGCGACCGGACAATTCGTCTGGACGGCGAATCCTACGAGCGGACGCGTGGCGTACATCGACGCAAAGACGTTCAGCGTGCAGACCGTCCAGGCAGGCGACGGCCCCACGTATCTTGCCGCGGTGCCGGATCCAAACGGCACCGGCGAGGCGGCCATCGTTCTCAACGTTCGCTCGCACGATGCGACGCTTTTGCGTCATTACAGTCCGACGGTCGGGAAAGGCACGCCGACGTCGATGGCCGTGCTGACGACCACTCGCTATCCGTCGACCAGCGACGCCAACTCGTGGACGGTGTCGCCCAAGGGCCGCTGGGCCGTCGCGTGGACCGACGCGACGAAAGTCCCCCACGCCGACCCCACGCAGGGCTTTCAAGACATCGCCGTGCTGGACGTCAATCCGCCGCCCGGCGCATCACCGCTGCCGCCGACGATCCTGTCCGCGGGGTACAGGCCTTCCCAATTGGCCTTCTCGCTGGACGAAACACGCGCCTACGTCGTGACGCAAGACGGCATCACCGTGATCGACCTCACCGGCGCGCAGCCTGCGATTACGCAGAACTTCGCCCTCTCCGCGCCCGTCGACCTGACCGCGGCCGACGCCTCGGCCACCGACAGCGCGATGCCCGAGGCAGCCGTGACCAATACTTCAACACCCGATGCGTCCTCCGCTGGCGATGGTCCGGCGCCCGAGGCCGCTGTCGACGATGGCGGCGTTGCAGACTCGGTGTCGCCTCCGCCGGGTTCGCCGCCGGGGGCGCCGGCGACCGTGCCGAGCGGCATGCCCGACGTCTCGTTCACCGCTGACGGTGCCTACGCGCTGGTTCGCCAATCGGGAGCCACGGCAATCACCGTCGTTTCACTCAAGGACGGATCGCCTACACGTGTCGACCTGCCGGTGGCGCCGACCGATCTCGCGCTTGCGCCGGACGGGACCTTCGCGGTGGCCGTGCTTCGCGACTTGTCGAGCGTCGCCGTGCTGCCATTGCCGGGCATAATCACCAACCCGAGCTCCTTCACGATGATGGACATCCCCGGCGAGACGATTGGGCGTGCCATCGTCGCCGAGAACTTGTCGACCAAACAAACCAGGGTGCTTCTTTTCACGACGGTCGCCGCCGTCGATGATCTCACGGTACTTACGCTGCAGCCGACGCCGAGCTTCCGCACCATCCCGCTTCACGCGCCGCTGCTCGCCGTCTTCCCGACGAGCGATGCGCAGAATGCCATCGTCCTTCACAACGTGACGCCGACGGCGGGCTCCTCGGTCAAGAGCGCCTACAGCATCGTGCCCATCGGCAAGTCGCTTCCGGCCAAGATCGTGTCGGCGACCGCGCCTCCGACCGCCGTCGCGCTCGCGCCGGGCGGAGACCGCGCGCTCATCACGCTGAGCGACAAGACGGCGATCTTCGAAGTGGACCTTGCGCTGATGCCATCCCTCGAGGTGTTGCCCTACCCACTGGCCAGCCCGCCCATCGCGGTCGGCATTGCCGCAGCGGCGAGCATGGGATTCGTCGCTCAAAACTACACTGATGGGCGCATCACTTTCATCGACGTCGCTTCGGGCGCCGATGCCGGGGCCGCGCGCACCATCACGGGCTTCGAGCTCAGTGCCCAGGTCGTCCAAGTGGACGGGCAGGCCCCTTAATCTCCCTGCAGGTCCTCGCCGAGCGACGCGATGGTTTGCGCTGTGAACTCCGCGCGGGCGGAGTAGGCAGGGTGATCGATCTCGAGCGCCAGCGCGCTCCATCCTGTCTGCGCGGCGGTGCGGATGGCGTCGGCGACGGCCTTGGGAAGCGGGAACTTGAGATAGTGCACGGCCGTCGTGCGGTCGCTGTCCGTGCCACGCTCTCTAGAATGAGCCGCGATGCGCCGGCCGTCGCCGACTAGCCAAATGTGATCCTCGACGCCCTTCGCCGCTCGCAAGAAGGCCTCGCGCTCGGCTTTGTCGTCGATCTCGACCATCAGGGTGCACGAGAGCTCGTCCTCTCCCGGCAAAAGCTCGTTGTAGGTGTCCATCTCGTGCTCTATGGCCGACCCCCGCGTGATGCGCTCCGTCCGGAGCATCTCCTGAATCTGCAGCAGCACGGTGTCGCGGTTCTCGAAGACGACGCTCACGCGCTGCCCGACGAAAATCCGCCTGCTGCGCTTTTCGATGATGACGCGCGCGCGAAACCGGTCGCGGACCGTTTCGTACTCCGGCAAAGGCAGAATCTCGCCTCGTTCGATGGGCTTCATGTCAGCTCACCTCAGGTGTTGATCACGCCGCGTCAGAGCCGCGGACGTGCCGTCCGGCGCTATGCCGTATGCGTCCGCGAGAGCCTCGACCGGATGCAAAGGCGTTCGCTCATTCTCCGCCACGATTCGTCGCCCCGAGAGCGCACAATCGGTCACAACAACCGAGGCTCCCACCGCGTCGATTCCACGAACCAGCTTCCGCGCGTAGCGGCGCCCCTGCTCATAATGCTGGGATTTCATTCCCCATGTCCCGTCGACGGCCGAACATTGCTCGATGACCTCGACCTCGGTGTCCGGAATGACGTTCAGAACGCGCACGGCCGGATAACCCACCTTCTGCGCGCGAAGGTGGCATGCGGCCTGGTACGCCACTCGTCCCAGGCCTTTGGCGAACTCGCGCGAGAGCGTCTTGTCGCGGCGCTGCTCATCTAGGAGCTCCATGACATCGATCACCGCATCGGCCACCTTGCGTGCGCCCGGTCCGGGGTCGAGCTCCGGCCACTCTTTTTTGGCCATGTAACCGCAGGTCGGCTGCAGACAGACGACCTTTCGCCCACTTTCGACCTCGCGAAGGAGCGAGCCAACATTCGCTTTGGCTTTGCTGCGAGCAGCGTCGACGTCTCCGCCGTCGAGATTGGGCATCCCGCAGCAAGTCTGATCGGGCCGAACGATACTCCAGCCGTTCTTCTCGAGCACGCGGACCGCGCTTGCCGCGATGCGCGGGAAGTTGTAGTCGGCGAGACAGGAGGCAAACAGCGCCACCGTGCCGCGCGTGCCGGCGCCGGCCAGCGGCTCGTGCTTCTCAAGCCAGCGCGCGAAGCTCGTTTCCCCGAACGGCGGCAACGGAAAGTCGGCAGCGATACCCGCTACCGCTTGCATCGACTTACGGACCAGTCGGTTCGCGTTGACGAGGTTCGCGACTCGCGCCATCGGCCCAGCAGTCATCTGACCGAGGAGCTGTGGTTCACCGAGAACGCGATCCTGCAAGGTCACGCCGTTCCGCCTGGCGCGCTGGGCCTTTTCGCGCATGAGCAGCCGCGGCACGTCGATCTGCCACTGGTGGCCCTCGTCGTGCGTGTAAGGGCACTTCACGTAGCACATCTTGCACTGCCAGCAGAGCTCGGTCGCTCGGGCAAACGCCTCGGCGTCCAGGCGCTCGGCGCCCGTGGCCTCGCCTCTATCGACGTCGCGGTCGATCCGGGCGAACACATCGGGAAATGTCCCGCAGTAGCCGACGCACATGCGGCAGCCATGGCAGACCTCGAAGACTCTGTGCATTTCCTCTTCGAGATCGCGCGCATCCCAGTAGCGCTCGTCGTTCGGATTGAATGCGGGCGGCTGCTTCGGAACGAGATCGATCTTGGCCATGGGTACCAACGAGAAGATTCACAGGGAGACGGAGAGGATGGGAGCAGTGAGGTTTGGGGTGTTCAGCAAACACTCCCCATCTCTCTGTCTCCCTGTGACATTTCACGAAGATGAAGCTCGTGAACTCGGTCAAGCCTTGAGGACCTGGAGCATCTTGGTGAATCGCCCCGCGTGGCTCTTCTCCGCCTTCGCGAGAGTTTCGAACCACTCGGCGATGTCCTCGAATCCCTCGTCGCGCGCCGTTTTTGCCATCCCCGGGTACATCGTTTCGTACTCGTAGGTCTCGCCGGCCACGGATGCCTTGAGGTTCTTCTCCGTGTTGCCGATGGGCAGCCCCGTCGCCGGATCACCGACCTGCTTCAGGTAGTCGAGGTGTCCGTGCGCGTGCCCGGTCTCGCCATCCGCCGTCTCTTTGAAGTTACCCGCGATTTCCGGGTACCCCTCCACGTCGGCCACCTTTGCGAAGTACAGGTAGCGACGGTTGGCCTGCGACTCGCCGGCGAATGCCGCTTTGAGGTTCTCGTGGGTCTTGGTTCCTTGAATCGTTTTTGCCATGAATTATGTCTCCTTACGCTGACGACGGTTGCTATGGCCTTTCGCGCGCGCACCGCGCGCAAAGGCCGCGGTAGACGCGCTCGACTGCGCGAACCGCAAAGCCGGGAGCCGCGCGGCGGAGTTTGCCGATGGCGCCTCTCGTGGGCGCGAGCGTACCGGCAGCGATGTCGATGACCGCGCCGCACCGGTCGCATACCGCGTGATGGTGAGGACCCGTGTTGGGATCGAACCGGGCTGCGTCGCCGCGTTTGCCGGGCAGGCGCACCACGCCCACGAGCCCGGCGCGCGCGAGCGCGTCGAGCGTATTGTACACCGTGGCGAAGCTCATCGACGGAAAGCTCGGCAGCAACCGCTCGAACAGATCCTGGGCCGTCGGGTGCGACTCGTCCCCGGCAAACTGGCGCACGATGGCGACGCGCTGGGGAGTCATCTTCAGCCCGGCTCGCTTCAGGTCGCGGAGCATCGCATTCGAGCGCTCACTGTCGCCTCTCATGACGGCACCAGGAGCTTAATAAGAATTATTCTCAATTGCAAGCGGTTCTAAACGCTCTTGCGCTTGCGCGAGCCCAGGACGGCGAGCTTCAAGTAGCTGAGCTGGCTTGCGGCCGCGTGCTTTGCGAGCTCGAGCTTGTTGGCTTCGCGCTGCGCCGGCTGCCGGCCCATGAGCTCGCCGGTTTCGTAGAGCTCGCGCGTGCGCGCGCGCTGCAACTTGCCGCTGGACGTTTTGGGGAGCGCGCCCGGAGGGAGTGCGAGCACGTCGTCGAGCGTGAGACCCATTCCCTCTTGCACGCCGCGGCGTACGTCGCTTACGAGGCTCGAAGACTGCGCCAGCCGCTCGGATTCCTGCACCTCGAACGCGAGCACAACTCGCTCGCGATCGCGCTCCATTCCGCTCGGGTCGCGCGCTCCGAACGCAACCACGTTGCCCTTGCGCACGCCCGCCACCTTGCTTGCCTCCCACTCCATGTCCTGCGGGTAGTAATTGCGGCCGTTGACGATGATGACCTCCTTGCTGCGCCCGCAGATGAAAATGTGTCCTTCGTGCAAGAAGCCGTGATCGCCTGTGCGCAGGAACGGCCCCCCGAAGGATTCGCGCGTTCGCTCGGCGTCCTCCCAGTAAGCGCGCATCAGGCTCGGCCCGGCGATGCGAATCTCGCCGACGGTGCGCTCCGGCAGCGGCCGCTCGCTGAGGGCGTCTTGGGGATCGAAGACTCTGATCTTGTGTTCGGGAAATTCGCGGCCACAGGAGACGAGGCGAACGGCGCGCTCGTCGTCTTCCGCGATGAGGTTCGCCTGGCCCGTTTCCCAGAGCGCGGGACCGTCGACGGCGATCGTGCTCATACCGGCCTCGAGCTCCGAGAACGCGATCGCCAGGGTCGACTCCGCCATCCCATAGGAGGGCAGCAACGCCTCCTTGCGGAAGCCGATGGAGGCGAACGCCGAGGCGAACGACTCCAGTGTCTCGGGGCGAATCGGCTCCGCGCCGCATCCGGCGATGCGCCAGCTCGACAGGTTCAAGCCCGCAAGCTCCGATTCGCGAATACGCTTGACGCAGAGCGCGTAAGCGAAGTTCGGCGCGTAGGCGATGCTTCCCTTGTGTTGGCTGATTGCCTGAAACCAAGTGATTGGGCGCTTGAGAAAAAGAAGCGCGGGCAAAAATACGATGGGAACGAGGTGGTAGATGGGCGCGAGGACGAAGCCGATGAGCCCCATGTCGTGATAAAGCGGCAGCCACGAGACGCCGACGTCCTCCGGGTTGGAGCGCAGGCCATCCACCATGATGCACTGAATATTCGCGGCCACATTCGCGTGGGTGAGCGCCACGCCCTTGGGCCGCGACGTCGAACCGCTGGTAAATTGGATGAAGGCCAGGTCGTCGAGGCCGATTTTCTCCGCCTTGAGGGGCTCCTGCGATTCTCGGATCCCCTCGATCGCGACCACTTGCTCCAGAGCCGGGCACTCGGCCTGTACGGTGCCGAGAAGGCGTTTGATCTTTGCCGTCGTCACGAGCACGCGCGCGCCGCTCTTGGCGACGATATGCCGGGAGTTATCCAGGTACGCCTGAAGCTGGCCCAGCGCCAGCGGCGGATAAATTGGGACCGGCACGATCCCCGCCCGCGTGGCCCCGAGGAAACAGAGGACGAAGTCGTCATTGGCCGGCAGGATGAGAACGACGCGATCTCCCTTGCGCAAGCCGAGTGCTTGCAGCGCACCCCCGAAGCGCGCGGTCATCCGTTCGATGGCCGTGAACGAAAAGGACGCCTCCGCCTGGCCGTTGGGGCCGGGGACCCCGGTCTCGGACACGAAACGGTAGCCGCGTGTAGGCTCCGACTTCGCCGCGTCTTCAATGGCCTGGGGTATGGTGCGAGGCTGCATGGACTCTAGCCGGCTCTTACCAGAGCTCGGCGTCCAAACCAACCGGGAGTGGGGCCGTGCCCGGCTCCATTCCTGGGTTTCGCGCCTGGTTTCGCGCCAGGTTTTAGGGGGCTTTGACAGGGAATCCGCCGTCGGCGACCATTTGGCAATGCCTCTAATCGAGACCGAGGAAGCCGCGCGCCGGCTCGCCCGCGCTATCGCGAGTGATCTTTCGCTTTATAACGAGGACAAGATCGTCAGCGGCATCCAGAACGACAACCTATTCGACTCGCTCGCCGAGGAAATTGAGGAAGGTCGCGCCCTTTACAAGCGGCGCGTTTCGCCCGAGCTTTACCCGCGCAACTTCTACGATCGCGCGCTCGTCGATATCCTCATCAAGGCCAAGGGGCACGTCAAATCCAAGCTCTGGTGAGCTCGCGAGGGTTCGTCCGCAAAGCGGACGACAAACGTGGGGGCTCGGAGGGGGGGGGCGAGCGCATCGCTCTCGTCGTACCCACCGAGGCGAACGGCGACAGACTGGATCGGTTTTTGGCCCGAGCGCTACGCATTTCTCGTTCGGAGCTTCAGCGTTGGATCGCCGCAGGCCGCGTGACGGTTCAGGGGGTGACGCAGGCCGCTTCGGCGCGGGTGCGCGACGGCGACCGGATCGTCGTGGATCCTGCAGCGTTACCGCCGACCGAGGCGGAGCCGGATCCGGACGTACGCTTCGACCTTCTATGCGTGGACGAGGATTTCGTCATCGTCAACAAGCCCCCGGGGCTCGTCGTGCACCCAGCGAGAGGTCACGAACGGGGAACTCTGGTGAGCGGCCTCCTGGCGCGGGGGCTCTTCGCCCACCAAGAACCCCAGGGAGCCCCAGACACAGCCTCGGGCCAGGCCGATGCTCAATGGAACGCGCGGCCGGGGGTAGTGCATCGGCTCGACAAGGGGACGAGCGGAGTGATGGTCGTCGCACGCTCGGCGTGGGCTCGCGATGCGCTCGGGGAACAGTTCCGGGCGCGCACCATTGAACGGGCCTACGTCGCCATCGTGGTCGGAGAGTCTCGAGGGGGCACTTTTCGCACGCTGCACGGACGTCATCCGCGCGACCGTTTGCGCTTCACTACGCATGTGCGCTCCGGAAAGCCGGCAGTGACCCACGTCCACGTCCTTGCTCGTCTTTACGGCTCGACGCACATCGAATGCACCCTCGAGACGGGTCGGACGCATCAGATCCGCGTGCATCTGGCCGAGACAGGGACGCCGGTGCTCGGCGACCCGCTCTACGGCAAGCCGGCGCGCGACGAACGCGTACGCGAGGTCGGCGCAGCGTTGGGGCATCAGGCGCTGCACGCGCGACTTTTGGGCTTCACGCATCCGCGCACCGGCCAGCGCGTTCGGTTCGAAGCGCCTCCGCCCGACGACTTCTGCGAGGCGCTGCGAGCTTTAGTGACCTGAGTCCGCAATTCGGAGCAAATTGCGGACTCAGGTCACTAGAAGCCCCGGATGGCGCCGCTTGAGGCGCGCCAGAGAGGCGAATCCGACGACCACGGCAAACCAGAGCGTTGCGAAGCGCACGAGGATCATCGCCGCAGTGCTGATCTCGGGGGCTACATGACCCAGTTCGTGCATCTGTCCTTGCAGCGATGTCTCGGTCACGCCCAAACCCCCAGGCACCGGCACCAGGGCTCCTGCCAGCGTGCTCGTGGCGTAAAAAAACATGGCCAAGCCGAAGCCAGTCGTCTGCCCAAAGCCGCGAAGGATCACCCATAGCGCCGCACACTCCAGCGACCACGCGGCGATCGAGAGCAGCGTGGGCACGATGAGATTCGACGGTTTGACCAAGATCGTCAGGCTGTCATACGCGGAATGTAGCTTCGGTCCGATTCCCGCAAATGGTCCTTTCAGCTTCTCGATTGCGACAATGATGGCATGCGAGGCCCGTTCGCTAGCGACCACGGCGAGGACCAATGCGACTGCGCACGCGCCGAGTCCCGCCCACAGCAACCCTCCTCGAAAGCCGAGCGACCCCAGCACGATAAGGACGACCACGCCGATGACGTCGGTGAGGCGCTCGGCGACGACGATGGGTGCGCTGCGTGCGATCGAAACGCCGTGGGTTTCGAATAGAACGACGGATTTGAACACCTCGCCGACCTTGCCCGGCGTGACCGTCAAAACGAATCCGCTGAGGAACGTCAGCAAGCTGTCTTGGAGTCCGACGCCGCGTACACCCAGGCGCGCGAGATAAAACTGCCACTTGAGCCAGCGCAAAAGGTAATTGCTGAAAGCCAGCCCGCACGCAACGGCCATCGCCCACCAGGCGAAGCTCTCGAGTGCTTCGCGCATCTTTCCGAACCCCTGCCAGATGGCGAAGCCGCCATAGACCGCCACGGCAAGCAACATGGCGAAGATGACTCGGCGAAGGCCGACCCTTCTCTCTGCATTCGGGCGCACCGCCTCGACACCTTCGGACGACGTCATTGTCTGCTCCTTCGCACGGCTACCCGGGCAGGGTCTAGTCCGGGTTGCAGCGCATTCCTCGGATACGCTGTGCACGGGAGCAGGCGCTCGCGGCATCGCGGACCTTTGACACGACGCTTCCTCCCATGCCAATACGCGTGCCTCATCGCACATGCAGGCCACGCAGACGAGCGGCACATCGTCCGGCGACGTCGAACTGCTCGCTAGAGCTGGCGACGCGGGCCGCAAGCTGAAGAAGGCCGTCGCCGTACGCGTCGTCGGCCAGGACTCGGTCGTCGAACTTATGCTCGTGGCGCTGCTCGCCCGCGGTCACGGCCTCCTCGTCGGCGTGCCCGGACTCGCCAAGACGCTGCTCGTCGCGTCGCTCGCGGAAGCGCTCGATCTTTCCTTCGGGCGGGTTCAGTTCACCCCGGACCTACTGCCGGCCGACATCACCGGAACCGACGTGCTTCAGGACGACGCGGGCGGGCGCAGCGTGCGATTTCTTGCGGGACCCATTTTCCATCATCTGGTGCTTGCAGACGAAATCAATCGGACCCCCCCGAAGACCCAGGCAGCGCTCCTTCAGGCGATGCAGGAGCGCCGGGTGACCGTCGGCATCCAGACGCACTCCCTTCCCGATCCTTTCCAGGTGTTCGCCACGCGCAATCCCATCGAGCAAGAAGGAACATACGTCCTCCCGGAGGCGCAGCTCGATCGGTTTCTGCTCGAGATATACATCGATTACCCGAGCGCAGAAGAGGAGCGAGAGATCGCGCGGCGGACGACCGGCGTGCAATCCGCCGAGGTCCCGCAGGTGCTCGCGAGCGACGAGGTTCGAGCGTTGCAAGCGCTGGTGCCGCGCATTCCGGTCACTGACGCCGCGGTGGAGCTTGCCGTCGCGCTTGGGCGTGCCACCCGTCCGCACGATTCCAAAGCGCCTTCCGAGGTGCGCGAATTCGTGCGATTCGGCGCGGGCCCACGAGGCTCTCAAGCGCTCGTGCTAGCGTCGAAGGCAAGGGCGGCGCTGCACGGCGAGGCAGCGGCGGACATCGATGATGTGCGGGCGCTCATCGTCCCCGTCCTGCGTCACCGCCTTGTCCTCAGCTATCGCGCCGAAGCGGAAGGGATTCGAGATACCCACATCCTCGAACGCGTGGTGCGGGCACTGGGTTAGAAGTAAAATCCAGGGCAATGGCTCGTTCGAAGGAGACCGACGAGCTCGTGCCGGAGAAGGCGGAGGTCGCCGAATCGCTCGTCCCGGCGGCGGTCAAGAACGGCGCCGGCGTGAGCGCTGACGCAACAACGCAGGAAGTCATCCCGACGATTCCGCCCCAGCCGGCGGCGGGCCCGTGGCGTAGCTACAAGGAGGTCGTCGCGCAGCTCGCCGCGCGCATCGTAGAGGCCCAGCGACCGATCCGGGTGCTGCAGGCGTTGCGCTGGGACGACGCCGTCGAAGAGCAGTTCCTCAAGGTCAAGCAACGGGAATTGCCCAAGGTCGATGCGTCCTACTACGAGGCCATCGACCTGGGCTTCGGACCCCGCGAGAAGCTCGAGGAGTTCGAGCAAATCGCCGGCGACGTTCATCGTGAGCTCGGCGACCGCGACGCCATTGGGCTGATCATGGTCAAAACGGCGCTCGAATACCGCGACGTCGTTCGAATGCTGGCCGTGCGCGGAACCCCCGCCTTTTACGCGTGGTCCCGGAAGCTATACGGATCTCCCAAGGACAAGTTCCCCGACGGTCGTTCATCCGTGCGCGATCTGGGCCGCGTCCTCTACGGCATCCTCACCAACGGGGACGAATGGTCGGGCGCCATGGCCACGAATTCGCCCCTATACGCGCGCACGATCGGCGCGAAGGACGCGGCGCAGCAGCTCGAGGAGCGCCTCGCCAATTACTTCGGCGACGTGCGCGTGCCCGTCGAGGCCAATGAGGTGATTCTGGCGGACGCGGCAGCCGGCAGCGATTATGTGAAGGTCCGGTTGGGCGCAAAATTCAGCCCGCGTGACATCGACATCCTGGAGGTACACGAGGGTTGGGTGCATGTCGCGACATCGCTCAACGGTCAGGCGCAAACGGTGGCCAAATGGCTCGCCAAAGGCCCTCCGCGCACGACGGCCGTGCAGGAAGGGCTTGCCGCCCTTCTCGAAATGTTCACGTTTCGCACCTACCCGCGCCGGGCGCGACGCCTGAACGATCGGGTCCTGGCGGTCGACAAAGCCGAAGACGGTGCGTCGTTCCTCGATGTATTCGAATGGTTCCGAACGGAAGGTTACGAAGAAGACGAGTGCTTTCACAACACGCGCCGCGTCTTCCGCGGCGGAGTCGTGGCTGGAGGCGCCCCGTTCACCAAGGACGCGTGTTATTGCAAGGGAATCGTCCTCAACTACGCCTTTATCCGTAGCGCGATCCAACACGACCGTGTCGAGCTCGTCCCGATGCTCTTCGTGGGCAAGGTGGCCCACGAGGACGTTCCCATCCTCGCGCGACGCGTCACCGACGGTGTCGTCAGACCGCCCAAGTACCTCCCGCCCATGTTTCGTGACCTCAACGGTCTGGCAATCTGGATGGCGTATTCGACATTCTTTTCCCAGCTCGGCGGGGATGCCATCGCCGAGCACTACGCCAAGCTGTTCGATTGTTAAGTGCCCACTACCGTCCGCGAAAGACCGGCTTCTTTTTGTGCGCAAATGTAGCGAGCCCCTCTTTCGCGTCATGCGACCGGAAGAGCCCTTGCAAGAGCTCGCGCTCGAGCGCAAGCCCCTCCCCCAGGCCGACTTCCGCGCCGCTTTGAATAGCCCGTTTGAGGTTGCCTACGGCCATCGCAGCTCGGCGCGGCGGACAGAACTCATGCGCATAGTCGAGAACCTGCCGCATGAAGGCCTCGTGTGTTTCCGTTGTCCACACTTTGTGCAGGAGGCCCACCTCAAACGCTCGTTCAGCGGTCAAATACTCGCCTTCAACGATGAGCTCTATCGCGCGCCCCTTTCCGACCAGGCGGGGTAGTCGCTGCGTTCCTCCAGTCAGTGGCAAGAGGCCCAAGTTCACCTCGGGAAACCCGATTTGGAGCGGCCCATTGCGTGCGATGCGAAGGTCGCAGGCGAGGGCGATATCGAGTCCGCCGCCGACGCAGTGGCCGTTCACGGCCGCAATCACGAGCTTGGGCGTATTTTCCAGCCGTAGCAGGGTCTCGTTGGCGTGCAGCGTGAAGTAGTATTTGAAGCTGTCATCCGCCTCTTTGAGCATGTTCACGTTCGCGCCGGCGCAGAAGTACTTCTCCCCGTGACCGGTCACGACGATGACGTGCACGTCGGTGTCGAACCGAGCTTCGAGAATGTTCGTATCGAGCTCCTTGAACATCTCGTACGTGTAGGCGTTGACAGGCGGATCTGTGAGCGTGAGGGTTGCGACCCCCTTGTCCGTGGCGTAGCTCACTAGGGTGCCCATCTCGCTCTCCTCGACTCGGGCAATCTTCACGTGGCTGTTTCCGCCACGCTGGCGTCTCGAGCCGGGGGTCTTAGACTTAACCGAGATGTCGCGCAAATCCGCGTCGCCGTGGATCCGCCTAGGCGTTGCCGTGGCGTCCTGGGCGGTGGCGGCCTGGCTTGCCGAAAGCACACTTGGCCCTGACATCGGTCGCGCCGGGCGCAAGCTTCAGCAGCGCATTGAGATGCAGTTGAAAAGAGAAGCGGCGCCAGCTCCTCCCCCCGCACAACCCGAGCGGAGCCACGAGGACGCGATAGAGCCTTGGGAGCTCGTTGGCGTGTGAAAAGCGCGCCGGCGCGAAACGATCCGTTCGCGCTTGTGCTAGATCCGAGTCGGGCAGGTCGCTCTGGTTCTAGCGCGAGAGTTCAGACCAGGGCAATGCGACTCTATGAATACCCAGGACCTGTGTTCGGAACTCAAGCGGCTCATCGTTTCTGAGCTCAACCTGAAAGGGCGCAGCCCGGACACCATCGAGGACAACGCGCCGCTTTTTGGGGCGGGGCTTGAACTCGATTCGCTCGATGCATTGCAACTGGCGATGGTCATTGAAGAAAAGCTCGGTGTACGCATCCCGGAGGGCGCGGAGGCTCGGGCCATCTTTGCAAGCGTGATGTCCATCGCCACGTACATCGCCAAGGTTCAGAGCGGGTGACCAGCGCGCGCCTGTGGGTGACCGGCCTCGGGCTTATCACCCCCCTGGGCGCGGACGTCGAGACCACCTGGGCGCGGCTCCTGCGCGGCGATCGCGGTTTTAGAAGCATCCAACTCTTTGACGCACAGGCTCAGCGCGCGCATGTTGCCGGGGAGGTAGACGGCTTCGAGCATCCTTCCGACCCGGACGATGCGTTGGCAGGGTGGTCGCGATCGAGCGCGATGGCTGCGGCAGCCGCGGCCGAGGCTATGCGCGCCGCGGCCGTCGACGTCCGTGCGGCGCGAGTCGGGTTGGTCGTGGGCGGGACGACCGGAGGGATGTTCGAAAACGAGCAGGCGCTCGCACGACTGCATGCAGAGCCTCGGTGTCGCGCAACGCTCACACGGATGCTCTCGCATCCCTTGAGCGCGGTAGGCGACTTGCTCAACTACCGCATGGGCCCATTTGCGCGCGTGCGCACGCTCGCTAGCGCGTGCTCCAGCGGCGCCAATGCGCTTGTTGTCGCTGCGTCGTGGCTATTGGCACGCGAAGTCGACATCGTCGTGGCCGGCGGCAGCGACGCGCTCTGCCGGCTGACCCTGAGCGGGTTCAACGCTCTCGGCGCGCTCGACCCGGAGCCCTGTCGCCCGTTCGACAAACGGCGCCGCGGCACGAACCTCGGAGAAGGAGCGGGGTTCCTCGTGCTTGAACGCGCTGACGACGCGCGCAATGGCGCCCGTCGCGTCCCGCCGATCGCCGAGCTCGCCGGCTGGTCCGTCGGCGCGGAAGCCCACCACATCACAAACCCGGCCCCCGACGGGTTGCTCGTCGCCTCACTCATAGAGCGCGCCATCTCCCGCGCGGGATTGCGCCCATCCGACATCGACTACGTGAATGCCCACGGCACCGGCACGCCGCTCAACGACGCCATGGAGGCGACGGCAATCGCTCGAGCGCTCGCCAGGGAGGCGGCGCGCGTTCCGATCTCGAGCAGCAAGGGGCAACTCGGGCACACGCTGGGCGGAGCCGGAGCGATCGAGGCGGCGATCACGGCTCTCGTGGTTTCTCGTAATATGCTCGTACCCACTGCGGGTCTCGACGAGCCGGATCCGGCGCTGGCGCTAGTGCACGTCCCTCACGTGGGACGCGAAGTCCCACGCGTGCGGGCGGCGTTGTCGAACGCCTTCGGCTTCGGCGGCATGGATACCGTGCTTGCGTTCACCAACCCCGTCCTGGAGCCTCCTCGTTCAACGCGCACCGCCACTCAGCGCTTTTGCGCGGTCATCACAGGAGCAGCCGTGTTCGGGATATGTGGGCTGCGCGGTTGGGATGGGTGCGCCACGCTGCCCGACCAGCGTTTTGCGCTCGACACGGTCGTGGACCCCGACTCGCACCTTGACGTCGTTCGGGCACGTCGGCTCGATCGCGCGGGTAGGTTGGCCGTGGTCGCCGTCCAGCATGCCCTGGGCAGCAACGGCGACGCCCGGGACAGCATGGGCCTCGTGCTCGGGAGCGCCTATGGCAACGTCGACGATTCAGCCGCGTTCATGCATCGAATCTTCGAGAAGGGCGTGCGGGCTGCGAGTCCCGCCGATTTTCCGAACCTCGTCCCAAGTTCCCCCGCCGGGCACGTGTCGATCTACCTTGGCCTGCGCGGCCCGACGTTCATGGTGGCAGACCTGGCCACGAGCGGCGAAAGCGCGTTCATTCAGGCCATCCAGCTCGTAGGAGCGCGCGATGCTCCGAGGATCGTCGCCGGGGCCGTGGAGCCCAAGAGCAACATCGTCGAGCGCGTGCTGTCCTCGCTCTTTGCGTACGACCCGTCACAGGCCGATGCGGAGCGCGCGGATCTGGCGGCGGCGGTCGTCGTCGAATCGGAGCAACAGGCCCTTGCGCAAGGGAGACGGGTGCTCTGTCGGGTTGGACAATACCTCGAGTGGCGCAGGTCGGATGTCGCCCCAGCGCCCCTCACCACGCTGCAGGGACCACGACTCGGGCGGGCGGAGGTCGTATTGCCTCGCGCCAGCAAGGACATCGAAGTGTTGCTGGCGTCTACGCCATGGGGCTCTTGCACAAAGGTGATGTGCAACTGCGCCCTCGGCGAGAGCGATGCGCTCGGCACCGTGGCGCTCGCTGTGGCCGCGGGGCGCATCGCGGCGGGTCTCGCCGAGGAGGCTCTGGTGCTCGGCATTTCCAAGGGCCGCGGATATGCGGTGGTGCTTGCGGCATGAATCTTCCAAAGCTGCTGCCCCTCATCGTTGTCGTGTCGTGCACTGTCCCGGCGAAGTCGCGGCAGCCCATGGACCCCGCAACGTGGGCAACCGTCCAGCGCGCACTCGAGGCCGAGCGAGCCGCGAGATCGCGTCCGCCATGGAGGGCTCGCGTGAGCGTATCCATGCGCGAGCCGCGCACAGGACGCGTCGTCGACGGTCGCGGCGCAATCGCGGTGGCGCCTGGACGCGCAATGCGCATGGTTCTGGTGGGGGGAGCCGGCGGGACGATGCTGGATGCTTGGATTACCGCGGCTCAGTGGCGCGTTGCCATCCCGCCCGCCGGCCAGCTGCGCCGTGGGGATGGGGTCGAAGCCGAACTGGGCGACGGCGGCGGCGCGCGCGACTTGCCCGTGGGCTTCCTTCGCTGGTTGTTTTTCACGCCGCTTCAAGGAACCCTCTTCGCTGGAACGCAAGAGCAAGACGGGTTGTCGTTCTTGCTCCGGGACGGCGACGCGGTGCTCGAGGTGCGACTTCGCTCCTGCGACCGTGGACAGCTCTCGATCATAACGCGGCGATCCCGTGGACGCGTCGAGCGACTGGAAGAATGTCGCGCTCCGAGCTCTCCGCAGCCCGGTGACTGGGTCACCTATCGCGACGACAGCAATGGGCTGCGATGCGACCTCGCGATAGAGTCCGTGGCCAGCGAGTCGCCCGACGACATCGCCTTTCGCGATCCCGACGCCGGAGGGGAGGTCGTGTATTGAGCCGCGTCGCGGTAGTGGCGTTCGGCGCAGTGTCGGCGCTCGGCGAAGGAGCTGCTGCCGCGAGCGCAGGAAAAGTTGGAGAACCCGCTTTCGTGGCCATCGCGCACGACGGCGATCTCGCGCGCGCGGGGCTTGCGAAGCCGTTCGCGGCTCGCGCCCGCGTCGATCCCGAAACCGACCGCGCGACGGCGCTTCTGCAGCGCGCCCTCTACGGTTGTGCGACCAAGCTTGACGAGGTGTGTCCAACCTGGCGGGGCAAGCGCGTGGGAATGGTGCTCGGCACATCTGCGGGAGCCATGCGCACGGCAGAGCGGGCCTTTGCAGCATTGGCGCGAGGCGAGCCGTTGAAGGACGGATTGGTGGAGGGACCTACGTATTATGGACCGATGGCCAGGGCGGCCGGAAAGCTCGGCGTGGCTCTCGACCCGTGCGTGCTGGTGCTGGCCGCGTGCGCATCGTCGGCGATCGCAATAGGTCTCGGCTCACGTTGGCTCGAGCGCAACTCATGCGATGTCGTTTTGGCGGGCGGGTTCGACGACGTCACGGTCTTCGTGGCCGCCGGATTCGAGGCGCTGCGTGCGACGACCGGCAGCCCTCCGCCGCGTCCCTTTCGCATCGCGCGGGATGGGATGGCGCTCGGTGAAGGGGCTGCGGTGTTGGCACT
>Ga0210409_10003536_pt1 | contig 17359 bp, 12 predicted proteins | sample IncBWH17MmetaG_FD_161649 | JGI IMG/M metagenome (GOLD analysis project Ga0210409, IMG submission 161649) | Forest soil microbial communities from Barre Woods Harvard Forest LTER site, Petersham, Massachusetts, United States - Inc-BW-H-17-M | ecosystem: Environmental > Terrestrial > Soil >... | reverse complement strand
CAGGAGCGTTTGCCCGGCCGTGGCGCTCGTAGTTTTCGGTAGCGGCTGCGAGATGCTTGCGGGCGGCTTCGCGAAGGTTGACGGGTTCGTCGAGGAAGACGAGGGGCTTGAGGGAACTTTCGGCGAGTTCAAAGAGCGAGGCGGTGCCCGCTTCCCTGCTGCCGCCGATCCAGCCGCTGGATTCCCAGTTGAGGGCTTCGTTGCTGCCGGGGGCGGGGACGCTCCATTCGGTAAGAGGAAGAATGGTGGTTTTGACGACGGGAGCGACGGAGCGCTGGGTACGTGGATCAAATTCGCGAACGCCTTCTATGGTGTCGCCGAGCAGCTCGAGACGCACGGGACGGGGCGCTTCGGGAGAGAAGACGTCAACGATGCCGCCACGAACCGCGAACTGGCCAGGGAGGTCGACCATTTCGGTGCGGGCGTAACCGGTGCTTGCGAGGTGGGTGATGAGTTCCTGGTGGGAAACTTCCGCGTCTTTGGCCAGAGTACGGGCAAGGGTGAGGTAGACGTAGGGATCCTGGTAGCGCCAGAGGGCCGCGGCCACCGGTGCGATGATGAGAGAGACCTCGCCGTTAGCGAGACGGTACAGCGTTGCGGCGCGGCGCTCGAGGATGTCCGCGTGAGGGGACTGTGGTTCCCAGGGAAGACTGTCGAAAGCGGGCAGGACGGCTACACCACCGGTATGACCGGGAAATATCTGGAAAAAGAAACGAAGACTGTCGGCGAGGGACTCAGCGCGGCGATTGGAGTCGCTGATGAAGAAAGCGGGGCGGCGGAGTTCGTGGGAGAGATAGGCGGCGACGAGGGCTTTGGCGAGGCCCTGGAGGCCGGAAAGAGCAACGAGATTGGAGTTGGAACGTAGTTCGGCCAGCGTGCCTTCCAGTGAAGGAAGGCGAAGAAGACGCTCGAGACGTTCACGGACCGCGGGGAGAATCATTAACGTCTCTATTCTAACGTGCCAGGGAGATTTGCGGGAGTTGTCAGTTGTCAGTGAGAAAGCACAGTTCAAGGTTGAAAGTTCAAGGGGAAGAACAGTCTGGGTGAGCGCGGGGGTGCGCCTCACGAGCGGCGGCTCGCCGCCGCACTCCAAAGGCGTCGGATCAGTGTCGATTTTTAAAAGGCGCCCGCCGCAGAAGGCGGCCGCTACAATGCCCTATGGGAGGGAGCGGATTTTTTGGAGGATGGTGGAGGTGGAATAGGAGTCGAGGACGTCGATGCGCTCGACGCGACCGCCAGCGGCTTCGACTTCTTCGCGGCCGACGATTTGGTCGCCGGGCCAGTCACCACCCTTGACGAGAATGTCGGGAAGAAGAGCGGCGATGACGGTGCGGGGAGTGGGCTCGTCGAAGATGAGGACGGCGTCGACGCATTCGAGGCTGGCAAGGATTTCGGCACGCTCGTGCTGAGGAATGACGGGGCGGCCGGGTCCTTTGAGGGCGCGGACGCTGTTGTCGCTGTTGATGCCAACGATGAGGAAATCGCCGAGGGCGCGGGCGAATTCGAGGCTGCGGATATGTCCGGGATGAAGCAGATCGAAGCAGCCGTTGGTGAAGACAACTTTGCGGCCGTTGCGTTTCTGGGGAGCAAACCGCAAAATCGTTTGTTCCAGAGTGAGGACGGAATCCATAGTGAAAAAACAGTTTAGCATGGGGGATTTGGAAAAGCGGCGCCCCTGGTTGGACGGGTAGCGCTGGGATCGGAAAGGCCTCGCCCCTGAAGGGGCGAGCTGCAGGGAGGCGTCGATTACAGCATGCGGCCATTTATGATTAGCGGGTGGATGGATTGATGAAGAAAGGAAAAGGGCGGCGGGCGGTTGCGGGAATTCTACTGTTGGTGCTGGGGGCGCTACTGACCTTCGTGCCTTCGCGGAGATATGCGGAGCGGAGGTATGTGGCAGATACCGGCGCGTGCAAAGTCGATCTGGATGTGCTGGCGCTACGGAGTTTTCGTGATGGGTCGGAACCCGGATCCGTGGTGCTGTTTCATGGGTTGAGTTCGAACAAAGTGGTGATGAATTATCTGGCGCGGGCGTTCGCGGAGCAGGGTCTGCGCGTGTACGTACCGGATTTGCCCGGGCATGGGCGATCGCCGGGCCCGTTCACACCGGAGCAGGCGGAGACGTGTGCGCTGTCGTTGCTGCGTGGATTGGCGGCGCGAGGATTGTTGGTGCCGGATCGCACGGTGATCGCGGGGCATTCAATGGGAGGAGCGATTGCGCTGCGGGTCGCGGGGAAATTCCGGTCGGCCGGAGTGATTGCGATTTCGCCGGCGCCAATGAAGGAGGCGCACGGAGTGACCACGGAAAACCTGCTGTTTCACAATGTGCCGCCGATACCCCCGAATACGTTGGTCATAACGGGCCGGCTGGAGCCGAAGTGGCTGACGGAGAACGCGGCGGAGTTGGTGGCGAAGAGCGGCGATGCGTCGGTGCAATATATGCGAGTGCCGCTGAATACGCACGTGAGTGTGTTGTTCTCGCCGACCGTGGCGAGAGAGGCGCAAGCGTGGGCGGCAAAGCTGTTGAAGCTACCGACCGCGAATCAACTGCCGACCCGCGGAGGGCTGCTGGGGGGAGTGCTGGGGCTGGCGGGAATCCTAATGTTGGCTGGGCCGTTTATCCGGGAAGCAACAGGAAAGACCGAAGTCGAAGAGAAAAGGATAGCGGGCATGCCGCGATGGACGCGAGCGATTCTGGAGGTTGCTGGGATATCGGCCGGAGTGGTGGTGCTGCTGCGAAATGGCGTACCGCTGAAGGGAATGCATGCGTTTGAGGGAGATTATCTGGCAAGCTTTTTTCTGCTGGTGGGCATGGCGCTGCTGCTGGTGCATGGGAATTTGGCGAGGGCGCAGTTTCGAACGAAGGGAGCGGCACTGCTTGGGGCCGCGCTTTCGGGATTCTTGCTGTATTTCCTGCTCACAGGGTGGCTGCAATTGACGCTGGCAGGGGCATGGCCGACGCTGGCAAGGTGGATCCGTTTCCCGTTTTATTTCATGGGAGCATTTTTGTTTTTGTTCATGCTGGAAGTGCTGGTTGGGCCGGTGGAGGAAGGTCGCGCAAAGCGATTTGGGGTGTGGATGGGAATGGTGGTGCTGGCATGGCTGGCGCTGGCGGGGGGTGTGCTGTATTTGCACAGCGGAGAGTTCCTGCTGGTGCTGCTGTCGGCGTATTTTACGGCGGTTTTCGTAGGCCTGGGGCTAGGTGCTCAATTGGTACGGAAAATGACGGGCTCCGCGACAGCCGCCGCACTCTTCGGTGCTATACTGCTAGCTGGGATTTGCCAGGTGATATTTCCGCTAGGGTAGAGGGAGAATCGCCGGCGAACGTCTCCTTCTTCCTCAACGCGCCGGAGACGGAAGCAAGTTCTCTCACAACAGAAAAAGACAAAATGTCCGAAATTGCGATCGTCGGTGGCGGACCTTCCGGCGCGATGTGCGGTGAGCAACTCGCGCGCGCGGGGCATTCCGTGGAGATTTTTGACGAACACCTGGCATGGGAAAAGCCGTGCGGCGGGGGTCTAACGTACCGGGCGACGCAGTGCTTCCCTTTCCTGCTGGATAATGACCATCCGAAGAAATTAATCCGCGACGTGGAGATTGTCAGCGCGGAAAATCAGCGAGCGAAGCTGGATTTGCAGCATCCCATCGTGATTTATTCGCGCACGGTGTTGAACGGGTTGCTGCTGGACCGGGCGCGGGAAGCGGGCTGCAAGATTCAGCAATCGCGAGTGCAGAGCATCGATACGGCACCTGATAAGCCGACCTATGTGGTGGAGGGAGAACGGCGGCGGGCGGATTTTGTCGTGCTGGCGGCAGGCGCGAGGAACCAGCTCTTGCCGGGAATCCGGGCGCTGGACCGCGACGAGCTCGAAATGACGCAGGGCTATTTTGTGCCGCAGACTTCGGACCAGATCATCATTAAATTTTTGCCGGAGTTTGAAGGCTATATCTGGTCGTTTCCGCGCGCGGATCATTTGTCACTGGGTATCTGCGGGAGCATGGCGGCGCACACCAGCACGGAATTGCGATCGCACCTGCATATGTTTGCCGCGAGCGAGAAAATCGGCACGGAAAGCGCGAAGTTTTACAGCCACGTGCTTCCCTCGCCGCAAGAGCGGACCCTTTCCGGGCGCGCGGTGATCGGACGGAACTGGGCGCTGTGCGGAGATGCGGCGGCGTGGGTAGACCCGCTGACCGGCGAAGGATTGTTTTACGCGATGCGTTCGGGAGACTTGCTGGGACGCGCGATTGCGGAAGGATGCCCGGAGAAATATCCGGCACAGGTGCGGGCGTCGTTTTCGGCGGAACTGGAATTTGCGGCGCGCATCGTGAGGCGATTCTACCGGGGATCGTTCCTGGGCTGCTCCGTGACGACGCGCATGGTGCAATTCCTGCAACGGAACGCGATGTTCCGGCAGTTGATGAGCGATTTATTCTGTGGGACGCAAGATTACACGACGTTGAAACAGCGAGTGCTGGAACATTTGGGAGGAACGTTGAGCCAATTTGTTTCCAGCGTATTGAATTTCGACCGGCCGGCGGCGAAGGTGCGGACGTACCCGGCGGCGGATTAACGGTCAGGCCCTTCCGTCTTCGTTCCTGGGCAAGAAAGTCTCTCCATAGCGCGACACCCCTTCGGGATCTCTTTTGACAAAAACGTTGCTGTGATCCCTCCTTGCGCTCCGGTCGGAAGGACAGAACACAGAAATGGCGCCGCACGGACAAAAGCTGGCATAAAAGCGAGCGCTACATTGAAGCGACAAAACAGCAGATCCCTCGTTTCGCTCGGGTTGACAAACCGGAAAGACAAAACAGCAAAAGGCAAAGCGAGATGGCGGGATTAACCCGCCGCTACAAAGATGAATACCGATCTGAAGATCGGCCACTACAAAGGCACAGGAACAGCCTCATCCCTGAAGGGGTCGGGCAACACAGCGGGATGCGGTATTTGCTGTGCGTATATTTGAGGTGCGGGGCATAAGTGCGGGCGGGGGCCGGAATTTGAAAATGGGCTTGCCTCGCGCGGTATTGCCCTTTATAGGGTCCCGCACTCGCCTAGCCACACTATCCGCGCTTCTGGCTACAGTGAGCGGTCGGTAGGTTGCCTCAGACAATTCAAAATAACGGGTAAGGGGTGTGCACATGCGCAAAGCCGTATCTTTTGCGATCTTCTTTGCCTCCCTGGTGGCGGGCACTGTGTATGGACAGAGCGCGTCGACCATGGCGGATGATCAAGTAAATGCAAGCTATCTGCAGAGAGTGAAACCATACTCGCTCGCGACCGGCTCCAACGCGGACGGTGGAGGGGTATTGGGGAAGCACTCATCGGGAGTGGGGTTGGGAGTGGATTCGGTAGCGAATTGGAGCAGCTATTTTTATCAGCCCGGCTGCGATTTATTCGGGGGAACGCAGTTCACGTGGGGCTACACGATGGTGGGCCACGCGCCGTTTGGAATAGGCGAAGATCAGGACTGGCAGGGGGAGACGACACGGATTGGAGCGCCGATCGTGCCCGTCAGCCTGGACCTGAGAAACGCCGACGGCACACCGCGGTTCGTCAACAGGCAACGGTTGTTTTCCGACGCGACGCAGTTTGTGCCATTTGTGCTGGCGTCACCCGTTTTCTCAAACACGACGTACGACTCTAGTGAAAGGCCGACGCAGTTCACGGATGCAATTCAGCGGGCGCAATTTTTCCACATGTCGGACGATGATTGGCACACGATGCTGAAGCCCAGAGTAGCGACGCCGCGAACCATGGTGCTGCTAAAGGGAAGGTATCAATTCGCGTTAAACGCAGATGGTTCGTGCTGCCTGTTCGTGCTGATTGACGAGAATACCTTTGGTAATGCCTTGTTCCCAGCGGTGCCGACGGACACCACGACGCCGATTGGAGCAGCGGAAAACGCTGGAGACATCCGGACGAAGGATATTTCCACATTCCTGTTCCCAAACGCGTACCTATTTTCGGGCAAGCTGTGCTGCGTGCTGGGCTTTCACACGTATGACATTGAGCCGGGCAGCGCATCGAATGGCTGGCAGGAACGACGCTACGTGCTGAACTATTCGAGCTGGATCACCCCTGGATTGTTCAATGGGGGATTCCAAGACATCACGGCGCTGAGCCACGAAATGTCGGAGACGTTCAACGATCCGTTCGTGAACAATGCCACACCGTGGTGGCTGGCACCGAGCGGGCAGTGCCAGAACAACCTGGAAACCGGAGACGTAATCGAAGGGCTGGCAAATCCCACGTTTCCGATCACGCTGAATGGCGCGACGTGGCATCCGCAGACGGAAGCGCTGTTGCCGTGGTTTGCCGGGGTAACGCCATCGAAGGCGATTCACGGCGCTTGCAGCTATCCCGACATCACCGCGCTGACCATGGCGAAACCTTCGCAGAATCCGGGTTGCACACCAGCACTCTAAACCAGCGCTTATCGTTGGAGTAAAGTACCGGGCGGGGAAAGTTCCCTGCCCGTTCCTGTTTTATAGGGGACTGATTGAGCGTTGGTAGGATGTACTCGCATTGCTGGAGGAGGCATCCAACGGGTATCCTCAACAGACGCGACGGGACGGGAACTTTTTAATGGCCACCACCGCAACAGCTTTACCTGCAACGGCTGAAACCGCAAAGAAGACGAAGAAGAAAATCAACTGGAGTTCCCTGCCGGAAATCTGGGCGCTGATGCGCCCGCGGACGGGGATTCTGTTGCTGGGATTCTTGCTGACGGCGGTCAATACGCTGTCGGGATTTGTTCTTCCGCTGTCGAGCAAATATCTATTCGACAATGTTATTGGCAAGCACCAGGTGCAACTTCTGCTGCCCATAGTTCTTGCGGTGGTCGGGGCGACGCTGGTCAAGGGGCTGACGTCTTTCACGCTGACGCAAGTGCTCTCGAAATCTGCACAACGGATGATCACGGACCTGCGCAAACAGGTGCAGGCGCACATTGGGAGGTTGCCGATCAGGTTCTACGACGCGAATAAGACCGGGGTGCTGGTTTCGCGAATCATGAGCGACGTAGAGGGCGTGCGAAATCTGATTGGAACGGGGTTGGTGGAATTCGCGGGGGGAGTGCTGACCGCCGTGGTGGCGTTGGTTTTTCTTTTGCGAATCAGCGCGTTCATGACCATTATCGCGTTCGGAGTGCTGATGGTTTTTGGGCTTTTCCTGAACAAGGCGTTCTCGACGATACGACCGATCTTTCGAGCGCGACCAAAGATCAACGCCGAAGTGACAGGAAGGCTGACCGAATCGCTGGGAGGGGTGCGCGTGGTGAAGGGCTATCACGCGGAGGACAGAGAGGAGCAGGTGTTTTCGGGCGGGGTGCAGCGTTTGCTGGACAATGTGCTGAAAACGCTGACGGCCACGTCGCTGATGAGCCTGTCGGGCGCGACGCTGATGGGGATCGTGAGCGCCATCATCATGTTCCTGGGCGCGCGACAAGTGCTTGCGGGGACGATGACGCCAGGCATTTTGATTCAGTACACAGGCCTGCTGGTGCTGATGGTGGCGCCGGTATTTCAGATTGTAGCGATTGGAACGCAAATCACCGAAGCGATTACGGGGCTGGAGCGCACGCGAGAGATTCTAAACGAATCGATGGAGGATCAGGACCCGAAGCGCAGCGTGGAGCTGGGACGAATCGAAGGAACAGTGGAGTTTGACGAGGTGCGCTTCAGCTACGAAGCGAACAAAGAAGTGCTGCACGGGATTTCGTTCACGTCGGAGCCGGGAACGGTGACGGCGCTGGTGGGGCCATCGGGGTCGGGAAAATCGACGATTATTGGATTGCTGGCGGCGTTTTACACCCCAAGCAGCGGGCGCGTACTGGTGGATGCAGTGGATTTGTCGACGGTGAAGCTGAGTTCGTACCGGACGCAACTAGGTGTGGTGCTGCAGGAGACGTTTTTGTTCGACGGGACGATTCGGGAAAATGTGGCGTACGGACGGCCGGGCGCGAGCGAAGAAGAAATCCTTGCGGCGTGCCGGATTGCGCGTGTGGATGAGTTTGCCGAGACGTTTGAGAAGCAGTACGACACGATCGTTGGGGAGCGAGGAGTGAGGCTTTCGGGCGGGCAGAAGCAGAGAGTCTCGATTGCGCGAGCGATTCTGGCCGACCCACGGATTCTGATTTTGGATGAAGCGACATCGAGTTTGGATTCCGAGTCGGAGGCGCTGATTCAGGAAGGGCTGCGGTACCTGATGCGCGGGAGAACGACGTTTGTGATTGCGCACCGGTTGTCGACGATCCGAAGAGCGGAGCAGATTCTGGTAGTGCAGGACGGGCGAATTCTGGAGCGCGGGACACACGAGACGTTGTACGCAGCGCATGGAAGATACTACGAGCTGTATACGAAGCAGCATGCGGTGGAGACGAATTTGTTTCTGGCGCCGGGCGAGGGAGACCGCAAGGAGCCGGGCGACAGTGAAGAAACTGGCGGGAATGGAGCGGCGGCGAGCTCGGTGCCGGATACGATACGGTTGTTGAGGAGTGGGAACCGGTAAGAGTCAAAAGTTGAAAGTTAAGAGTTGAAAGTTAAGAGTTGAAAGTTAAAAGCTAAAGCTAAGAGTTAGAAACCCCGAATCTGGCTTTGTTTCGCGTGGGTTCGGAAGGCGCAAAAGCGGCGGGTAGACGCCGCACTCCACAAGAAAAGATCGGTTAGAGGGCTGGGCGGCGAAGGACAGGTTTCTTTGCCTGGGCAGCCGCTGCGGGTAGAAGTGTGGCCATTTTGCGAATCATGGCCAGGACGAGACGCTTGTCGCCTTCGGAAAGAGTGGTGCTGTACTTCTTGATCTCGGCAAGGAAACGGATTTCGTCCTGAGAAAGCTCGCCGAGCATCTTTTGCGTTTCCTTGTCGTGAGAGGTCTCGGTGCCGGGGAAGAAATCGGCCAGAGAAATTTCCATGGCCTCGGCAATTTTGGCCAGGGTCTCGAGCGAAGGAACGGTGTGGCCGTTTTCGACGCGGGAGAGATAGCAGCGCAAAAGCCCGGTACGACGCTCAATGTCGCCCTGGGAAAGGCCGCGCTGGCTGCGGTAGGTTTTGATGACTTCGCCGATGTTGACCTGTGGTTTCTCTTTAGGCACGGTTTCCTCCAATAGAAAGGTTATCTTAGTGGCTAACAGTAGGAGTGGCAAGAGGGAATCGGTGAGGCGTGGTTGCGAAAAAGTAACGGAGAGAAGAAGCGGCGAAGGGGCGTGGGTCGGGCGTCACTCGACGGCTCGGAAGAGCAGGTGAGTGATATCGGCCATGAGGGTGGAGCTGTCTTTGATGTCGCGAAGGCCACGGACGAGGATCACGAGGACGAACGGGCGGGGAGCGTAGACGATGGCGGCGTCGTGGTGAATCTTGGTGATTTCGCCGGTTTTGTGGGCGACTTTGGTGCCAGGAGGAAGGCCGGCGGGAATCCCTTCATTGAATTTCTGGCGCTCGAGGATGGCGAGCATTTGCTGAGAAGCGTCCGGGCCGGCGGCGGAGTTGTCGGCGATGGAGGTGAGGAGTATTTGGAGGGCGCGGGCGGTGGTGGTGTTGTTGAGGCCCTTCTCGAAGGCTTTGGTGTCTTCGACGCCGCGAAGAACGTGCATGCCGTCGGCGTTCAGGGAGTGGACGGTGGCACGGATGTTTGCGACCCCGAGTTTTTCGATGATGAGGTTGGTGGCGAGATTACTGCTGACGGTGATCATGAGTTCGCAGAGCTCGGTGAGGGTGCGCGTTTGGCCCTCGGCTTTGTAAAGGTCGGTTTCGGAGTCGTCTGTGGGATCGAGTTTGTAAGGGGAGCCATCGACGATGGAGTGGAACTCGTTGTGGATGGTGAGAGGGTCGGAGAGTTTGAGCTTGCCGGACTGAACCTGGCGGTAGAGTTCGATCATCACGGGCACTTTCATGGTGCTGGCGGCGTGGAAGGAGTCATCGGCGTGGTAGAACCATTCGGTTTTGCCATCGAGAGTGCGGAAGGCGATGCCGACGTCGGCATGGGAGTCGGCGATGCGCATTTGGATTTGTTGTTCGGCGGCGGCGAGGTTGGGGGATTGGGCGGAAGAGGATGCCGCTACGAGTGCGATGACGGAGAGAAGCAAGATAAGTTGCCGCAAGGTTAGACATCCTCCAGCCGAACGATTGTGGTTACGCAAAGGTTGAGGTCCTTCGGCCCGCACAAGGCGCGGGTCTCAGGATGACACGCAACTCATGGCCCCGAGAGTAGATACTATAGCGCCCTTGTGTGTTTCACAGACCGCACAAACAGAGACCGCGCTTCCCTCGCAGAAGCTAGCCAAGCATTTGGGGTGGCCGACGGCCTCAGAAAGCCGTCCCTACAAAGCCCAGAGCGGTTAGCGCGAAATTTTTATTGTCGCGGGCGCTATGTTGAAACCCTCTAGTTCTAGGACGGGATCTTTGCCGTCTAGATCGGAGGGGTCGAAGGTGACGGAGACAGTTTTTTCTTCGCCGGGAAGAAGGGAGAAGTAGTTGTCGTCCCAGAAGATGGGCACGAGGTCGTCGCCGTCCTTCCCCTTCGTTACACGGGGATGGATCTGGAACGCGACACTGGAGGAAGGATTGTTGAGTCTGAGCTTGATGGCACCTTTACCGGCTTCGTGAAGGTGTTCGGCTCTTGCATCGAGAGTGACTTGTGGCAACGAGTTCAGGCCGGTGAGGTCGCCGAAATCTTTCTGCGGAGTGTAGACCGTGTCTTTGCGATTGGCCCAGTCCATAGTGTCGGGTGTGGTGGAGAGCCAATAGAAATTATCGCTGAGGAGTTTGCCGGAAGAATCGCGGAGTTCGAGCTTGAGGAAATAAGTTGTAGAGAGGCCGTCGGGTTTGGGTAATTCGAGGGCTTTCGCAGCGGAATCGGGAGCGAGATCGAGGGTGGCGTCTTTGGTGGCGGCGGTCTTGCCATCGATATTGAGGAGTTTCGCGGAGACTTTCACGGCGCTGATGGGTTCGTAGGTGCCGTTGATGACCGCAATGGAATTGTTGTCGTAGCTGTATTGGACGTGGACGATCTCCTGGGCTTTTTTGGTGCCGAAATAGCCACCGCCGGGAACGAGGTAGTAGTCGTACAGATGCCAGATGAGAGAAGGCCAGGCATTGTTGAGCATCCACTGGATGACGCCAGTGGAGACGTATTTGTTGCGGGCGTAGGCTTCGAACATAGAGCGCTCATTGTCGTAGGCCATGGCCTGGGCTTTGCGCTCGTAGTCGTCGAGGGTGGAGGCGGGGCCGTAGCGTTTGGTGAGGGCGTCGGTGAAAACGTCGACGGTGGTGAAGCGTTCGCCTCCAGCATGGAAATTCCAGTAATCATCAATGGGCCAGAGATGATCCTTGGGAATGAATTTGGCGAGGCTCTGCTTGGTGGGGATCGCAGGGCCGGGACTCGTTTCCGTGTTGTAGCCATAGGCTCCGCCGGCTGCCGTGTCGGCAAGCCAATACATCGGAGGAACGTACTCGTACGGGCCGGTCATTTTGACGCCAGATTTTCCGGTGACGGTAGTGGGCGCTTCGGAGGCCGAGGAGACGGACGGATTCGGCCACTGGAGATCTTTGAGAATGCCAAGATACATGTTCTCGATTTCCGGCGGAGGAGGGCCATCGCTGCCGTAGAGCCAAACGAAAACCGAGGCATGATTGCGAAGGCGAGTGATCTGGTCGGTTAGGGATGCGGCTGCGATCTTTTTTGTTTCAGGAGTCCAATCGGTCCAGTGTTCCCACATGTCGCAGCAGATCCATCCGGGCATGACGAGGAGGCCGAGGCGGTCGGTTTTGTCGAAGAACTCGTCGCGATCAGTTTTGCCTTCGAGGCGGATGGAATTGAGACCCATGTGTTTGACGTAGGCGAGGTCGGCGTCGAGTCTTTTGGACGACCAACGAAGGAGAAGATCGGGGGCCCACGCGGCACCGCGAATCAGGACGCGTTTGCCATTCACTTTGAAGAGACGGCCGCCCTTGTCGGTGAGTTCGGAGGTGACTTCACGGATGCCGAAAGTGGCGGAGGCGGAATCGGAGAGGTCCCTGCCAAGTTCGACACGGAATTTGGCGGTGTAGAGATAGGATTCGCCCATCTGGTAGGGCCACCAAAGATGGGGATGGGTGAATTTAAGTTGCTCGAATTTGTCGGGAGAGAAGGAAACCACTTTGGATTCGTGGGCCGCGAGATCGACGGGCTGAGAGAGACGCTTGCCGTCGACGTCGGCATGGAGAACGGCTTTGACGGGATGATCGGTGGTGTTGCGCAGCTCGGCGCTAAGGGTGAGAGCGGCTGACTTGTAATCGGAATCGAGTTTGGAGGAGACGAAAGGCGCCCGGAGAGTGACTTCGCCGGAGTCGGACAGGAAAACTTCACGCCAGATGCCCATGTCCTTGTCGGGAGGAGTGGGATTCCAGTCGACCCAGGTGAGGCCGAGGTCGTTTTTCTCGGGAGCGAAGACTTCGACGGCGAGGGCGTTTTTGCCGGACTTGTTGAGCAGCGGATCGACGCGAAATTCGTAAGCGCGATAAGCGCCGGCTACGTCGGAGCGGTCGGCTATCTTTTTCCCGTTGAGCCAGATGTTGGCGCGGTAGTTGATGCCGAGAAAATGGAGCCAGGCGGCTTTGTTGGCAAGTCCGGCGGGCGTGGGGAATTCCGTGCGAAACCAGAACGAGCAGCGGTAGGGACTATCGGCAGGCATCTCACGATTAGAGAAGGGCTCTTCGCCGCCGAGGGAGACGCCGGGAAAAGATCGCAGATTCACTCCGTAGTCGGGATCGGGAAGAGTTTTGTCAGTAACCAACGCACCGACGACCGTACCGGGAACTTCGGCATTGTGCCAATCCTTGGCGGCGAAACCGGGAGCGGAGATGGACTCCGCGGAGGACTTGTCGACACAGGAAGACTGCAATTGCCAGGAGCCGTGGAGCGAGATGCGCGATTCCGGAGGCGAGGCAGGAGCAGCCAACGCCGGGGAATGAGAAAGAAAGAGAACGGACAGGAGAATAGCGAGAGGCGCTAAAAAGGGCCGATAAGATTTCATGAAAACTCCGACCGGGCGGAATGCCGGCGGACACAGATTAAACCGATTCAATAGAGGGTGCCAGAGTTTTCTTAGGGCGGCCGCGCTAAGAACGGAATCTAGAAAGTTTTGCCGGAGATTTCCGGATGGTGAGGGGCCCAATCGGAGGGTGGAAGGAAACGCGCCAGAACTGGGGAGCGGGCTGAACGAATTCGCGACCGACTTCGGTTTTTCCGCCGGCATCGGTGTTGCGAAAGGCAACGTGGCAGGCTTGCTCTTCTCCGGTTTCAGGATTATTCACGACCATCACCTGTCCGAGGCTTACGGGCAGATTCAAGTAGATGAGCGCGCCGTGGGCGCTGACAACAACGATATTCATACCTTCCGAGACGTCGACATTGTCGGGACCACGGGCGATGACCTGGATGGGAATGCGGAGAAGAACCCGCTGGCTGCGGCGCCGGTGGCCATGGGCGAGATTCGACGAGAGAGGGCATAGCCGGCGGCTTGAGGGTAGTTATGGCAGTAGAAATCTGTGAACTGGCGCAGCGTGTATCCGTCGGTGATCCCGTTCGCGCAGTTCGCGATACGTCCAGCTCTTGACCCGCATCAGGACCAGGGAACGCAGAACCTGCTGCGGTGTTAGTCCACCGCGACCGGCAGCCGGATTTTTCAGACCTCGTTCCAGATCGTGCCGTACGGCCTCAATCATCTCTTCGTGGTCATCCAAAAAATCGGAGATGCTCTGCAGCAGCGGCTCCAGCGAGATGCCTTGCTGCAGCAACTCCCAATCGGCAAAACTGATCTGCGGCTTCGCAGCCCGGGGCACCTTTCAGTCCTCCAGTATCTGAGTCATTAACAAAATCAAGAAGGGGGTGCGTTCGTAGTTTTTCGCTGACAGTGGGCACGCCTTGGACACACTAACCTAGGCGCATCGAAGAACCCGCAGAAACACTTAAGAAGCATGGTCCCGGAGGAGGGAGTCGAACCCACACGGGGAGTGATCCCCGGCAGATTTTGAGTCTGCTGCGTCTGCCAGTTCCGCCACTCCGGGAGAACCTCTATGAAAATAACATGCAGCGGGGCGGTGGTAAAGGACGCTGGGGTGTGAAAAGGAGCGGTTCGATTGACACGATCCTCTCGATACGACGTAAAGTCAGAGAAAAGAGATCACATGACGTTCGATCGTAAGACCCACGCTTCGCAAAAACCGCGAAGGATGGGGCACCCGCAAGTACGTGTGTGCGGGACGTGACAGAGAAGCGAAGCGCGGACCTCCTCGGTTCCTACGCAGGCCGCACAAGAGCCCAGGTGCAAAAGCGAGACCTGGGGCACCCGCAACCATCGATGGCGGCATAAAGCCGCCGCTCCAGAGTCGAGCAGGAGCCCACACTTAGGCATACAGGCTGAAGCCTGTGCTACCGGAGGCGACGAGGCGAACGCGGGTGAGTGCGGGTGAGTTGAACAGGTTGGCGAAGACTGGGGTATTTGCTATGCTGCACCGACTCGATTTTGAAAAAGGATTACATGATGCGAATCAGCAAATGCAAGGCTGTCCTGGGCACTACCCTGAGCGCATTTCTGGCGCTGACGTTACACGCCGGAGAGGACAAAACGAAAGAAGCGGCGGCGAAGGAGGCGGCGAAACCTTCCTACGAAATGCCGCAACCGGAGAAGGAGACGCTGGATCTGGAGATGTACGGAAAGATCCGCGAAGAAGCGACGGCGCACTCGCACATCATGGAATATGCATCGGGGCTGATGGACGGGATCGGTCCGAGGCTGACCGGTTCGGAAAATCTGAAGAAGGCGAACGAATGGACCAAAGAGCAACTGACCGCGATGGGCTGCAGCAACGCGCATCTGGAGGACTGGGGCGAGTTTGGGATGGGCTGGCAGCAGTTGAACACCTGGGTGCGGATGACTGTGCCGGACACGGCGGTGTTCATTGCGCAGGCTGCGCCGTGGTCGCCGGCTACCAAGGGAGCGGTGAGCGGGAACGCGGTGTGGGTGGAAATCAAGGAAGAGACGGACTTTGAGAAGTACAAGGGGAAGTTGGCGGGAAAGGTTGTTTTGTGGGGAGAGATGCGGGAAGTGAAGCCAGTGGATAAGCCGCTGTTCGTGCGCGATGAAGAAGCGGACCTGAAGCGCATCCAGGAATACCCGATTCATTTGAACGACACGGAGAACTCCTTCCAGACGTATCTGAAGCGGCAGGAATTCCGGGAGAAGGTGGGAAAGTTCCTGGCTGCGGAGCAGGCGGCCGCGGTGATTACACCGAGCCGCGATGGACGGAATGGCGGAGGGTCGGGCGGAACGATTTTTGACGACACCGGAGCAGGATTTGGGTGGCTGATCTACCAGAAGGACCACGCGGATGCGCTGCCGGTGGTGGTGATGGCGATTGAGAATTTCGGGCGTGTGTACCGGTTGCTGAAGGCGGGCGTGCCGGTGACGATTGAAGTGAACATCGACACGAAATTTACGGGCGATCACGAACACGGGTTCGACACCATCGCGGAAATCCCCGGAAGCGATCCGAAGTTGAAGGACGAATTGGTGATGGTGGGAGGACACCTGGATTCGTGGGCGTCGGCGACCGGCGCGACCGATAACGGAGCGGGGACAGTAGTGGCGATGGAAGTGATGCGGATTCTGAATGCGTTGAAGGTGAAGCCGCGGCGGACGATTCGGGTTGGATTATGGACTGGCGAGGAACAGGGCGAGTTCGGGTCCTATGGATACGTGAAGGAACACTTTGGCTATGTCCCGCGCTCGACGGCGCCGGACCAGATGATCGTGACGGAATACGATCGCGATCCGGCCGGACCGATTGTGCTGAAGCCGGATCAGCAGAAGATTTCCGGGTACTTCAATGTGGACAATGGGAGCGGGAAGATACGCGGGGTTTATTTGCAGGGGAACGCCGCGGTGGGGCCGATTTTCGCGCAATGGATCGAGCCGCTGAAAGACGTGGGCGTGGTGGCGATCACGGCTCGGGACACTGGCGGAACGGATCACGAAGCATTTGACGCGGTGGGGATACCGGGATTCCAGTTTATTCAGGATCCACTGGATTATGGATCGCGGACACATCACTCCAACATGGATACGTACGAGCGGTTGCAGCCTGAGGATCTGGCGCAGGCGGCGATGGTGGAGGCGATCTTCGTGTACAACGCGGCGATGCGCGACCAGATGTTGCCGCGGAAGCCGCTGCCGCATCCGGAATTGCAGAAGGAGCAATCGAAGCCGCTGAAGGGTGTGATGCCAGGAGCGGAGGAGAAGAAGTAGAGTCCAAACCCGCCCGTCTCGGAAGGCGGCCGCTCCAAAAGCTAGGTGGAGAGAGGAGCGCCGCAGCGCTTGCAGTGGAGGGCGTCCTGGTCGTGGGGTTGAAAGCCGCAGGCGGAGCAGGTGCGGAGGGGCACGCGTGAGGAAGCGCGGGCAAATTCAAACGTGACGATGCCCGTGGGCACGGCGATAATTCCGTAACCAACAATCATCAATAGAGAAGCGAGAATCCGTCCCGGAACAGTTTTGGGAGAGATGTCGCCATAGCCAACGGTAGTGACCGTGACGATGGCCCAATACATGGCGGCGGGAATGCTGGTAAAACCGTTGGCTTCTCCCTCGATCTGATACATCAACGCGCCAACGATGATGACGATGGTCAAGACCGCGCAGAGGAAAATGGTGATCTTGCGGATGCTTTCCTTCATGGCGATGCGGAGTGCCGCGGCTTCGCCCATGTATTCCGTCAGTTTGAGGATACGGAAGACGCGAAGAAGACGAAGCGCGCGAACGACAGTGAAGGAGTGCGCGACTCCAAAGAGAAAGCTGAGATAGACAGGGGCGACGGCGAGTAGGTCGACGATGCCGAAGAAGCTTCTGGCGTAGCGCTTGGCGTTGGTGGCGGAGATGAGGCGAGCGATGTACTCGATGGTGAAAAGAGCGGTGAAGGTCCACTCGGCGACGCGGAGGTAGGGACCATAGGAATCGCGGATGGAGCGAACGCTTTCAAGAAGCACGGTAAGGACGCTGAGGAGAATGAGGGTCAGGAGAATGAGGTCGAAGAGACGTCCGGCAAACGTTTCGTGGCCAAAGATGACTTCGTTCCAGGTGTCGCGCCAGTGAGCGCGAGGATGAGGTTGAGGAGTCGAGGGTTGCATGGCGCGTGAGGGCGGGAAATCGCGCTAAGGATACCGCATCCGCCGGCTGGGAGCGAGACGGGTCGACGGGCGATCAGGGGTTCCGCTGCTGGCAGAAGCCGCGTTTGCCGGAGGCACTGAGCGATCCAGGCAGAACTGCGCGGAGCGCGTGGGCCTGTCAGCGCAACTGGCGGTTCAATTGTAGCGGGTGAGTTGTCTCTA
>Ga0210409_10003535_pt1 | contig 17362 bp, 20 predicted proteins | sample IncBWH17MmetaG_FD_161649 | JGI IMG/M metagenome (GOLD analysis project Ga0210409, IMG submission 161649) | Forest soil microbial communities from Barre Woods Harvard Forest LTER site, Petersham, Massachusetts, United States - Inc-BW-H-17-M | ecosystem: Environmental > Terrestrial > Soil >... | reverse complement strand
GGACGCCTGAAAACTAATCCTCGGTCCGCCAGCCGCTGCGGCCGAGGTATCCTTCTTCCAGTCCGACATCGGAAAAATCAAAGTCATCATTGCAGTTCGGGACCGAACCCAGCGTTCGCCTCAGATAACTGCTGCCCACAAACACGCCGACACCGGCGCCGACCAGTAGAAAAATCATCATCACAGCCTCATTTTCGCACGACAGTGCGAATTTAGATTAAAAAAAAGCGCGCCGTCCCGCTACGCGCCCTGGTAGTTAAAGCTACGGTAAGTGGAAATCAGGCGGCTATAGGCGTTATGCACCCGCTGCACCGCACCGTTATCGCGCATGAAACGGATGTCGTGGGTAAGGCCGACGATCAGGCTGTAGATTTCAAAAATCAGCTGCTCCGGATCGCTGTCCGGCCGCAGATGCCCTACTTCGATCGCCTGGATGATGGTACGCCGCATGGTTGCACGCCAGCGCATCACGCCGCGCTGGATGCGGTCCCGCAGCGGACCATCGATGTCGTCGTATTCAAAGGCGCCGGCGATATACAGACAGCCGGCGAGCTCGCGCGGATCGCTGGCGCGGACTATCCAGGCCTTCACCTGGGAGCTCAGGCGCGGCAAACCGCGCGGCAAGGCCATGGACGGCAGGAACACTTCTGCGCTGAAGCGGCGGTCAAACTCTTCCAGCGTCGCTTCTTGCAGCGCCTCCAGCGAGCCGACCCGCGAAAACACCCCGCTTTTGCTGATGTCCAGCTGTTTCGCCACCTCTCCCAGCGACAGCTTGCCTATCCCCTCCGCCGCGGCTATGGCTAGGGCGGCATTGACGATCGCGGCGTAGGTAAGTTCGCTTTTGCTGGTTTGGCTCATGGTGCCTGCATATTAGCACACTCATGCGAAATTAAAATAGACTTATCGCTGCATTCCGCTTAGCGCTAAGGCAAGCTGCCATCGACCAGCCGCAGCCAGTGCTGGCCGCTATCGCCATCGGCGGCAACCGCTGCCGACATGGCTGAACGGTATTTGCTTCTCAGCTTGCGCTGCTTGCCATAGGCGCAGATTTTTTCTATTACCTCACGTAATTCGTCATCTGCATGCAAATCCTCCAGCAGCTCGCCCCATAGATTCGCGGCGTTCCAGCGCCTGAAATGCACATACACCGTGTTCCATTTGCCGAATCTGGCCGGTAGCTCGTGCCATGTGCGCTCGCTGCCGATCAGCCAAAGCAGTGCTTCGATGAATTGACGGTTGTTTTTCGCGCGCGTGTCCGAGTATCCGCTCTTTGCTGACAGCAGCTGCTCCAGTCGTCGCCATTGGTCGTCCTGAAGAATCATGATGTCCTCATTGGTTTATCGCCCGGAAGAGTGTGACCCAGACGATGCGGACCGTACTGAAAAGCGGCGGGCACAGCCGGCATCGCCAGATTGGCTGCCTTGCTGCTTAAAAACAGGCGAACTCACAGGATCACTGCAGTTTGTGCGGTCGTCCATGGAGGCAAATTTTACATAGTTGCTTGATAATATATTGTTAATGATTGTTAATTTGTAATGATCAGCTGTCGACCCGACACAGGCATGACAAACTTGTCATCCCTGTGTCATCAGATCGTTTGAGGCCGGCGCCTAGACTGTTGTTCAGCGATGGCAGAAAACGCTGTCGCCCCCTCAACTTTTCAGGAAACCATCATGCGTACCGTAAAAACGATTTTTACCGTCCTGGCCTTCGGCGCCGCCGCTTCAGCTTTCGCCGAAGCACCCTATCCGCCTGAACAGGCTTTCGTCTCGACCCTGACCCGGGCGCAAGTAGAACAGGATGTCGCCAAGGCCGAGGCGCAGGGAACGCTGCTGCAAAGCGACGCCAGCTATCCGCTCATCGTAACGCCGGCTGCACAAGGACAGAAGCCGATGATGGCGCAAATGCACGAACATCAACAGCACGATGCTGGCGCCTCGATCTATGCCGGCGCATGACATTGACGGCTTTCGCGCCGGCCGCGAGCTCAGCGCTTGCGCGCCAGCGTCAGGCCGTCGCCGACCGGCAGCATCGACAAGTCGATGCGCTGGTCGCTGTGCAGTTTCAGGTTAAGCGCCTGCAAGGCAGCCGTATCGGCATCTTCCGCGGGCGCGCTACGCTGCCGTCCCATAACACGTTGTCGATGGCGATCAGGCCGCCGCGCCGCAGCAGCTGCAGGCAGCGTTCGTAGTAGCCGTCATAGGCGCTCTTGTCGGCATCGATAAAAGCAAAATCGTATTGCCCCGCTGCGCCGGCAGCCAGCCTGGCGTCGAGCGTCGTCAGCGCCGGCGCCAGCTGCAGGTCGATCTTGTGCTCGACCTTGGCCTGTTCCCAGTACGGACGGGCGATGCGCGTGTATTCGTCGCTGATGTCGCAGGCCAGGATCTGGCCGTCCTCCGGCAGGGCCAGCGCCACCGTCAGCGCGCTGTAGCCTGTGAAAACCCCTATCTCTATGGTCTTGCGCGCACCCATCAGGCGCACCAGCAGCGCCATGAACTGCCCTTGTTCGGGCGAGATCTGCATGCCGCCGCGGGCGTGGCTGCGGGTCGCCGCGCGCAATGCGGTCTGCGCCGGATGTTCGCGCAGAGAATGGCTGAGCAGATAGTCATAAAGCGTATCGTCAAGATTAAGCGTGCGGCTGGACATGGTGGGGCTTCCTCTGTTTGGGAGATCAATTTACCACGTCCTTCATCTCGTTTCAGAGCAACGGCAGGCTCGCAGCCATCCTTATGCTGAAACCGATTTAGCATGGCCGAAAGCCTTCGTTCTCCGCCGGCGCCGGATTGATTAGGATGCAGAGTTACGCGGCCCAGGCTGGCGTCCAGCAAATCAATCGAGGAAAAGATGACGACGATATCGAACAAGCGGCGCCTGCTGCTGCAGGGCCTGAGCGCCAGCGCAGCGGCGGCAAGCCTGCCGGCCTTGGCGGCGGAACAACGGACGCTGCGTATCGGCTACCAGAAATTCAATACGCTGAACATCCTGAAAGGCAGCGGCAGCCTGGAAAAAGCCTTGCAGCCGCTGGGATGGCAGGTGAAGTGGTTCGAGTTCGCCGCCGGCCCGCAACTGACCGAAGCCTTGCATGGCGAGGCCATCGACTTCGGCCATGCCGCCGATACGCCGGCCGTGTTCGCCAACGCCGCCGGCGTCAATGCGGTGTACCTCGCTGCTGAGCAGCCCTATCCGCAAGGGATAGCGATTTTCGTCGCGCAGGAATCCGCCATCCGCTCCGTGAAAGACCTGAAGGGCAAGAAAATCGCCCTCGGCCGCGGCTGGAATGTGCAATACCTGCTGGTGCGGGCGCTGGAGGAAGCTGGCCTGACGTATAGCGACATCATTCCGGTCTACGTCACCAATGCCGCCGATGTGCGCGCGGCTTTCCAGTCCGGCAATGTCGATGCGGCGACGCTCTGGGATCCCTATCTGGCGGGGCAGCAGATCGCCAGCAATCCGCGCATCCTGCGCGACGGCACCGGCCTGTCCAACAACCGTACCTTCCACCTGGCCAATCCGGCATTTGTCGACCGCAACAAGGACATCATCCGCATCCTGTTTGCCGAACTCAAGAAGACCAATGCCTGGGCCCAGTCCCATCCGCTAGAAACCGCTGAACTGCTGGCGCCGCAGCTGGGCGTCGATCCCAAGGTATTGCGGCTGGCCAGCGCGCGCCGCAACTACACCACGGTGGCGGTCGACGCCGCCATCGTCGCCGAACAGCAGCAGATCGTCGCCGCCTTCTACAAGCTAAACCTGATCAAGACCCAGGTGCAGGTCAAGGACAAGGTCTACCCTGAAGTCTTGCTGTGAGCGGGAGCGCAGAATGATGCATCTCGCCGCCTTCCTGATCGCCGGCAACGCCGCCCACAGCCAGGTGCTATGGCGCCATCCCGACAGCAGTCCCGGCGGCTTCCTCAAGCTGGACTATTACGCGCGCATTGCGCAGACGCTGGAACGCGGCAAATTCGATCTGCTGTTCTTTGCCGACCGTCTGGCGGTGTCGACCCGCTACGGCGGCGATCACCGCTACGGCGTCGGCCACGGCGACCAGGATGCCACCCGGCTCGACCCCTTGCCGATACTGGGAGCGCTGGCTGCGTTCACCAGCAGGATCAGCCTGGGAGCGACCCGTTCCACCACCTATTCTCAGCCCTACAGCCTGGCGCGCGAGTTCGCCACGCTGGACCATCTATCGGCCGGACGCGCGGCATGGAATGTGGTGACTTCGGTGAACCAGGGCGAAGCCGACAATTTCGGCTTGCGCCAGAGCCTGAGCCACGACGCCCGCTATGACCGCGCCGACGAGTTCCTCGACGTCGCCCATCAGCTATGGGGCAGCTGGGCGCCGGAAGCGCTGCTGCTGGAAGCCGGCAGCGGCCGCTATGCCAATGCCGAGCTGGTGTCGGCCATCGCTCACAGCGGCCCTTATTTCAATGTGCGCGGCCCGCTCAACATCCCTGCTTCGCCGCAGTCCGGACCGGTCATCATCCAGGCCGGCTCATCCCAGCGCGGCCAGGATTTTGCGGCGCGCTGGTCGGAAGTAGTGTTCGGCATCCAGCCCGACCTGCCGCGCATGCAGCGCTTTTACCAGGACCTGAAAGGCCGCGCCGCCAAGTTCGGCCGCCAGCCGCATGACATCAAGGTGCTCACGGCCGTGATGCCTTTCGTCGGCGGCAGCCGCGCCGAAGCTGAAGAAAAGCGTGCGCGCCACAATGCCTTGGTCGATCCGATCGTCGGCCTGTCGACGCTCTCCAGCCATATGAACGTGGATTTCTCAGGCTATGCGCTGGATGCGCCGATCGCCGATCTCGAAGTGGCTGGCATGCAGGGCCTGTTCAGCCTGATCCGCGAACTGTCGAGCGAGCGCCAGCTGACGCTGGCCGACATCGGCCGCATGTACGCCAGCGGCGTGCTGGTGCCGCAGGTGGCCGGCACTGCCGGCGACATCGCCGACTGGATGACCCACATCGTGGCGCAGCAGGGAGCGGACGGCTTTGTCATTACGCCGGTCCATCTGCCGCACGGCTTCGACGACTTCGTCGAGCTGGTGGTGCCGCAGCTGCAACAGCGCGGACAGTTCCGCCAGGACTACCAGGGCGACACGCTGCGCAGCTATCTGCAGGCGTGACAAGCGCCGCGGGCCTACACGGCTGCGGCAAACACCGTCGCCAGCCAGTCGACAAACACGCGCACCCGGGGCGACAACTGCCGATGATGCGGATACAGCACCGATACGGTCGACGGCGGCGGCCGGTATTCCGGCAGCACTTCACGCAAGGCGCCGCTGGCGAGCAAGCTTGCGGCGCCGTAACGCGGCACCTGGATCAAGCCGAAGCCCGATGCGCAGCACTGCTTGTAGGCATCCGCATTATTGACAGAGATCGTGCCCGGGATGGCAAGCTCGCGCCTTTCACCATCCACCGTGAATGTGAAAGGGTAGATTTTTCCGGTCTGCGCTGAAAAGAAATTGACGGCGCGGTGCGCGGCAAGATCTTCTACATGGCGTGGCTCTCCATGCTGTTCCAGATAGGCGGGGCTGGCGCAGGTCACCTGCTCCAGACTGGCAAGGCGCCGCGCCACCATCGACGAATCCTGCAGCTCGCCCACGCGCAGCACGCAATCGATGCTTTCCCTGACCAGATCCACCAGGCGATCGCCCATGCCGATCTGCAGTTCGATATTCGGATAGCGGGTGCAGAACTGGTCCAGCAGCGGCAGCACGAAATGGCGCCCCAGCGTGCCGTGCATGTCTATCCTCAGCTTGCCCGAGGGGTTGGCGGCGGCTTGTGAAAACACATTTTCGGTTTCCTCCAGATCGGCCAGCAGCTGTATGCAGCGCGTGTAATAGGCGTCGCCGTCCAGGGTCGGGCTGACCTGGCGCGTGGTCCGGTGCAGCAGCCGCACGCGCAGGCGCGCTTCCAGCTGCTTGATGGCGTTGGTCACGGTGGCTTTCGGATAGCCGAGGTCTTCGGCGGCGCGGGTAAAACTTTTCAATTCGACAATGCGCGTAAAGATGCGCATGGATTCAAATTTATCCATAGGGCTGCCTGACTCAATTGTTAGTTCATATGGAACAGTGTAGGCAATTTAAGCCAGTTTATCCAATCAAAATTAACTGCCATGATGTACTCACTGCCCTGCCAACCGATATCCGGCAAGCCGCGGGCGGCTTACGCAACGCTTAAACCAACTTCAAGGAGCTTCAAATGAACAAAGCAGACAAGCAAGTAGCCATCGTCACCGGGTCCTCGCGCGGCATCGGCGCCGCGGTGGCGCAACGCCTGGCCGGCGACGGCTTTGCCGTGATCGTCAATTACGCCGGCAGCGCCGCGGCCGCCCAGGCCTTGGTGCAGCAGCTGGTCGAGCAAGGCGGCCAGGCATTGGCGGTGCAGGCCGACGTCAGCGACGTCGCAGCCGTGCGCGCCATGTTCGATGCAGCGGAACAGACATTCGGCGGGGTCGATGTGCTGGTCAACAATGCCGGCATCATGCTCAACGCCAGCATCGCCGAAACCGACGATGCCGCTTTCGACCGCCAGATCGCCATCAATCTCAAGGGCAGCTTCAACACCCTGCGCGAAGCCGCCAGGCGGCTGCGCCATGGCGGCCGCATCATCAATTTCTCCTCCAGCGTAGTCGGTTTGCTGCAGCCTTCGTACGGCGTATATGCCGCCACCAAGGCCGGCGTGGAAGCGATGACCAGCGTGCTGGCCAAGGAACTGCGCGGCAAGAACATCACCGTCAACGCCGTCGCTCCTGGCCCGACCGCCACCGAGCTATTCCTCAACGGTAAACCGCAAGAGCTGGTGGATCGCCTGGCCAAGCTGGCGCCGCTGGAACGCCTGGGCCAGCCGCGGGATATCGCCGGCACCGTGTCCTTCCTGGCCGGCGCCGACGGCGGCTGGATCAACGGCCAGGTGCTGCGCGCCAACGGCGGCGTCATCTGAGCCGCGCTTTTCTTACCCGCACTTTCTTGTATCTATGAGAGGAAATATCATGCAACAAGTCATCGTCATTACCGGCGCCTCCAGCGGCTTCGGCGCCCTCGCCGCGCGCGCCCTGGCCCATGCCGGCCACATCGTGTATGCCAGCATGCGCGAGACCAAGGGACGCAATGCGCCCCAGGCGGCTGAAGTGGCGCGTTATGCCGCCGAGCACGGCGTAGACCTGCGCAGCGTCGAGCTCGACGTCGCCGCCAGCGCTTCGGTCGAGGCAGGCATCGCCAGCATCGTCGCCGACTGCGGCCGGCTCGATGTGGTGATCCATAACGCCGGCCACATGTCTTTCGGCCCGGCCGAAGCGTTCACGCCGGAACAGTTCGCCCAGCTTTACGATATCAACGTGCTCAGCACGCAACGCGTCAACCGTGCCGCCCTGCCGCAACTGCGCAAGCAAGGCAAGGGACTGGTGATGTGGATTTCCTCCAGCAGCGCGCGCGGCGGCACCCCGCCCTACCTGTCGCCGTATTTCGCGGCCAAGGCCGCCATGGATTCGCTGGCAGTGTCGTATGCCGGCGAACTGGCGCGCTGGGGCATAGAGACTGCCATCATCGTGCCTGGCGCCTTCACCAAGGGCACCAACCATTTCGCCCATTCCGGCGCGCCGGTCGACCAGGCGCGCGCCGCGGAATATGACAACGGCCCGTATGCCGGCGTGCCGCAGCAGGCGCTGCAAGGACTGGCGGCGCTGGAACCGGCCGATGCCGACGCCGGCTCGGTGGCCACGGCGATCGTCGAAGTGGTCGGCATGCCGTTCGGCAGCCGCCCATTCCGCACTCATATCGATCCCTCGCAGGACGGCTGCGAGATCGTCAACGGCGTCGCCGACCGCGTGCGCAGCGAGATGTTGCGCCGCATCGGCCTGCAAGACCTGTTGCACCCGAAGGTGATCGGCTGACGCGGTTTTATCCGGTCTTCTTCAGGCAAGCCGCCTTGGCGACGTCAAGGCGCTTTTCCAGGTTGGCTTCCAGCGACGGCGATTTGCCGGTCTGCAGCAGCAGGTTGTATTCGCTTTGCGGCACGCTGTCCCAGTAGGCATCGGACACGCAGCCGCAAAAGGCCGGCATCTTCTCCGGCGCCTTGGGCGCGCCGCGGGCTGAAGCGCCCATCTTCAGGCAGATATCGGTATTGGCTTTCTTTAGCTCGGGCATGACCTTGGCGCCCCATGCCAGCTGGCTGGCGGCGACCAGGGAAAATGCAGTAATCGCGGCGAGGATTTTTTTCATCTGCTCTCTTATTTGAAATTCATCAGGATGGTCATCACTATCGGGAAAGCGATGATGATAAAGGTGATCGGGAAGATGAACATGATCAGGGGCGCAATCATTTTCATCGGCGCTTCCATCGCCAGCTTTTCGGCGCGCTGGAAACGTTCGGTGCGCTTTTGCTCGGCGAACTTGCGCAAGGTCGGCCCCAGCGGCACGCCCAGTTTATCGCATTGCAGGACAATGCCGACAAAACGCGAGATGTCGACATTGCCGGTGCGGCGCGCAAATTTTCCCAAGGCATCGGCGCGGCCGGCGCCGGTCTTCATGTCGCGCACTACTCGCTCGATCTCATGGCGCAAGATGCATTCCGGACCGCGTTCGCAGAAATTGACGATGGCGGTGTTCAAGGTCAGGCCGCATTCGCAGCACAGAGTGACGATATCGACAAAAGAGGGAAAATAGCGCGAGATTTCAATGTTGCGTTTCTTCTTCTGGTCGCGGATCCACATCAGCGGATAAAACCAGCCTATCAGTCCCAGCACCAGCATGATGATCAGCACCGTGTAGTCGATGCCGAATGCCGCCAGGCCCACCAGCACCGCGCAAAACAGCGCCACAGCCAGCGAGAAGAACTGCAGGGCGTAAGTCTCGGCGGGCGTCATGAAATATTCCAGGCCGGCCGAGTTAAGCATCTGCTTGCGTTTCAGCAGCCGCGCCTCCGACACTGTCGCGCCAAAATAGAAGTCGAAGAACATCACTCCGTTCCAGATTCTTTTCAGCAGCGGCGGCAGCGGATCCATGTTCGGCCGGAACTTGGTGACCTTGACATTGGCCACCAGACGGAACAGGTAAAACATGAAGACGCTGAGGCTGCCGAAGGCCAGTATGATTGCGCCGTAAAGATAGATTGAACTGCTCATGGCATGTATCCGATAATAGAATGTCCGCGGCCGTCAGACATCGATGGCCAGGATTTTCTGGATCACCTTGTGCCCGATATAGGCCATGGTGAGACAGATGAAGAGCACGATCTTGCCGTAAAAGGTGGTCAGCAGCAGGCCCATTTCGGCCGGCTGGATGAAGAACAGTGCAATCCCGACCAGCGCCGGCAGGCAGATCATGACCCAGCCTTGCATCTTGCCCTGCGCCGTCAGCGACCTGATCTTGCCCTCGATCGTCAGTTTCTGCTGGATGGTGTTGGACAGGCTCATCAGCGTTTCCGAGAGATTGCCGCCCACCGATTTCGAAATCCGGAAGGTCATCACCAGCAGCTGGAAATCGACCAGGTCGATGCGCTTGCCGACTTCTTCGATCGCCGTTTCGAAATCGACGCCGACTTTCTGCAGCCGGATCACGTGCGCAAATTCACTGGCCAGGGCTGAATTGCTCTCCTTGGAATACGATTGCAAGGCAATGCTCAGGGACACGCCCGCCGTCAGGCTGGAAGCGATCACGGTGAGCGCCGTCGGCAATTCGTATTCGATGCTGTTGAGGCGGCGCTTGCGCTTGTAATTGCTGACCCACAGCGGCGCCTTGAAGATGAAATAACCGATCAGCAGCACCAGGAAGATGTTGCGCAAAACAAAATAAATCACCACCACCAGCATCAGCGCCGCCGCTATCTGAGCAAACAGCACCATGTAGACGCGGCCGTCGCGCAGCCCGGTCCATTCCTTGATGTGGCCGATATAGCGCACGTGCATGTCGAACAGCAGCTTGAGGAAGTAACTCTTCGAGTTCAGCAGCGACCAGGCGATGAACAGCACCAGCGCAAACAGGATTCCCGAAAACAGCAGTATCTGGTTATTCATTTTCCAATCGCTCCATGAAGACCGGTTTCATGCCCGAATAACGGAATTCGCCAAAGGTCTTGCCGTTCTGGTCCAGGCCTTCGCGATGAAACTTGAAGATATCCTGCAGCTGGATGGTTTCCGATTCGATGCCAACCACTTCGGTGATCGCTGTCACCTTGCGCGCACCGCAGGAATAACGAGTGAGCTGGATGATCAGGTGTACCGCCGAAGAAATCTGTTCGCGGATCGCCCGCACCGGCAGGTTCATGCCGGCCATCAGCACCAGCACCTCCATGCGCGCCAGCGCGTCGCGCGGCGAATTCGCATGCAAAGTCGTCATCGAGCCGTCATGGCCGGTATTCATGGCTTGCAGCATGTCCAGCGCTTCACCGCCGCGGCACTCGCCGACGATGATGCGGTCCGGCCGCATCCGCAGAGAATTGCGCACCAGGTCACGGATCGCCACATGGCCTTTGCCTTCGACATTGGGCGGCCGGCTCTCCAGCGATACCAGGTTCGGCTGCGACAGCTGCAGTTCGGCGGCATCCTCGATGGTGACGATGCGCTCGTCGTTCGGCACAAAGGCAGACATCATGTTGAGAAAGGTGGTTTTACCGGAACCGGTGCCGCCCGACACCACGATGTTCAAGCGCTGTTCGACCGCGCTGCGCAGGATATTCAGCATGTCTTCCGTCATCGAGCCATACTTGATCAAGTCTTCGGCCACCATCTTGCGGCGCGAGAATTTCCGGATAGTCAGGGTTGGCCCGCGCAGCGACAGCGGAGAAATGATCGCATTCACGCGCGAGCCGTCGCGCAAACGCGCATCGACCATGGGCGAGCTTTCGTCGATACGTCTTCCCAGCGGGGTGACAATCCGCTCGATCGCTCCCAGCACTGCCAGGTCGCTGGTGAAGGTGGCGCTGGACAGTTCCAGCCGGCCGCCGCGCTCGACCCAGATTTCATCGTGGCGGTTGACCATGATTTCGGTCACGCTGTCGTCAGCGATCATCGGTTCCAGCGGCCCCAGTCCGACCGCTTCGTCCAGCACTTCCTTGGTCAGCAGCTCGGTGTCTATATTGTCCGGCAAGCTGAAGGTGGTGCTCAACAACTCCTTGATCAGGCTTTTGACGTTGGCCTTGAGATCGTCCTCGGACATCTTGTTGGCGTCGATGCGGCGCAAGTCGATTTCATGCAGCACCGCTTCGTGCAAGGTCTTGCGCCAGCGCGAAAATTCAAGATCGATCACGCGCGCCGGGATATTCGCAACCTGCTTGCCGCCGGCGCCTGGTCGCGATCCCTGTGGCAACGGGGCCGCGGCCGCCGCAACGGCTGCCGGGGCCGGGCGCGACGGCGCCGCCTGCGCCGGCGCGGCAAATTGCTGGCGCGGCGCGGCGGCAGGAAGGGGTTGGCTGGCCTGCTTCAACGGCCGTTCCGCCACCAGCACTTCTTCGAAATCATGTTCGATGGTGCTGATCGCATGGTTGACGGCCCGGTTCTGCCGCTCGCGGCCAACGCTGGCCTCGTGCCCCTGCTGGTTGGTATGCAAGGTCAGGCTGTAGTTGCCGATCTTGATCACGGTGTTGCTGCTCAGCGGCCCGAGCCGGTTGACGCGCTCGCCGTCGACCCAGGTGCCGAAGATGCTGCCGCTGTCTTCAATGAAGACGCTGCCCTCGTTCAATAAAAAAGTCGCGTGCAGCTTGCTGACGTTCCAGCCCTTGAGACGCAGGTCGCAGCTCTCCCCCTTGCCGAGAACGAAGCGTTCCTTGTCGACGTAGACTTCATCGAGTATGTCATAATCGTCCGCGACCACCATCAACACAAATCCACTTTGGCTCTCTGCCATGAAAATTATTCCCGCATATAAAAATGATCAGATCATCATCGCCAATGTCACCATCGGCGACTCGTTTTTCAGCCGCGCCCGCGGCCTGATGTTTACCAAGACGCTGGCTCCCGACAGCGCCTACCTGCTCAAGGACTGCAATTCGGTCCATACTTTTTTCATGCATTTCACCATCGGCGTGGTGTATCTGTCGCCAGACTTCGTCATCACCAAGATCGTCCCGGTCATGGCGCGCAGAAGCCTGTCCTCCGACCGTTCCGCGCGCCACACCCTGGAACTTCATCCTGCCAAGCTTGCCGCACTGTCCCTGGGCGTAGGCGACCAGCTGCGCTTCTAGCCGGCCGCCGCCGCATCAATGATTGCCGTACTCAGGCGGCAATGCCGGTTCAGGCCGCAGCGGCGCTGCCTGGAACGGCGACTTGACTGGAATTTCCTTCTGCAGGTTGCGCAGGGTCGGCAGCTCTGCCTCCTCCGGCATACCCACCGCTTTGCGCGCCTGGTTGATGCGGTTGCTGATATTGCGCAAGGCATTCGAGCTCTCCCCTGACTCCCCTTCCTGCGTGTGCGGAATCGCCACCAGGTAGACCTCAGTCTGGTTGCGGGTGGTGCCGGTGCTCTTGAACAGATTGCCCAGCAGCGGTACATCGCCCAGCCCTGGCACCTTCTGGATATCGGTGCTGCCGTCCTGGCTGTACAAGCCGGACAAGATGATGGCGTCGCCGGTCTTTACCGAGAAGTCAGTCTCGGTGCGGCGCGTGGTGAAACCCGGGATGCCGCCGACGCTGACGGTCGGATCGATCTTGCTCACCTCGGCCTTGAGGATGCCGGTGATGTTGCTGAAAGCATCCAGCTTCGGCGCGATCTCGATCAGGATGCCGTAAGGCTTGAAGGTGACGTTGGTGCCGTTCTGGCTGACCGTCGGAATCGGCACTTCGCCGCCGGCGACGAATCTGGCCTGGCCGCCGTTGCGGGTGGCGATGCTGGGCGAAGCCAGGACAAAGGCGTCGCCGCTGTCGACCGCCAGCTGGATGACCGAGGGAATCGCAATCGAGGCATTGACGCTGGCGCTGACGCCGCGCAGTTTCTGGTCAGGCAGGTCAAACTTGCCGCCGGTGCCGGTGTCTTGCGGCAAGGGCCGCAGGTTGACGGCGCCGCGCGAAGCTTCGCCGAAGATACCGATGTTGAAGCCGTTGAAACTCTTGGCCCAGTTGACGCCCAGGTTCTCCAGGTAGCCTTTCTTGAATTCGACAAAGTACAGGTCGAACACCAGCATCTGCGAGTCCTGCTTGTAGGCCGGCACGGTGTCGATATCGAGCTTGGTGCTGTTGACCAGATTGGCGTACTGATCGGTCAATGCGGTGATTTTGGAAAGATCTTCGCGCGAATGGATATTGCCTTCCACGTACAGGCGGTCGCCGCGGCGCACCACATCGACACCCGTCAGGTCAGCCAAGGCCGCCTTGACATCGCGCTGCTGCTTGATGACGTTGAGCGCGGTCACCCGCAGACGGATTTCGCGCGAGAAGTTCGGCTTGTTCCAGAGCAGGATATTGGTCAGGCCGACTTCTTGCGCAATGATCAGCAGCTTGGTCTTTTCGATCACCGCGGTGGACGCGATCTTGCCGTTGCCGATAGCGATGCGGTTGACCGCACCGACTTCGATCACGCGCGCCTCGCCGGCGTACATGAGCAGTTCGTCGTCGACCGCTTGCTGCACCTTTGCGGCGCCGCCATGGCCGGCCGCAGGCCTCAGGACGGCGAGGTCGCCGGCATTGCGGACAGGAATCCCTTCGGGCCCGTTCATCTGGTTTCTTTGTTCAATCGCATTGCCGTCCAGGTATTCGACGCCGCCGTCGCGGCTGCCGCGGGGCTCGTTTTGGACCTGTTTTTGGCTGGTTTTTTGTGCCTTGTTCTGGTTTTGCAAAGTCTCCGGCAAAGGTGCGGCGGCAAAAGCGCGGCTGCCAATCAGGGCGGACAACAGCAGGCAGGAGCGGAAATTTCTTGGATTAGTCATGTTATTGCGTGGCTTTTTGTTGGATATCATTGTGGATTGCCGGCTGCGCTGCCCAGAAGGCGCTTGAAGGCTTCGAGTTTGCTGGCCTGGTCGCCGCCGCCGTCGGCATATTCGCCGGTCTTGAAGCGGCCGCCGATGATGTAGTCGACCTGCGGCCCCGGCATCTGCAGGCGGCGCTTGGCGTCCGGATCGATGACATCGGACAGGAACAGTCGTTTCTCGGCATCGCCCTGGTCGTCCGGACTGCGCAGCACGGCGACGATGCGGGCGCCGGTCTGCACCAGGATCACTTTCTGGGCATCCGCCGCCGGCACTGAAATCGTCACTGTGCTGTAGGTGGCGCGGCCGGCCTGGCCCTGGCGTTCGCCAAGACCGGCTTCACGCGCGCGGTCGGCCGCCAGCACTTCGCGCACCGTGGTCTGGCCGGTAGCGCGCACTTCGATATTCTTCAGCAAGGGCGCCAGCACGGTATCTTCCGGCTGCGGCCCGGCGCTGGGCGGTCCTTCCTGCGGCCGCTTCATCATGTAGAACAGGTCGATGTGATCGCCTGCGCGCAGCAGGCCGGAGAAGGAATTGATCTCGTCCACCGGAATGGTGATGGCGCGGCTGCCGGCATCGATCGACTTGGAAAACGGCACCGATTCGTACATCAGGAAGTACGATTCCAGCAAAGGCGTACCCTTGCGCACCGGGCGGATGATCTTCTTGCCGATATAGGCATCGATCTGTTCCGGCGAGATGACGTCGAAGTTCATGTATTCCTTGGGCACCGTGCGCGAAGCCAGCTGTTCCATGGTCAGCACGTCGCCGGGATTGAGGTCGATGCGCGGCACCGTCACCGTGGTGCGTACCTTGCTGGCTTCGTCGCTCAGGCTTTTTTCAATTTCGCTGGAACGGGTTTTCAGGTAGTTGTTGGCGAGGAAGACGGCGAATGCGGCGATCAGGACGATGATGAGCAGCGGCAGTGCTTTCTTAATTTTTTGAAAATTGATGAAACGTTTTATGTTCATGATATGAGAGTAAAAGTGATCGTCGTTGCGAACTGCTGAGAGTCGCTGCTGGTCTTGGAAAATCGGAAGGCGTTGCGGCCCTAGTGGCTTGCTTTGTCATAGTCCTCGCCCCACCAGTGTTCCGGCACATCGTTCTTTTCGCCGGTAGCCCAGGCGCCCATGTCCATTGCGCCCAGGCAGAAGCCGATCTGCGGCTCGGCCGGATCGAATTTGCCCTCCAGCCGGCTCAGGATGCTGTTCCAGATCAGCCTGACCACGTCGAAGGCCTGGTAGCCGCCGCTACCGCCGATAGGCGGCGATTTGGTTCCCAAGGGATAGAAGGGATGCCAGTGCAAGGCGTTTTGCGCCCGGTAACTGGCCGATGAGCTGAACGGATAGCGGCCGCGCTCCAGCGCCTTGGCCTGAAACGACGCCGCGATACCGGAACTTTCGCTGCTGTTGCCGAACAGCCGGGTAATGCCGATGATGATGCTGTTGGCGATCGGCACCTTGAGCGGATAGCTCCACCAGATTTCGATCGACAGCACAGTGTTTTCCTGGATGCTCTTGTTGGTGATATCGCCTTTCAGCTTGCTGTCGGAAAGATCTTCGCCGCCGCCCGGAGCATCCGTGCCGAGCGGCGTGCGGAAGCGCATATAGTCGGCTGGCAGCTTGAGGATGCCGTAGTCGAGCCCCTGCAATTCGATCACGCCGGATTCGAGGAAGGCGGCCTGGGTCGGGTTGTGATACAGGATGCAGGAATTGAACATGGCATCCTTGTAGGCTTCGACCTGGGCTTCGACCACCGCCAGCTTGCCGGTGTCGCTGCCCATGTACATCGGCGTGATGCCGTTGATGTAGCCTTGCAGGACCGAGCTGTCGCCATAGCGCATCAGGCCCTTGACGAAGGCCCACACGGCCGGGCCGATTTTCTGCTTGGCTTTGCCAAGGTAGCCCGAAATAGGACCGGCGCGGTTTTCCGCTTCGCCCGGGTCGCCGCCGGAGGAACCTGCGGCATTATTGACCGGCACGCCGTTGCTGGCGGCTTCGGCTTGGCCGGAGCCGGCCAGTTCACTGCCGGGCGTGGTGACAGTCGAGGTCACATCGCGCCCGGAAGAATCCTTGCTATGGACGATCTTGCCGACCGCCGCATAACCAAGATTACCCAGCTGCGCCGTCAGCGGATCGGTGACGAAACGCGGCACCACCCGGCCGTTGCTCATGGCGCCGATGCGCACCGCTTCCTGCACCGCATAGTTGTGCGCCAGCTTGGCTCTGTACATCAAGACCATTTGCAAGCACAGCAAGGCAAAGATCAGCACGATGGGGATCGCCACAATGAATTCGGCCATGCTGGCGCCACGCCCCAGTTTCAGATTTCTTCCGACTTTGATCAACATATAATGCGCTCTCGGCTTGTTTGCTAAATTGGCGTGGCGCTGACACCTAAGCCGTTGATGTAACTGAAATTCAGATGACGTATCGCATCCAGCAGCAGGCTAAGCAAAGACACGCCGTCCACCTGCACGAACAGCACCAGCGCCACGCACACCAGCAGGATCGAATATTCGACCGTGGCCTGCCCTTGTGCTGCGCTCCTGGCGCGAACCGCTTTCATAGGTTTTCCCTGCTGTATCAGACGCGGTTTCATCGTGTAATCCAATTGACCACGACAAAGGTCTGGCCGGCATTCCTGGTAAAGGTATAGGTCGCCTCCTGCTGCCTGGGCGAGACATAGCGCATCACCGTGCCGCTGTTGTCCTCGGCGGTTTTCTTGAAGCTCAGCTTCCATGCCTCGGCGGCACGGTCTTCCTGGTAAAAGGCAATGTTCTGTTCCATGTCAAAATTGTTGGTCATGGTAGTCAGGATCGATTCGCCCGCCATGTCCACTGTGCGTACTTCGTTCAATATCACCGTACCCGAGGGCTTGCGCAGATGCTTGGCCAGCACCGGCGCCTTGGTGCCGATATCCTGCTCCATGCGTGCCGGCAGGTCTGACATGCTGAGGTAGCCCTGGGTCTGCTTGCGGTTGTTGCTGCTCAGGTTGGCCTGCTTCAGCCAGCCGTCCTTGACCGCCACGATCTGCACTTCATGCCCGGCAGCCTTGGTGGTGACTTTCCATCTGGCCTTGGCCCAGCTCCCCGCCAGGATGACCGCGGCTTCGCGCAGCGGCTGCGGTCCTTCGATTTCATAGATCAGCATCGGCAAGCCGTTCACTTCGATTTCATCGGCCAGGCGAGTCTGTTGCCAGTTGTCCGGTACGCCGTCCAGCATCAAGCCTTCCACCGCTTTCCATTTGTCCGCTGCATATGCGCTGGCGCTCAGGAACAGGCACCAGCAAACCACGATCAACACTTTCAAATAAATCCCCTTCTACCTTGTCTGCTACGGCGCCGGAGAAAAGCGCCAGGCCGGGTTGTCGAACATGGAGATCGTGCGTGCACGCATGATGCCGGCCGGGCACAGCTCGTCCTGGGTGTATTGGGTCAGCCGGATCTCGCGCCCGGGATTGGCAGT
>Ga0210409_10003533_pt1 | contig 17371 bp, 13 predicted proteins | sample IncBWH17MmetaG_FD_161649 | JGI IMG/M metagenome (GOLD analysis project Ga0210409, IMG submission 161649) | Forest soil microbial communities from Barre Woods Harvard Forest LTER site, Petersham, Massachusetts, United States - Inc-BW-H-17-M | ecosystem: Environmental > Terrestrial > Soil >... | reverse complement strand
ATCTGAATCTTCAGGCTTGTCCCTCTGAACTGTGATCCCGTTGGAGCTAATGAGAAACGCGTGCTTCTCCGGGAAGTAGCAGGCCGAGTTACTGCAACCCTGGAATTTGACCATCAGGCTGGTCGGTAATGACGAATCCACTTTTAGAACTGCTGAGAAAGCTTTGTCGTACACTTCCTTTTGCTGGCCGCTGACCAAGTCTAAATGTGTGACGGGATCAGGTATTGAAAACGGTTTCAGTTTCTTGCCATCGTCCGCCAAGAAAGCCAGTCGCTCTGAGTAGAGCACGTGTTCGGGGGGAACACGAAAATCAAGAGTGACCCAAGCGACGTCGTTGCTCAGCGCCATCGTGGCATTGAGGGCAAACGGGCTGGGGGGAGCGTCCGCTCGGGCAAGAGTTACTGCCGAAAGGGTGAGGAACAAGCCCAGCACAGCACCACAAATCCGAAATCCGAAATCCGAAGGCCGAAAGAAGGCCGAAATCCGAAACCCGAATTGAAGGGACCGTTGTTCGGATTTCGAGTTTCGGCCTTCTTTCGGATTTCGAGTTTCGGCCTTCGGGTTTCGACCGCGGCATGCTTTTGCAACAGGCTTTAAATGGTCGTTCATTGTGTCAATTGCAACCGCACCCGCCGCCACCGACTCCCCGGCCGCCGGAGGCCGCCTCGCGAGAGAAGAAAATATGTTCATCCATGGCGATTCCGATCGGATCGCGATCGGCGCGCATCGTGATGTCCGCCAGCGAGCCCCGCTGCCAGGGTTTGACGTTTTGGCACCCGCCGCACAGAGCCAGGAGCGGGCCCAACGCCAACAATAAAGCGATTTTGGTCTTCATATCCGGATCATTTGACCAGGCTTTCGATTTCCTCTTCGTACTTCTTTTTGGTTTCCGCGCCACGGAAACCGGTGTGGGTAAAGCGCACTTTGCCCTCTCGATCGATCAGAAATGAACTGGGCATGGTGGCAATCCCGGTCTTCTCGACCAGCTTTTGATTCGGATCTCGCAGCACAACAAAGGTGGCCGTATTCTTTTTGAGGAAAGCCTCCATGTCCGGCCGATTTTCATCCACGTTGACCGCGATAATCACCAGCCCGCGCTCGGCGTAGCGTTTGTGCAGCTCCTCCATCACGGGGAAAGACTGCTTGCACGGCTCGCACCAGGATGCCCAAAAATCAACCAGGACAACTTTGCCCTTGGTAACCTCGGGTAGTTTGCCTTCAAGCTTGAACCCCGCCAGGTCGGGAAAGGAGTCGCCAGGTTTGACGCCGCCGGCCACCGAGCTCCCGGCTACTAAAACTGAGGTCAATAGCGCGCCGGCGATTAACCATCGGCGATACAGCGGACTAACAGTCTGCGCTGCGTTTTTACGAGGTTGTGTAAGCATAGAATCCTTTGGTTTGGACCCGGGTGGTTTCAGTGGTGATACAGCCTTCGGCACCCGGACAGAGGCTGATTAAGTCCGTTCCCTCTTTGGGTCCCAGCACGAAAACGGACGTTGAAAGAATCCCCGCCACCGTGCAATGCGGAGCAATCACCGAGACAGAAAGAATGCCGTTGTAGACAGGATATCCGGAGCGAGGATCGAGAATATGACCGTAGCGCCGGCCACCGTGCAGGAAATGGCGCAAGTAATCACCAGAGGTGGCTACCGCGTGATTGGTCACGGCGACGCCGGTCCAAACGTGCCCGGGATTTTTGGGGTCCTCCAGGCCAATATGCCAGGCTCCCTTCTCCGGCGGCTCGCCATGGACTCGCACGTCGGCCCCAAAATCCACCAGCACGCTGCGAATGCCGCGGTCCAAAACAAGCGTGAGCACGCGGTCCACCGCGTATTCCTTCCCAATCCCGCCCAGGTCAAGGCACATGCCCTCTTTGGGGAGAAAAATCCCGCCTCGCCGGCGTTGGATTTTTCGCCAGCCGACGAGTTCCTGGGCGGCCTGGACCGCGGCGGCATCGGGCACCACCGGCGGGTTGGCCTTCCAGTTCCAAAGCCGTATCAGCGGCAATGCCGTCGGGTCAAACACACCGCGGGTGAAAAAGATCATTTCCTGGCAGAGATTGAACAAAGCGTCGGTCTCAGGGTCAACGTCAACCCAGTGTTTGCCGGCCGCCGCGTTGATCTGGCCGATGAGGCTGTCCGGGATGAACCGGGAGTACCGGGCTTCGAACCAGGAGACCCACTGCAACACCTCGTTCTGGATGTCACGGGCCAGACCCGCGTTGGTCGTCCGAAAATGCACGCGGCAAATGGTGTTCATCGCCTGGAACGACAGTTTATAAAAGTCGCCCGTGACCGTGGATTGAGACGAGCGTTTCACTCGCTCGTAAACAACGGCGTTTGAATCTGGCATGGTTAGAACCATAACCTGGCGCCGACCGTAATGATATTGGCTTTGGGATATGCGCTCTGGGACGTGACACCGTCGAGACCGCACATCTCGTAGCGTTTGTAAGCCAGATCGAGCGTGAGCCAGTCGGTCACCTTCGCGCTCACCTCTAAACCGAAGGTAAAGGTTTCCATCTTCGAAAGGCGATAATCGGCGGAATAATACGTCGGAACGGGATTGGGATCGAAAGGATTAGTGGGGTCGCCGGCGAATTGCGGAGCGTAAAAGTCGGCGGCCGTTTGCCGGTAATAACGGAATACGGGCGAGACCAGGAACATCCGGCCTATCTTCTGATGCCAACTGAGCGCGACCGTGTGGGCGCGGATCCCGAAGGTGTCATCATAGAAGCGATAGGAGCCTTCGATACTTCCGTGCAGGGGCGTGATATACTGCAGCAGCGAGCCGTAACCGATGTAGCTGTGCCTGAAATCAGGCCGGTGCTCCTCGAAGAGGATGGGATTGTTCAGGTCGCCCTGCGGATAACCATTGAAGAGCGCACCTCGATATGGATCGTCCTCGTAGCCATGGCTGTTGCGGTACGTGAAGTTGACGGTCAGTACGGTCTTGGGGCTCAGAAGCTGGTTGACCCCGATCAGGAAGTCATCGGTGTTTTTGCGCTTGTTCTTCAGAATGTAAGTAAATGGCGTCGCCAGGATGGTGTCGAAGTCATGCGACCACCCCAGGTTCAGCGAGGTGTTCTTCTGATTGAGGTCCAGCGAATAATTCAGGGCAGCGCCGTAAGAAATGTAGTCGTGCTCGGAACTGAAGGAGAACTGCGGCGTTATATGATGGGGCCCAAAAGTCATCATGCCGTTCATCACGCCGGCCCAGCGTTTGTCGTGCATGAATGTCAGCGGCACCGTGGAATTATAGGGTCCAGGTGGGGGGAAAGGAACTTTGATGTCCGTCGCCGGCGGGGCGCCTGTGGGCGTTGCGCCCGAGATAGCATCGTAAACCGCCTCGCCCTGGAGCGATAACCAGGGCGTGATCTTTTTCTCGAAGAGCCAGGACTGCGTGTCAACTCCGATGCGCCCGCCATCTTCCTTATAACTCTCGTACCGGTAATCAAAGTGATCCTCGGCCAGCGCGCGGTTCAGTTGCAGCAGGTACAGTGCAACCGCCAATCCCACTGCGGCCACTCGCGTGTGAATCCGCGTGACAATTTGTTGCATTAGGTGGTTAGGGTTCCAGGTCGGCTGGGCCGTGCCTAGCGCTTATCGGCTAAGGCTCGTTCGATAAAACTCCACCGGGGACGCGGCATCGGAATTGGTGAGGTGCAGCGTTCCGGTGGCTGTGAAATTGGTTTTGATCGCCGTCCAGTGAGCCAGATCGGTGGAGCTCCAGAGAACATAGTTAGTCTGAGCCGGCCCCGTCACATCAAAAGAAATGGAACCGAGACCTACTTGAGGATTGGCCAACACAAACGGCCCGGTCGCCGCCTGCTGCACGGTGAGGTGCGCCGCCGTGCTGGAGATGACGCCGACTGCATTACTGACCACAACCGTGTAATCTCCTTGATTGGCCGTCTGGGCATTGGTGATCGTTAGGCTCGAAGCGGTCGCTCCCGCAAGAACGCCGCCGTTGAATTTCCATTGATAGGTCAAGGGCGGAGATCCTCCGGCCACTACGGTAAATGTGGCGTTGACCCCATTGGACACCGTCAAGCTCTGGGGCGGCGTAAGAATCGAGGGCGGCAAAAGAACGGTCAGGGTTGCGACGGAACTGGTGATCGACCCCGCCGAGTTGGTGATCACGACGCTATAGCCGGCTGCGTCATTGGTTGTCACGGCAGCGATACTGTAAGTCGAATTGGTTGCGGTGGGCAGGGCTGCGGCGCCTTTGAGCCATTGGTAACTCAACGGCGCCGTGCCGCCGGCCGTCACGGAAAAGCTTGCCGAAGCTCCATTGCTGACGGTCAGGCTCTGAGGTTGTGCGCTGATGGAAGGCGCGGTCGCCGCTGAATTGACCGTTAGGGTGGCGGAAGCATTGGCGGTGCCGGCGGAGTTTGTAACGGTTACTGAATACGTGCCGGCGTTGGCTGTTTGGACATTGGTCAGCTGGAGACTGCTTGTGGTAGCGCCAGTGATGGCGACGGCGTTGAACTTCCAGCTGTAACTGAGCGGCGCGGTGCCGGTGGCGGTGACATTGAAAGAAACGTTGGCGCCTGCGGTTACCGTCTGGTTCACGGGCGGACCGGTAATCGCAGGGGGCGTAGCGCCAGTGCCTCCGGAGATGGTGATCGTGATGGCTTTAGAAACTGTTCCCGCTTGCGGCGAAAGAGTGTTTCCCGCGAAGAGAGTAGTATTATAAACGCCCGACTGGCTGGGAGTCCCCGCGATAAAACCATTCCCCGCCCCGTCAGCCCCGCCCACATTGGTATTCATGGTCAAGCCCGGCGGAAGCACGTCGTAGTTGTAATAGTCGAATTGCGCACCTGTTGTCGCGGGGGTGGTGATGATGATCTTGTAGACGAACGGCTGTCCAGCCGTGCCGGTCGCACTGGTTGTCACCGGCCCGCTCTGCACACCATTGGTAATCTTGGTCCACGAGGCTACGCCTTGAATGGCGGCCGAGGCTCCGGAGACGGCGTGGTAGCTGCCCAGCAAGGCAACTGTTCCGGCCAGCCACCGCATCACGATGGCGAAACCTGTCGGGGCAACGGCCTGATTGACACAAGCCACCCGGCACAGGGGAAGGATCTGAAGAGCACTCGCTAAAACCAAAGCGGGAATCTTTCGGATGTTCATAGGTTAATGGTGATTGCTTAAAAATGTTGCGCTGGGTGGCTACCGGATCACGGGGGGAGTTTGCGCGTGTTACGGCACCCGCCGTAGCCGGAAGTATTGCGGTCCGGGCAGGACATAGACCTGCGCATTGTAATTCGTTCCGTCCGAAGACACCGGGTCGTTATCGGGCTGCCATGCGTACGGTTGTGTCCAATCGGCCGTCGTCTCCAGAGTAGTCGGAATGGCATCCGCCGGCCAGGCGAGGTTCAAGCTCCACGCCAGCGGAGTCACCGTCAGAGTCAGCGGCGGACCTAACGTTGGGCTGACGGTTACCACACCCGTGACAGTTTGGTTTGTCCCCCCGGCTGCGACTTTGAGTGTCCATGTGTAATCCGCGGCATTGGTATAGATGTGGGAAACATTAGTGCCCGAGGCGTGTACGCTGCCATCGCCGAAATCCCAGTCGTAGGTGATTGTGGCGGCGCACTGAGAGAGCGTGGCGGCCGCGCGGAAAGGTACAGTAGCTTTGGGAAAAGCAGCCGTCGGCACTAGCGTGCTCGCGGTTAGATAGCAATACCCGGCAACTGCTGTCACTGTCACAGTCCCTAGATTCGAGTCAGCGGAACCGTCCCAGGCACTATAGGTGAAGGAATCGCTCCCGACAAAACCCGGGTTGGGGAAGTAGGTGGCCAGGTTGCCGCTGACGCTCACCGTGCCGTGGGCGGGCTGTGAAACCACCCGATAAGTTAAGGCGACGCCGGCGGGACCAGAGGCAACCAATGAGATTGCCACCGGTAACTCGGACACGGTGGTCGCGGATAACGGAGAGGCGATGGCTGCGGGAGTCCCACCACCGCCGTCGGTTCCGCCAGGCCCGTTGTGACAAGTGTAACAACCCACTTGAAAACCGTGCCAGAAATCCCGCCCTTGCCCGCCGTAGCTGCGGTTGCCTTGAGCCCACGAAAGCACCGTCCCCCGATAGTCAGTGCCATGGCAAGTCTGGCATGAGGTGCGATTGTCCTGGTCGTGACCGGCCGCCCACTGGGCATCCACCGGGTGCATGGCGTGCGGCCCACCCGACATTACGATGGGTCTGGTTGGGTGACAGGCTGCGCAATCGGTCATGACTCCGCCCCCGGCCGGGCTTTGAAGGGATGCGGTTTGAACGTTGTCATTTGGCTGCGAACTCAGCACTTCGGCGTGAGAGGGGCCGTGACAGGCAGCGCATTTCAAACCGCCGTGTTCATGCGAGAATCGATACAGGGACAAGCCGGCCGAAGGAGTGTTGGTCTGGGTGGCATAAGTTAAATTCACCGCTTGGCGTGGCAACCCATTCGTGTCGAACGCGCTCGTAAAACGTAACGCGCCATTGTTGGAGGTCGCGGTGCCGGTGTGGCAGCTTTGGCAAACAGGTTCATCGAACCAGCCCTGACGTCCGGCCGCACCCAACGCGCTGACGGACCCGTGGCAACTCTCGCACTGTAGGGCCAGAGTGCCGTCCTCGTTGACCGGATTGTGATGCACGCCCCGAACCCGGCGGTTTTCCGGGGCCGAATGGCAAAGCAAGCACGCTGCGCTGTTGGTCATAGACGCAAGCGCCAGGCCGGAAACAGGGTCGGAAATGTAGGCGTGTTTCGAGTGCATGATCTGGGTCAGCGGCAGAACATTCGTGACGACCGGGCCGGGCAATGCGTTTGAAGAGTGGCATTTGATGCAGAGCACGGGTTGGCCGTCTTTGGTCGCGCTGGCGACGAGTCCAGCGGAGTTATAGCCAACCTGGGCCAACACCGCGGTGTAAAACGCCGATCCCAAATAATGGTCGTCGTGGCTGCGCAGGACGTTGAGTTTATAGTCTTTATCCGGATCCCCGTTCCAAACCCACCCTTCCGGCGGGCGAGCCGCGCTCTGCGAGCCCGAGGCGTGGCACGCCGCGCAGTGCATTTCATCCGACACTGGCAGAACGATGTCCGTCGTGGCCAGCACATTGCTGGCGCTGTCACGCGCGACTAAACGCATCATCGGATAGAAATTCTTCCGTCCTTGATCGTCGTAGGGAGTGATGGGAATGCCTTGAGCCGTAAACCAGCTTTGGGCGGCATCGAAGACCATGCTTTGCGGTTGATTGTTCGTCCCCGGCATCCCAAACCCTGCCAAGCCTTGGTCCGGCGCTAAAGCCGACCCGAACAGGGCCTGGGCGTACTGATAAAAATTTCCCTTGCCCTGCGAAGTCGAATTGAATGAACCACTAGCGTCGGCAACGGCCTGGTAGGTGACGGTGATACCCGCGGGGTTCGTGACCAACAACCCGCCGGAAATCAATTGAGCGCGAATGGTGCTATAGGGAGGGGCCAGCGCGTAGATCGAAACGTCGGCGCCGTCGGTTTCGTGCAGCCCGCTTTCGCTCCAGCCCAGGAGTGCGTTAGTCGCGGCCGGCAGGCTCTGAACCAGGCAAGCTGAAAACAAAGACAGTAGAACAGCTGATTTAATCTTGTGATTCATAAGCCTGACTTCTGTGTCCATTTAATCAGCCTGATCTCCGCGCCCTGCCGGTCTTTAGCATGCGGTGTACCATCCCTTCTCCATTCCACCCAGTCAATTCTCGGGCACGCCTCCCGGTGTAGCAAGGGCGCGACCCTCCACTACAGTGCCGAGAACCATAGAAGTATCTTAGGAATAGAACTAGGCCAAGCCACTAGGAGTTTCCCAGGACGCTGACCTGTCCCCAGTTTTTGAAATCTGGACGCGCCATCACTCCATGGCAGGGCCCACCGGCCACGGTTCATTAACCTGCCCTGAATCAGGACACTTTTCAATCTGGATGTACGAGGAATTGTCACTTATAGGATACACTACTGGATCTTGCCAGATTCGCAACTCGCCGCGGACAAGCGCTGCCATGACGGGGCGTCAGGGCCGCTGACAAAGATCTTCGGTTTTGCCCGTCACGCGGATTCACGGTATCGTCCGGGGATGGAACAAAACGAAACGGCTGAAAGGGTTTCATTCTGGGAGCGCTTGGGGCTGGGCTTCCGGGTGTGGCTTAATGGAGAATTGGCCGGGCGGATTAAACAGGGGCTGAAAGCACTGGAGTCCAAAGCAGTTGCTCCGGCGCCGGAACGAGTGCATGCATCGGGTTTGCTCCTCCTGAGCGCGCTGCAACGCGAAGGCCGGCTGCTGGATTTTCTGCAGCAGGATGTGGCGGGGTTTTCCGACGAACAGGTCGGCGCGGCCGCGAGAGTAGTGCACGGCGGCTGTCGTAAAGTGTTGCAGCAGTATTTCGAGTTCGAACCGGCGGCGAAGGAGGCGGAAGGCGCAGAAGTCACTGTGCCGAAAGGGTTTGATCCGCAGAGAATCCGCCTGACCGGCAACGTGGCTGGCCAACCCCCTTTCCGAGGCACGTTGCGGCACCACGGCTGGGTGGCGCGCGCAATCCGAATGCCGTCTCTCTCCGAATCCCTGGATCCGCGATTGGTCGCGCCGGCTGAAGTGGAGCTTTCCTGAATCAACTCCTGAGTCCTCCAGAATTCCTTTAAAACCTTTGCTATGTCCCATTACGCCATTGGCATCGACCTGGGCACAACCAACTGCGCCCTTTCCTATTACGAGCTGGCCGGAGCCGCCGCCCGACATTGGCAGGAGAGCATTTTAGCCGTTCCCCAACTAAGCGCGCCGGGCGTAGTCGAAGACCGCCAGCTTCTCCCCTCCTTTCTTTATCTCGCCAACGCCTCAGAATTCGCCGAAGGCGCCCTGGCATTGCCCTGGAACAAGAAAGCGTCCGACATTGTTGGAGAATACGCGCGGGCCCATGGCGCCAAAGTGCCTGCCCGGCTGGTGTCCTCGGCCAAAAGCTGGTTGAGCCATGCTGCCATTGATCGCACGGGCGCACTCTTGCCATGGCAGGCACCACCCGAGGTCAAGCGGGTCTCGCCGATCGAAGCCTCGGCGCGGTACTTGCAACATCTGGCCCAAGCGTGGGACGAAAAATTCGCTCGAACCAAAGCCAACGCCGAGCGCGCCATTGCCGAACAGGAAATCATCCTGACAGTCCCCGCGTCCTTTGATGCGGCGGCGCGCGAGCTGACTCTGCAAGCGGCGACCCAAGCGGGCCTCAAGAACGTGACGCTGTTGGAAGAACCTCAGGCAGCGCTCTATGCGTGGCTCGAAGCCGCCGGTGACAAGTTCCGTAAACAGGTCAAGGCGGGGGATGTCATTTTGGTCGTAGACGTCGGCGGCGGCACCACCGATTTGTCGCTTATCGCGGTAACCGAACAAAAGGGTGAGCTCCAACTCACCCGCATTGCCGTGGGAGACCATATCTTGCTGGGAGGAGACAACATGGATCTGACCCTGGCCCACAGCCTGAACCAGGAACTGCTGGCTTCAGGAAAAAAACTCGATTCCTGGCAGTTTGTTGCTCTGACGTACGGCTGCCGGCAGGCCAAGGAGTTGTTGTTCAGTGACAACAAATTGAAGAAAGCGCCGGTTTCAGTGCCAAGCCGTGGCTCAGCGCTGGTCGGCGGAACGATTAAAGCCGACCTGACCCGAGAGGAGCTAACCCGGGTGCTGACCGACGGGTTCATGCCACGAGTGCCGGTGACTGAAATGCCGCAAACGTCGCGACGCACCGGCCTAACGCAAATCGCTTTACCCTATGCGCAGGACCCAGGCATCACACGTCATCTCGCGGCGTTTCTGACCCGGCAGGGACGAGCCTTGGCGTCGGCTCACGACGCGCCGGTCAAAATCGAAGGTAAAAGTTTCGTCCATCCGACCGCGGTCTTATTCAACGGCGGCGTGTTCAAGGCGTCCGCTCTTAAGGAACGAATGGTTGAGGTCCTGGACCAATGGTTGAAAGCCGACGGAGGCCAGCCGGTAAAGGAACTCGAGGGAGCCGATCTGGACCTGGCTGTCGCGCGCGGTGCGGCCTACTATGGCTGGGTCCGGCACGGGCACGGGGTCCGGATTCGTGGCGGGACCGCCCGCTCGTACTACGTGGGTGTGGAATCGCCTATGCCGGCCGTGCCCGGGTTCGAGCCCCCCATTAAAGCTCTGTGCGTGGCTCCCTTCGGCATGGAAGAAGGCACTCTCGCCGACGTGCCGCCGCAGGAATTCGGTTTGGTCACCGGTGAGCCAACCCGCTTCCGCTTTTTCGCTTCATCGCTCCGCCGTGATGATCAGGTTGGTCAGATGCTGGAAGACGCCGCGCACAACGAGGAACTCGAAGAACTGGCGCCCATCGAGACCTCCTTGTCGGCAGATGGCGGCGAAACCGGCAAGCTCGTGCCGGTTAACCTTCAGGCCGCCGTTACCGAAGTCGGCACCCTCGAACTGCGCTGCCTGGAAAAGGCCGGTCCAGGACGCTGGAAACTCGAGCTCAATGTGCGCATGAAGGGCGAAGAGTGAGGAATCGTTAATACGTTGAAACGTTAAAGCGTGAAACGTTAGAAAATCAGTGGATTCACACATCCCTCATTGTGTTCTCTTCGTTCTCTGCGGTTAAAATATTTTCCCTGTTCCCGTCCATTCGTGAAATTCGTGTCTCGTCTCTTTCTGTGTTGTGGTTGCGGCGTCAGCCGCGGTGGGTGCATCAGTGGTTTAAATACCGTTTTCAGGTTCAATCTGCTGTTTTGCGCTACGATAAGCCAGCTCCAGGCCGGCAATCGCTGCCTGGTTGGCCGCAGTGGCCTCCTCAAAGCGGGTCACTGTCATATTCAAGTCGTGCAGCAGGCCGTCCTTTAGCCCGTAAATCCAGCCATGCACCGCCAGTTCCTGTCCACGTTCCCAGGCATCGCGCACAATGGTGGTGTGGCAGACGTTGGAGGCTTGCTCAATGACATTGAGTTCGCACAAACGGTCGTGAGCCTCAGCCCCGTCTCCCACTCCCGCAAGAAGTTTTGCATGCTGCTCTCGCACATCCTGGACATGCCTCAGCCAGTTGTCACTCAAGCCAATCCGGTCCCGGCGCAAAGCCGCCGCTACCCCACTGCACCCGTAATGTCCACACACGATGACGTGTCGCACCTTGAGGATCTCCACGGCAAACTGCATCACGGACAAGCAATTGAGATCGGTGTGGACAACCAGGTTGGCGATGTTGCGATGGACAAACAATTCTCCGGGGACGAGCCCAACGATTTGGTTGGCAGGAACTCGGCTGTCCGAACAACCAATCCAGAGATAGCTGGGGGATTGCTGCCGTGAAAGATTTAGGAAAAAATCAGGGTCCTGCTCCCGGAGTCGCTTGGCCCAGGCCTTGTTATTGTCGAAAAGATGCCGTAGCGTCCGCATTCGGTGGAAGAGTCTAGCCCGCGCAAGGAAGAATAGGAAGAAGCTACAAACTTCCCAGGCACTCTCCGCAAGCTCGCCGGCGGGACGCCGGCGCTCCCCGGACTATGCCATCAGGCATATTTGTTTGGGAGCAAGCAGCCATTCCAGCGAGGCGCAGCGGCCATGCTCAAGCGACTCGGTCGAAAGCTTGCACAGGCCCCCTTTTTTCATCGTGACGCGGATTTCGTTATTGCCCGCGATCAGCAGAGAAATCAACTGGCTCAAATAGGGCTCGTGTCCAACCAGCAGCACGTCCTCCGGGGGCGGTTCGCGGCGGTTGATCATTTCGATAAGTTTCTTGGTGCTGCCGGCGGGCGTCAGGGTTTCTGAGATTTCGAGCTTCTTGTGAATGTTCAGTGCTTCGGCGACGATTTCGGCGGTTTGGCGCGCGCGCACGTACGGGCTGGAAAGGATCCAGTCAAAAGCAATCTTCTGCTCCTCCAGGGCCTGAGCGATTTTCCACAGCTTGCGTTCTCCTTTGGGCGTGAGTGGCCGCTCGGAGTCTTTCGAGTATTCCGAAGCTTCGGGTTCCACAGCCAGGCCATGCCGAAGAATATACAGGTTCATACGCTTTTCTTTTGGGTCATGGACCTTTTAGCCCCCCTCTCGTAAGGGCCGTCATGGCGTCCATTGCCAACGGCCGCCTCCCGCCCGGCTCTCCCTAACTCCCCGTCTACCGGCCAGAATTCCAGCAACCGATCTGCGGAGGCGAGGTATTTTTTGATCAGCCGCCGCCGGCGTTCCTGCAGGACGCTCTCGAATTTCAAGCCCGAGGCGACGTCGGGCTGGTTTTTGCGCATGAACTTTTGGAAACCGCGCAGGAGAACTTCGGAGTCCTGAATGTCTCCCATGAGCGTTTGGTAATCATGCATTTTAGCGAGCAGAGCCTTCCTGGTCCAAGCCAAAAGGTCCTGGAGACTTTCGATGACGTACCGAAATTCCTTAAACGCGACCCGGGTGCAATGAATCGAGTGCGTATCCTCGGGTTCGATGCGCTCCTTCCGCTGAAGGGTCAGGGTGAAGGCTCTTTTAACTGAGCCTAAAAGCAGGGGATTGGCTTGCCGCCAGTCTGCCTCTTTCAGCCATTCTCTGACATCGTCGCGCGCTGCGCTCATGAGCTTGCTCAAAGGCCTGCTGCGCAGCCGCCCGGCCTTTTTACACGTCGAGCGCCTCAGTCGTCGCTCGCGTTTCTTGAGAAATTGGTAAAAGCAGCGGGCAGCCGGGGACTCCTCGCGGAATTTGCGCACGGCCGGCAGTTGGACTTGCGTGTCGCGCAGATCATCGAATGTATCCAAGTGCCTTTTCAGCGCCTCTTGAGCCTTCTTGAGCCGGCCGGAGGCCAGGAAGGGAGCGAGCAAATCGAGCAGCGAAAGCAAACGGCGCGCCGAGACTCGTAAATCGTGCACCGAGCGCTCCGAAAACTTGCGTTGGCACTTGCTCAATTGTTTCCGGTAGTGTTTCCACTGCGTTTTCAGAGCCGCGCTGAGGAATTCGAGGGTGTCTGGAGGTAGCTTATGTTCAAGGCGTTTGCTGACCGGTTGCTTGTGCCCATTGGCGCCGGTAAGGGATAGCAGTGTCTCACTTGGGCGCATAAAAGCTAATATCCTAAGCCGGATCTACAGAGCGCGAAGCGAAAGGCGAAGGTGCCACCTGGACCCGGGGATATTTGAGCCGGCCATCGACGGCCGGGGGGCGATTAGGAATCTCACCCGATGCCCGGGCAATAAATTCGCGTTGACTGCGGTGGATCGGCTCACCGGGCCCCGGGTGCGCGCGGCGGTAACTGCCATCGGCTTGCTGCAAGCGCGCTTTGGTGTTGTCGCCGAGGCAAACGGCCAGAATCTCATGAATGATGCGCTCGCGCAGCACTCCGTCCTCGATGGGAAATGCCAATTCAATGCGCCGGAAAAAATTGCGCGGGAGCCAATCGGCACTGGCAATGAAAACCTGTGGCTGGCAGGCATTTTCAAAGTAATAAATGCGGCTGTGCTCGAGGAACCGATCCACGATGCTGCGAACACGGATGTTCTCGCTAAGGCCCTTGACGCCCGGGCGCAAGCAGGAAATCCCCCGGACAATCAAATCGATTTCGACGCCCGCTTGCGAGGCCTGGTAAAGGGCCTCGATCACCTGCCGCTCGGCCAGAGAGTTGATTTTGGCCATGATCCGGGCCGGCAAACCACGCCGCGCATTTTCCGTCTCACTGGAGATGAGCTGGAGCAGCCTGGTGTGCAGCTCGAAGGGAGCGACCAGCAACTTACGCAAGGGTTGGAATTGACAAATGCCCGTGAGCAAATTGAAAAAGGTGGTCGTGTCTTCGCCAAAATCCGGGCGGCACGTCAGCAGTCCCAGATCGGTGTAGAGGCGTGCGGTGGTGGGGTTGTAGTTGCCTGTGGCCAGGTGAACGTAGCGCCGGATTTGATGGCCCTCGCGCCGCACCACCAGACAGCTTTTGGCATGGATCTTATATCCTACCAGCCCATAGACGACATGAACCCCGGCCTCCTCCAGCTGCCGCGCCCACTGGATATTGTTGGCCTCATCAAATCGCGCCCTCAATTCCACCACGGCAGTCACTTGCTTGCCATTCCGCACCGCGCTCTCCAGTGCCCCGATAATCCGCGGGTCGCCCCCCGTGCGATAGAGGGTCTGTTTGATCGCCAGCACGTCCGGGTCGGTGGCCGCTTGCTCCAGGAAACTGACCATGCTGCTGAAGTTCTCGTACGGATGATGCAGCAGGATGTCCCGCTCGCGAATCGCCGCAAAAATATCCGGCCGGTCCCGCAGTTGGGCCGGGAGCGGGGCGACAAAAGGGGGATCGCGCAGTTCGGGCGAATGATCGCCCTGATAGAGAGCCATGAGCCGGGTCGGATTGAGCGGACCGTTCACCAGATGGAGATCCTCTTCGGTCAGGCGCAGGGTCTTGAGCAACGCCTCCCGGATGAACTCGGGACAGTCGTGCTCCACTTCCAAGCGCACGGCATCGCCTTTGCGCCGGTTATGCAATTCATTTTCCACCGCCTTCAGAAGATTGGCCGTTTCTTCCTCATCAATGTACAGCTCGCTGTTGCGCGTTACGCGGAAAGCCCAGTAGCCCAGAATCTTCGTTCCGGGAAACAAGTCTCCCAGCAGATGGCCAATTAATTTGCCCAGGTATACGAAATCCAGGCGGCCGTTTTTGCTCGGCAGGCGGACCATCCGCGGCAAAATCCGAGGAATCTGGACCACGGCCAGGTGCTTGAGCAGCTCCTGGCCCTTGGGCATCTCCAGGCGCACGATCAGGTTGAGCGATTTGTTCAGCAGCTGAGGAAAGGGATGCGCGGGGTCAATCGCCAGCGGCGTCAGCACCGGGCGAACCTCGGCGCGGTAATATTGCTCCACCCATTCGAGGTCGGACGGCGCCAGCTCCTTCACATCTAAAATACGAATGCCATTTTTGGCCAGCGCCGGCATTAACTGCTCGCGCCAGCAAGCATACTGGTCCTGAACCATCTGGCGGACTCGATGGGTGATGGCGCGGAACTCCTCCGAGGCGGTCAGGCCGTCCGCACTGCGCTCGACCACGTCGCTTTCAATCTGCTGCTTGAGGCCCGCCACCCGGACTTCGAAAAATTCATCCAGATTCGAGCTGACAATGCAGAAGAATTTGACCCGCTCCAGCAGCGGGTTCTCGGGGTCCAATGCTTCGTCCAGGACGCGCTGATTGAATTCCAGCCAACTCAACTCGCGGTTGATAAAACGCGCCGGCCCGGGAGAACCCGTTTTTGTTTTAGCCGCCACCATGGCGAGCACACTACTGGAAGCCCCAAGATTTGCAAAGTGACATTGTAAGCGTCAGCCACGGCGGGCGGCGCGCGGACATTCTTGTCCGCAGCAACTCCCGAATGCCCGCGAGTTTACGAACTACGTTGCTGCGGACAAGCATGTCCGCGCGCCGCCGTTACCACCCGCCGTCAGTGACCGAATATTGACCGATACAGACCGAATATGGGACATTGTGACATTGTGGGTTTGGGCTTGACATTGGCGGAGCATTCGATAAACTAACTCTTCGAATGATCCACTGTAACTGTCGTCGTGTGACGCAAGTAGCCTGAACTCATTCCTCGAAGATTCATCCCCATTGCTTCACGTATGAAAACATCCTCCTGGTCGTTACTCTTGTCCGCCAGCCTTGTGACAACCGTATCTGCGTTCGGCGCCGATCGTTCAGGCCCCTCAGGCCCGGCCGATGATGCTCAGGACGACGCTGTTGAAGCCCACGGCAAAGTCGTCCATGAAACCAACCCGGATGCCGGCAATCTGCACGCCAGCAGACCAAAACGCGGCACCGGCATCTCGTATCATGGCGGACCGCTCATTCTCGGGGGTAACGGGGGCGGAGTGAATGTTTATGTGATTTGGTATGGCAACTGGACCGGGAATTCGGCCACGACAATCATTCCGAATTTTCTGAATGCTGAAGGCGGTTCGCCTTACTACCACATCAACACGACTTATTATAACGGCGCCGGTACCCACGTCGCGAATGTCATTTCTTTCCTGGGACAAACCACGGACAGCTATTCCCAGGGCACATCGTTGGGCGACGCTCAAGTCCAGGCAGTGGTCAGTAGCGCCCTGACAAGCGGCCGTCTTCCGACGGACCCAAACGGAGTTTATTTTGTGCTGACATCAGCGGACGTGACTGAGACTTCCGGTTTCTGCACACAGTACTGTGGCTGGCACACCTACGGCACACTCAACGGGTCGAATATCAAATATGCTTTCGTCGGCAACCCGGATCGCTGCCCGAGCGCTTGTGAAGCGCAAACCACTTCGCCCAACGGCAACTCCGGGGCGGATGGGATGGTTTCAATTATCGCCCATGAACTTGAAGAAGCGGTGTCCGACCCGAACCTCAATGCCTGGTTTGATGGCCGCGGAGCAGAGAATGCCGACAAATGCGCCTGGACCTTCGGGGCAACCTACACGACCTCAAACGGCGCACAGGCCAATATGAACTTGGGGGGGCACGACTACCTGATCCAGCAAAACTGGGTCAATGCCGGCAGCGGCTACTGCGCCTTAAGCTACTGAGAACCGGGAAACCGTCCGTCGAGTTACTTCGCTTGGATTGGCTCTCCCGGAGCCGGCGTCAGCAGTTCGTCGAGCGCTGTTTTAAGTGTGTCGTATTTTTCTACGCCCACCAGGACCTTTTTCACGCTCAAGAAACCACCATCCTCACTGAGCGTGCCGATGAGAAAGGCTGGAGTCCCAAAGATCCCCATTCGCCTGGCCCCGGCGGCGCTGCGCTGAATGTTTTCGAGGTACTTTTCAGTGGAGAGACACTGGTTGAATCGTTCCGTGTCCAGCCCCAGGATTTGAGCCAGCGAGCTGAGCTCCCGGCCGGACGCCTCTTGTGCCGCAAACAAACGGTCATGCATTTCCCAGAATTTTCCCTGGTCCCCCGCGCAACGGGCGGCGAGTGCCTTAAGCCAGGCATTGGTTTGGTTCGGCTCCGGCAAATCGCGAAAGAAATAGCGCACCTTGCCCGGCCTGACATAGTCCGCGTCGATCCTGGGAAAAATGTTCCGGGCGTACTTTCCGCAGAATGAACAATCGAAGTCGGAGTACTCGATGAGGCCAACTTTGGCCGTGTTGGTCCCGCGAAATGGCTCTCCGTAAACATTGACCGAAGTGACAATGGGAGCGGCGGGCTTTGCACCAACGTCTGTTCGAGCCGGCTTTTCCTGCAGCCGTCTCTTAATCTCTTCGACTTCCCTCATCAACCGCTGCTGGCCCTCTTTCAACTCGTCAAGCTGCTGCTGCACAGAAGCAGTTGGCGAAGCCGCGGGCGTTTTCTGAGATTCATCAGCGCTTAATAGCGGGGGTGTTTCCAGAAGGCACGGGATCAAAATGAGCGAGATCGCAAACCGGCATGCTGGCAT
>Ga0210409_10003532_pt1 | contig 17371 bp, 15 predicted proteins | sample IncBWH17MmetaG_FD_161649 | JGI IMG/M metagenome (GOLD analysis project Ga0210409, IMG submission 161649) | Forest soil microbial communities from Barre Woods Harvard Forest LTER site, Petersham, Massachusetts, United States - Inc-BW-H-17-M | ecosystem: Environmental > Terrestrial > Soil >... | reverse complement strand
TGCGCAATCAACTGGCCCCCAGTACAGAAGGCGGCTGGACACTTTATCTGGACGGCAACGACGCAAACAATTCAGAAAAAATGTCTATTTACGATGCGGCGGTGCGATATCGCGAAGCGGGCGTGCCGTTGGTGGTGCTGGCAGGCAAAGAGTATGGCTCAGGGTCCTCGCGCGATTGGGCCGCGAAAGGGACGCGCTTGCTTGGAGTGCGCGCGGTAATTGCGGAAAGCTACGAACGGATTCATCGGAGCAATTTGATTGGGATGGGAGTGTTGCCTCTGGAATATCAGGGGGGGGAAACTCGGGAATCATTGGGGCTTACAGGTCAAGAAGTATTTGAGATTGAAGGCATCTCTTCGCTGTCACCGAAGAAACTTATCACCGTAAAAGCGAAACTGGCAGGCGGGAAGGAAAAAACTTTTTCCGCGATCGCCCGCGCCGATACTCCGGAAGAAGTGGCGTATTACCGGCATGGCGGTATCCTGCAATACGTTTTGCGCCAGATGCTTTAAAAATCAAAAGCCCTCCCGCGCGACCGCTTCCTCAAACTTGCTTCACTAAAAGAGTTATCTTTTCTTTTGTGCCAGGACCAGGCCACGCGGCGTGGGCAACAACAGCGCGGTGATTAAGCCTTCCGCTTCCAACCTCAGCGCCGATTCGCGTACGATTTTCATCGCCGAATTGGCGTCGTGCATCAGAATCAATCCCCACGGATTCATTTGTGGCAGAAACCGCCGAACTTCCTGCTCGCGCAGCGGAGCATCGCTGTCGCAGAAAAGCATGTCGATGGTGCCTTCGACATTCATGTCCAGGCTGGAAACGTTGCGCGCATCGATCCAGGGTGCCAGACCGGAAGAGTCGAATCTTTGTTTTGCTGCGGTGAAAACTTTGGGATCAAACTCGCAGGTAATTACCCGGCCCACACCATTGGCTTTCAGGCCTTCGGCGAGTCGCAGCGTGCTCAAGCCCGAAAAAGTACCGGTCTCGACGATCAACTCGGGCTTCACCGTTTTTACCAACTGGCATAGAAAATCGAGAACTTCGACTTCGGCGGTCATGGAGTCGTACATGTGCCAGCGTTCGGGATGAGGACATTCGAGCGTAGGCCGGGAATATTCCGGCTGCAAGATATCGCCGTGCGCAGCAATGTGTTCAACAATGCGATGCTCTTTCTTCAGCGCGTAGAATCGACCCTTAATACGCCAAAGCAACACCGCGCCGGCCAGGATGGAAGCAAGACTTGCGGCCTGCGCGTTCGAGAGGCCAAAAAACGAACGCGGATTGATGCGAATAAATTCAATCAGAAAACGAGCGACACCGGTAAGGATCAGGTAATTGCAGAAGATTTCTCCCTTGGCCTTGGGCTTCTGCAGTGATTTTTTCCCCATGTGCCAAAGAAATGCGGCAATGGCCAGCCAGATAAAAAATTCGTACAGCGGAGTGGGATGCACGCGATCGGTGGTGGGTACGACTCCGTTTGGAAAGCTCATTCCCCAAGGGAGCGACGTCGGGCGGCCGTAATCGCCGTCGCCGGATAGCAGGCAACCGATCCTGCCGATGGCGTAACCTACGGCGGCGGCCGGGGAACAAATGTCCAGGAATTCGAGCAGCGGAATTTTCAAATAGCGCGCCAAAATGATCAGCGCGATCAGCCCGCCCAGAAAACCGCCGAACCAGGCAAACCCAAAACGGCTGAACAGCAAAGGCCAGGGATCGGCGAAAAATTCGCCGGGGCTTTCCAACACGTGATAAAGCCGCGCCCCTACCAGGCCGGCGAAACCAGCAATGCCAATGATCAGAAAGCCTTCGTCTTTACGCTCGACTTGCTCGCCTTTGGATTTTTTGGCGGGAGGGAGGTAGGTGCGGCGGCGATCGAAATCCGCTTGAAGAACATAGGCAGCCACCAACAATCCCGTTGCGACCATCAGCCCAAAAGTGGGAATGGTCAGGGGCCCCAGATGTAGAAATGGAATCATGAATTATGGGTGAGTTTGTCGCGCTTAAAAAGTATACACGAGCGTATTGATGGTTGGCCTTAGCCGCGACGCAGCATCAATCCCAGCGCCAGCCATAACGCGAGAGCCAACCACTCGGCCATGGAAAAATGTCCCGGGAAGAACGGCAGCAATTTCATCAACACGAGTAAGAGGGCAACAGCGATTCCCAGGCTGGTGATGAGCCGCTTACCAGAATTCTTTTCCACCAGCCAAAACGACAGGCAGGCCATGAACCATCCAGTCGCGGCGGCCATGGAGCCGACTTCCGTCACGGGCACGAGAATCGCGTCACCCAGTAGCAGACCGATGATGGTGGCCAACGCGATGCCGACGATCGCCACGGAAGGCGTCAGAAATCTTTCGTGAACTTCGCCGAAGCGCGCGGGAATCGTGCCGCGGCGGCCAAATGCAAATAACAATCTGCTGGCGGCCACAAAATTTCCGTTGAACACTTCGAACAGCGCGACCATTGCAGAAGCCATCACGATGCGCACCAGCCAGGGCGCGCCGGTACCCTGCTCGAATGCGACCGCGGTGGCGAATGGCTTGCCCAGTAATCCCTGCCAGGGTGCAACGTAAGCGACAGCAGCGGTGACCAGCACGTAAAATCCCGCACCGACTATTACCGCCAGGAAGATCGCGCTAGAAAATCCGCGGGACCTGAACTCCGGATGCGCTTCTTCCGCAACTTTGGGCACCGATTCAAAGCCGGTCATGAAGTACGGCACGATCTGCAGCGTAAGCAAAATAGAAATGAACGGCGTAGCGCTGAACGCTGGATGAAAATTCGCGGGCGAACCGTGCACCGCGCTGGCTCCAACAATTACCAGGAACAGCACCAGGACGGTTCCAGCTGACCAATTTTGAAACGTGGCGCTGGCGCGAACGCCGCGATAATTGAGGGTCGTGATGAAAAATGTCAATCCCAGACCCAAGAGCATGCGCGGCAGAAACACCGGATGGCCAGCGATGTGATACAGCTCGAAGGAATTGAGCGACGGAAAAAGATAAGCGGCGAGTTTGCCGACAGCCACAGCTTCCCAAGGGCAAACAATGAAGTATGCGAGCAGCATGGTCCATCCGGTGAAGTAGCTGACGGATGGCGGAAAAACCTGCGCAGTGTAAGCGGCTTCGCCGGCGGCGTCCGGCAGACGCTGCACCCACTGGCCGTAAACGTAGCCCACCGGCAACAAAAGAATTCCGCCGATAGCGAAACCTAAAATTGCGCCGAACGGCCCGCCGCGGCCCAGCCAATCGTCCATGACGACCAGCCAACCGACGCCCACCATGGTGCCAAAGGCGAGCGCGAAATAATCGGTGAAGCGCAGTTTGCGTGCTAGTACGCTCATCACTTAAGCAGGCTTATGACGATGCAGGGCGGCTTCACCGAACCACGTGAAACTTGGTTTTGATGTGGCATTCACACGCCAATAACAAAAGTCGAATAGAACCACCATGCGCGAACTCGCATGCCGAGTGCTGTTATTCAAAGTGGCAGGCCCCTCGGATCGGTGCCAGTCCGCTCGCTAACGATCGTCCGCAAAAAGTGATCATCGAAACGCAACCGTACAAAAGGAGAGAGTCGATATGCATTGTCGCATTCATAAGGCGGTGTCGCTGCTCGCGGCGTGTACCCTCAGCGTGTTTCCTGTCACGTCAGCTTTTGCAGCAGACGAGCCGGATTTTTCAACCAAGACGCCCATTAAACATGTGGTGGTCATTTTTCAGGAGAACGTTTCGTTCGATCATTATTTTGCCACGTACCCGCACGCAACAAATCCCGGCCCCGAGCCGCAATTCCATGCCAAGGATGATACGCCGCGTGTCAACAACCTGCTGGCCGCCGGATTGCTAACGGAAAATCCTAATTCGACGCAGCCGTTTCGGCTGGACCGCTCGCAGGCGGTAACTTGCGACCAGGACCACAACTATAACGACGAGCAAACGGCATTCGATCGCGGTCTGATGGATAAATTTCCAGAATCCGTCGGAACTGCGGCTTCTGGGACGCCTCCTTGCGTGGACGCGGGCAAAGGCAAAGGAATAGTAATGGGCTACTATGACGGGAATACCGTGACCGCATTCTGGAATTACGCCCAGCACTTCGCGATGAGCGACAATTCCTTCGGCACCGGATTCGGCCCATCCACGCCTGGCGCAGTTAATCTAATTTCCGGGAACACTGGCGGCGCTGTTCTGGCACCCTTTGCAGCAGATGGCGTGACCCCCGGCAGCGCCGCTGGCAATATTGCGGGCGGTTTGAATTCAGGCGCAGTAGTTGGCGATCCGCGCCCGTTGTATGACGATTGCGTTTCCACGCCGGTCATCGGCACGGCGAAGAAGACGCGCATCAGCATGACCGGCAAAAACGTAGGCGACTTGCTGAACGCCAAGGGCATCACGTGGGGTTGGTTCCAGGGCGGTTTCGGAGCGACCAGCAGGCTAGCGGATGGAACTGCGGTATGCGCTGCCGTAACGACCAGCCTCGCGGGACCCACGAGCGATTATATTCCGCACCATGAACCTTTCATGTACTACTCGCAGTCCGCTAACCAGCACCACCTGCCGCCCAGCTCCCCCGCTGCCATCGGAAAGACCGATCAGGCCAATCATCAGTACGACTTGAGTTACTTTTTCAAAGCACTCACTGAAGACAAATTGCCTGCGGTCAGCTTCATCAAAGCCAAAGGTGCACAGGACGGCCACGCTGGATATTCTTCGCCGCTCGATGAACAAAACTTCGTGGTGCAATTGATCAACCAATTGATGATGCACAATGAGTGGAGCGAAACCGCGGTAATCATCGCGTATGACGATTCCGATGGTTGGTACGATCACCAGATGGGGCCGATCGTTATGCAGTCGGACGTTTCGGACGATCAACTTACGGGACCCGGAACCTGCGGGATGACTCCTGCCGGCGGCACGCCGGGGCGTTGCGGTTACGGGCCGCGTTTACCGCTGCTGGTGATCTCTCCCTTTGCCAAGCAGAATTACGTGGATCACCGCGTAACCGATCAAAGCTCCGTTCTGCGGTTCATCGAAGACAACTGGGAGTTGGGACGCCTCGGCGGTGGTTCTCTGGACGAAAAAGCCGGCACGCTCAATGGACTGTTTGACTTCGATGGTGGCGGCAAAGCCCACAAGTTAATTCTCGACCCAGCCACGGGGTTGGTCGTGAAGGACTAATATCGTCAACTTGCGGGCGTTAAACGCCAGCGTTCAGCGTTCAGAAATAAGGAGCCGCTCATAACAAATGGGCGGCTCTTTTCTTTTGGGCGCGGCCATTTATTTCTCGGGTTTCTGAAGCGCACAGCGGCCTGTGCAAGCATTGCTTTCACGCGCACGCAATCTCCGGCTACACTTGTTACGCCATGAAAACTAAAAAATTCGTTAAAGAAGCAGCACAACTGGCGGCGCCGTACCGTATCGCGCAAGGCGAGAAGTTTCGTTTGAAAGACCACGATCCAGAAGATACCGGCGGCATGAAGGACAAACAGGACGCTCATGGCCTGCTGCAGCACAGTGTCGAGATGTTGCGACATTTGCAGGAAAAGCTTTACGCCCAGGACCGCTGGGGAATGCTGGTGATCATTCAGGGCATGGACGCGGCCGGGAAAGACGGGTTGATCAGCCATGTGATGTCCGGAGTGAACCCGCAAGGCTGCGACGTGTGGTCGTTCAAAGAGCCCAGCAAAGAAGAGCTCGATCATGATTTTATGTGGAGATGCCACAAGGTAGTGCCGCAGCGCGGCAAGATTGGTATTTTCAACCGTTCCTATTACGAAGAAGTTTTGGTGGTGCGCGTTCATCCGACCTTATTACAAAACGAGAAATTACCGGAAAAGCTCATCACGAAAAAAGTCTGGGAAGAAAGATATGAAGATATCAATGCATTTGAACGGTACCTGACGCGTAACGGCATCGTGGTATTGAAATTTTTACTGCATCTTTCAAAAAAGGAGCAGAAAAAACGCTTCCTGTCGCGATTGGACGATTCGGAGAAAAACTGGAAATTCTCCATGGCCGACGTGAAAGAGCGCGGCTACTGGAAGCAATACCAGGACGCTTTCGAGGAGACCATTCAAAACACTGCGACCAAGAGTGCGCCCTGGTACGTGATCCCGGCGGACAATAAATGGTTTACGAGAGTCGTCGCAGCTTTGGCGATCGTGACGGAACTGAACGCGTTGAATCTGGCATTTCCGGATGTAGAGAAATCCAAGCGGAAAGAATTAGAAAAGGTGCGGGAGTCGCTGGAGCACGAGGACGATTAGTTACGTAAGCCGCATTGTGGGCAACAGAGTCGAAGGCCAAAGGATGGTGATCGTTCTAATTTTTGTAGTTCCTTTAGCTAATCACAGGTCTGAGGGCCTTAGTGGCAATTGCTGGGAGCAGGCTGGCCAGAAAATCTCGCGCGAATCCAACTTACTTGCTCGCCGACCGAATTCCCCAGAACTGCGCTGGGGTTGAGGCCCGGATAGTTGACGAAAAGAACATGGTCTTTCTGCTGGCAGAGCCGGCCCACCAGGGCGGCGGTGAGTGACGCCGGTACGTCGCCAGCGGTTTCGCCGCTGATGAGCAATACAGGACTAAAGGCAGACTTGCGGCCTAGCGCGTTCCTCGAAAAGAAATCTTTTATGTAGGGATTGTTCTGCCAGGCGGGCTTTGCCAATTCCTTGGAGTCGGGTACCTGCTCTGAAGGCGCTTCGCAACTGTCGGCGAGAATTTTGTACAGGGTCATGCCCTGGCTGGTCAGCATGTCGTCGACCGGGAATTCCGGATGCTGATTTTTAATTCCTTGTGCCAGGAAAACCAGCATCGGATTTGATGGCGCTTGTGCAAGGTGCTCGAGAAATTCCAGCGGGTCGGCGACGCCCAAAATTCCGATAGCTCCCAAAAACTCGTTGTTAGAGTTCTTTGGTATAGCTTCGGCTACGCCAACAGCGACCCTCGAACCGTAGGCATAGCCGGCGACCAGCCACTTCGATCCCAGTTGTGGCAAAGCTTCGCGGGCCGCCGCAACGGAGTTGATGACGTCCTGGGCGTTGGACGGCACATCCAGGACCGCGTATGGAAAGTTAGTGCCCAATCCCGCGTAGTCGGAAGCCACTACCGCATAGCCCAAGCCCACATACATGGAGAACAGCGGACCCTCATTCAGGGTTTTTATTAAAGAGGGCGCACATTGTCTTGCAGAGCCGGTTAAATCATGGGCCCAAGCGATGATGGGCCAGCCACCAGGCGGCGGTGTTCCCCGCGGCAGCAAAACTACCCCTGACGCGGCGACATCTTTTTCTTGGGAAGAGCGGGAGTGATAAAGGATACGAACGGCCGATATTGTGTACGGCAAAAGATATTCGTAGAACGGTTCAGCGCGAATCAACTCACCAGGCTGGCCGGAAGGTAATGGGTCAGGCGTGTCGTAAAACTTTGACAGCGGCAACCTGCGGGGTGTTTGAGAGGTCTTGGGAATCAAGACCTGGCTTGAGGCAAAGGCCGCCGAAGTCGCGAATAAAAGGGCTGTAACTAATAGCTTCAGATATGGCAGGCGGAATTTTTGCTTTGTAGATTTAACCCCTGAGCGAGAAACTTCGATCACTTCTGGACTACTACCAATCGGAACCAGATCCGGAAGCTTGACCGGCGTGTTTAAACTGATTGCGTTTAGCATGTGCGATGGCGGCGATTACCAGCCACATCAACGTCGGTGGCACGACCAGCACCAAAATGCCGCTGCGCAATGCTTCAATCATCCGATGTCCCGCAGAAGCAGCCTGGGTGTAGCAAAGGGCGCAGCTTTGCGAGAACGCCGCGGGGGAAAAAGCCAGCGTCGCGAAGACCGCGAGGGTGATTGTCAGGACCTGGAAAAGGCGCTTACCCTTCACTGATTGTTCCTCGCAACCACTACCATACCGCGATGGCCGTTACTTTGCGTAAGGGACACCGAGAAGAAGGCGGAAACTGTCTGTCCACCCATAATTGATGGTCGCAAGCACAAAGAGTGTAAAGACAGCAAATCCGATAACCGCATTACGATTTTCGGACGCCAAGCCCATAAAGTAGAGAAGGCCCAGAATCGCTCCGATAAAAGCCAAGATCAATAGCGTGCCCAGTAATTGACCGCCGCCGGGACGGTGATAGGCGACAAAAAGTTCTATCGCGGAGATAACCAGCATGCAGACATAGACGACGTAATACTTGCCTATTCCGCTTTGCACTTGCGGTGCGTTTGTCATCACGGTTCCTTTCGCGACCTGTACTTCAACCAGCCACGTCCATGAGATAGACCAAGGGCACAACGAACATCCACACAATGTTGATAAATTGCCAAAACAAGCCGCAGTTCTCAAGGTCAACGGCAGTGTAGCGGCCGCGCTTGTAACCCATTCCGACGATTACGAAAGCAATGAGCGCGGCGACTACGTGCAATAACTCGATGCCAGTGATGCTGTAGTAGGCGCCGCCAAAGAGGCCGGTGCCCCACGGATTTTTATAGAAGGTGACGCCCTGGTGAATCATGCTGAACCATTCGCGCAGATGTAACGCGACGAAGACGAGGCCCATGAGCAAGGTGATCATGGTAAGGCGAAAGGCTTCGTCGCGTCGCTCAGTACGGGCCGCGCGCACTGCCAGCACCATGGTCAAACTGCTGGTAATCATGATGAACGTCATGATCACGACGCTGATGATGGTGCCGGACTGGTAGGGCCTGGGCCAATCTGGTTGAGCATTCCGGAGAAAACCGTAAGCGATCAGACATCCGGCAAAAGTCATGATGTCGGAAATAATGAATAGCCACATCGCCAATTTTTTTGCCGGAACAGCAAAGGGCGACGGCTCGAATACCGGGGCATGGTGTCCGTGTCCGGAACCTCCCAGGACTACTTCACTATGGCTCACGACGCCTCCTCATGATCGAGCGCGTTAAATTCTCATCCACAGCAGAGCGAAGAGATAGACCCAAAGCACACCCATGAAATGCCAGTAATAAGCAGTCGCATCCAGGGTGCTGCGGCGTAACGTGGAGTGATTCAGTTTACCGATTACTCGGACTAAACCCCCAAGCCCGCCCAACACGTGCAGCGCATGGATGGCGGTAAACACATAAAAGAAAGAACTGTTCGGATTGGTAGCCAGGTACAAGCCCTGCGTGCGCAGTTGCAACCAAGCCACATATTGGCTGGCCACAAACAAAAGACCGAGGCCTAAAGTGAGATACAGCCAAAGTCGAGAGCTCTCAGCTCGAGGTGCGCGTCCAGTCATGTACGCGGCGACATGGCGCCGGGCCACTTCAAGAGTTCCACTGCTTACCAAAATTACGAACGTGCTGAAGAACAGAATGGGAGGCAGGGTTATGTGCCGCCAATCTGAAGAAGCGCCTTGACGAACGATCAATGCACTGGTTAAGGCGGCGAAGGACATGCAGATCGCCGCGATGCCCACCCAAATCGCGCTGGAAGATGGAGCGGGAGAGAATTGGTCGACTGCTCTCAGACTTCCATCCGCCAGAATGAAATCGTGCCCACCGGAATTGCCGGCGCCGCTTAACTGAGGGCGCTTCGGTAGCGGTAGAGCTTCCGGTTCTGGAGGTGGAATAGTGGTAGCCATATTTTCCGTTTCAGAGGAACTCAATCCTCCGTCAAGACCCAGTAGGAGACGGCTCGGGTGAGTCTTGCATAATGTAGTCCGCCCCGGATGCGGTCTTCACGCCGTACTGATCCGCATCGTGATAGACAATCGGATCCTTACCGCCAAAATTGTTCCAAGGCGGTGGCGAAGGCATAGCCCACTCGAGCGAAGTGCCTTCCCAGGGATTGGCGGGCGCCGGGGCTCCGCGGAACAAGCTGTGAACCAGGTTGTACAGGAATATGAGCTGCACCGCGCCCGTGAACAGAGCGGCGATGGTAATGAACTGGTGCAGAGGAATGAGCGGCTTCAAGTAGTCATCGGTGAACGCCGAGTAACGGCGCACATTGGCAGCCCAACCCAGGTAGTGGAAGGGCATGAAGGTGCAGTAAGTACCGACGAAGGTGAGCCAAAAATGGACCTTGCCCAAAGTGTCGTTCATCATCCTTCCGGTCATCTTGGGGAACCAGAAATACGTTCCAGAGAAGATTCCGAAAATCGCGGCCACGCCCATGACCATGTGGAAGTGTCCAACGACGAAGTACGTAGCGTGCAGCATGATGTCGATGGATGGCTGAGCGAGGAAGAAGCCGCTAACTCCGCCAGTAACGAACATGGAAATAAAACCGAGCGCAAAAAGCGACGCGGCATTGATGCGGATTCTTGATCCGTAGAGACTGCCGATCCAGATAAGCACCAACACGGTTGAAGGAATGGTGATCATCAGGGTGGGGAAAGAGAACACCAGCGATGAGAAGGGGTTCATGCCGCTGACGAACATGTGGTGTCCGTACACCATATAACTCAAGAAAGCCAAGGCCCACATCGAGTAGAGGATGGCCTTCATGCTGACCATGGGCCGGCGCATGTTGGTGATGAGTACGTGAGTAATGATGCCCATGCCGGGCACGATGGCGATGTACACCTCAGGGTGACCAAAGAACCAAAAGAGGTGTTGCCAAAGTAGCGTCGAACCGCCGGAGTGCGGCACCAACTGGTCGTTGATTACCAAACCGGAAGCGATGAAGAAACTCGTGCCAGCGACGTGATCAAGAATCAGCAAGATAGTCGCAGGCATTAAAACCGCGAAGGCGGTGAGACCCATGCAGGAGGTGATGAACCATGCCCACGCGGTCACCGGAAGGCGTTTCAAGGTCATGCCCTTGCAGCGCATGTCAAGCACGGTGGAGATGAAGTTCAGTGCGCCAAGCAATTGACCGATACAAAAAATACCAATAGCGGCGGCCCAGATAACCTGGCCGGTGCCCTGTCCCGGGCCAGCATCTTTTCCGATGGCACTGAGCGGCGCATAGGCCGTCCAGCCAGACAGAGGCGGCCCGTCGGTAGTAAAGAAGGCGGAGACGAGAACACAAAAAGCGACGAAGGTAGTCCAGAAGGACATCATGTTGAAATGCGGGAAAGGCATGTCTTCGGCGCCGACCTGGATGGGTAGAAAGAAATTGCCAAAGGCGGCGAATGGTGCGGTAGTAAGCACGAAAAAGACCATGAAGGTGGCGTGCATGGTCATGATACGGAGGTACAGTTCCGGGGTCATGACACCGCCGGGCGCACCGTTTGGCGAGAAGGCCTGCAGTCCCGGAATGGCCAGGTCATTCCAGCCAAGGTGGATACGCATCAGCCAGGAAAGCCCCATGCCGGTCAAAACCGCGACGAGCGCCAGCGCGTAATACTGCTTGCCGATGACCTTGTGATCCAGACTGAAGACGTGTTTGGAAAGGAAGGTAGTCGGAGGACCGTGTACTACTGCTGGTGCTGTTGAAACTGCTGGCTTGTCATGCATCCATCACCTCACGCACCTGCCGGATTTCTGACTTGATGAACTACTGAGCCGCTGCTTGCTTCTTTTGCCAGTCGTCAAAATCTTCGGGAGACATCACTTCCAGATAAGCGCGCATGTTGTAGTGTCCGAGACCACACAATTGCGAACATACAATTTCGTACTTACCGATTTTCGTGGCTGTAAAATGCACGGAAAGATCCAGGCCGGGCACGAAGTCCTGATGGATGCGCAGCGCAGGCACGTAAAAGGAATGGCTAACGTCCTTGGCGTGCATGAGGAGATGAATCTCCTTGTTTACGGGAATGGCCAGCTCCGCAGCGACGACATCGTCTCTAGATTCCACATCATGTTCCGGATCGAGGCCGAACAAATTCTGAGTGGCCTCGCTGATCATCTCGGGATGAATTGGCCCGAACTTTCCATCCTTACCGGGGTAACGAAAATAAAATGCAAATTGCCCGGCTTGAACCTGGATGGGCATGGCGTCGGCCGCCGGCGGAGTAAAATAAACTCTAGCCCAAGCCTTGGATCCGAACGCGCCCAGAGCTAGGACTTCAACGCCTACCAGAACAATTGAGGCAATGATTAAACCTTTGGCCCCGCCGGGGAAAACTTTAAATTTTCCTTCCGGGCCCGGCTTGTTGGAGGGGGACTTCCAGATAAACAGGGCCAGAAGGATTTGCGCGGCCAGAAAGGATATGCCGGCCTCGATCATGGTGTCAGCCATCTGATCATCAATCATCTGGCCGTGGGTGGAGATGTCGGCGGGCGCTTCCCAGGTGTGCATGATTACGGGAATCGCCGAAACGATGGCGATCACTATGATGGTTACTGCCAGTAGTCTAGCCATCGCTTCCCGCCTTTGCCCGTGGCGTACACAGGCGATTCAATTCGGATATCGAGCCGTAAAATAATTGCCCACGCTGGCGCTGTTCTTGCGTATCCAGCGGTTCCGATCGTTCAGCTCAAGCGTTGACAAACTATGTGCATTGGAGGAGCCGAGAGCACATGCGATGCCGGACTAGTAAGGCTTGGCTTTGAAAACGAAATTGACGCTCTTCGTTTCGCTGCCCGAGATGGTGACATCCTGAGTTTGCGTTCCGTAGGATTCGTGCCAGGCGGTGACGGTGTATTTACCAGCCGGCAGATTGGGCAGTGTGAAAGAACCATCTTCTTTAGAAGACACGGCATAGTGCGAATTCTTCATCACCGCGAAGTCACCGTGCATCCAGGGGTGAACGTTGCACTTTACGGAAATGAATTCCGCCTGCGCGAACTTTTCAGAGAGTGGCGGGGTTCCGGGGGGTTGAGACTTGTTCCATTCGTGATTTATTTTTGCCAGGGGATGGATGTTGTGAGAGGTCTGATCGTCATTCACGACTTTCAATTCCTGATTGGTCTGAAACGCGAGCACGTGCGGGATGTAGCGGCAACCCTTCTGGTCAAATGTTACCGCCTGCGAAGGGGGTGGTTCATCAGGCGCGCCTGCAGAAATGTATACGACCACGTCCGCCAAAGAATTGCCCGGTCCGGTAACCACCGTTTCGGTGGTAGGCGGAGTGGTGTACTGCTTGGCGCAGCTCGGCTCCTTGGACATATCAATGGGCTTTTGCTTCGCGGGAGTGCCCTCGTAGGTGACTTTTCCGCTGACTGAACCACCGGCGGGCTTAGGCGGACCAGCAAAGGACATGGCCGCGACACCGGTTAATAAAAACGCTGCAGAGATAATCTGTTTGTGACGCATTTCTGTTCTCCTTGAAACGTCTTGCAACTACAGAGCTACTGCTTGATACCTGAACCGGTAGGGGTACCGGTAATTCTTTGTGCGCTGACAATGGCGGCACCTTCCGAGGTGCTCATCCACAAAGCCAACTCGGGACTCTTCTTGTTCACTTGCAGGGTTCTCAAGTAGTGAACGAGGTCCCATGCTTCTTCGGGTTTGACCACGTCAGCAAATGACGGCATTGGAGTGCCATCCAGGCCGGTGAGGAAAATCTTGTACAGATCGCGGTTGGTCACGCCACACTTGAAACGGGAGCCGGCAGCGAAGTTATATGGGCGGATGGGTTGATCGTTGCTGTCGGTGAGAGTCGAGGCTGAAGGACCGTCGCCACGACCTTCCTGTCCGTGACATTTCCAGCATTCGAGTTTTTGGAAGAGCTCCTGGCCGTGTTTAATACTCTGGACAGTCAATGCAGGTTCGGCTGGCACGTTGATCGGATCACCCGATTTTTCGGTTTGCCAGCGCGGTGAAAAAGTCTTGATGAAAGCAATTAGATCGGCACGGTTTTGCGTGGTCAGTGTGATCCATGATGGCATGTTGCTGTTAACCAGGCCGCGCTCGAGAGAGTTGTAAAGGTCCTGATCCAGGGGAAGTGTGCCGGTGGGGGTGGAACGGCATTTAAAGCTCGCCGCGACGAAATTGCGCGGCAAGATGTTGAGGTAGGGAGCATTTTCACCATTGCCATCGCCGCGGAATCCGTGACAGCCCCAACAGTAACGGTAATAGAGTTGTCTACCGGTATCGGAGTGGCCAGTGGAATTTCCGATGTGAGATTCCATTGGCGCGTTGCGGGCTGGTGCGACAGCGGCTTTTTCGGCGGGCGGAGCTTGTTGTGCTGGAGCCGGTTGAGTGGCGGGCTGCGCCGAGCCTTGCTGAGATTGTGGCTGCTGCGCGAAAACTGCGAGTGGGCAAACGGCGAGAAGTGCGACACTCAACTTCGTGATTTTCATTAGGCTCATCGTTTTACCCTTAGAAGTCGAAGTCAAATCCGGCGAGCAAGCTGCTAGTGGTTAGATCTTGTGCAGTAATTGGCGAGGCGCCTCGCTGGCGCATGATGGCGTACTCGTTGTGGAAAGCAAAACCGGCGCGGCTAGAAATGAACGGGTAGTAGCGCCAGCCGAAGGTCAAAACGTCTTCGTTGCCGAAGTTGCCGGGATTGGTGGCGAAAACCTGACGAGACATGCGGATCGCTTCATAACGATTGATCAGAATCAGCTGTGGATTGAGGTTGTAATGGGTCTCGATCAGCGCGCCATTCCAGGTTGGAGCGCGCGCCGATACGCCGTTGACGTCGGTCGGTAGTGGGCTGGTTGACGGAGTGTTTGAGCCGAGGAATGCATTATCCCAACCGTGGAAGTACATGGTGGTGATGTCGAGTTTTCTGAAATACCACATTCCGATCAAGCCATCGCGGTAAAAGCTCTTGTTGCCAATTCCCGTGCCCGCGACGCCGACACCGCCTTGAGTGAACTGGAAAAATGTCGGCATATTTCCAATGAACGCGAAGGCGCCGACTCGCTGCACACCCCAGCTGCCAAGTTGGAAAGCCTGGCTGGCTGTAAAGAAACCGCTATAGCCTTTGCCGTTAGGCAAGCCGGGTTGACCGTCCTGGGAACTGAGTAGAGAAGCCGAAACGCGGGTACGGTCGTCTTTGGAGTGGCCCATGTATTCCACGCCGACCTGGTTGTCGCCGATGCCGAAACCATATGATTCTGTGACGGCACCCGGAGCAGCGAGACTTCCCGGGGAAACCAGTGGTTGAAAGTGATAGTTGGCATACACGCCCGCGACATTGCTGATGGTCAAAATACGTTTTTCCGAAAGCAAGTTATCGAGTTCAAACTTGCCCATTTTGATGTTGAACCAAGTGCTCCCGAGAATATTGTCAATACGCGCCCACACGGACTCGAAGTGGAATGCGCCGGTGTTATCTGAAGAAGGAAGGACATAGAACGAAAAATTCTTCGCGAGGGTCCCGGCGGTGTGAAAATCCAATCCACTCCAATCGAATCCGTCAGTGGTGATCTGACCCTCGGCAGTCAGCGGCCCATTAGGACCATCGACGTTTGTCCGGTTCTGACTCTCGCGGTGCCAGCTTGGCGTGATGCGGAACGTGACTGGCCAGTAGGCAGGGTTTTGAAAGATGGGAGCGTCGCGATCGTTGCCCATTTGGTAGCCGTTGTCTTTGAAGGCCTGTCCAAATGGGCTGAGTTTAGGCCACGCTTCGTGGCACGAGGAGCATGGCATTCCATATTTTCTTGCGAAGGCCGGTAAGGCGGAAGCGGGCTGAACATTCGCGAAGAGAACAACAAACGCGAGAAAAGCGAGCAAGAGCGAGGAAGTGAATCCGAAAAACTTTTCCTTCACCGCCGCCTTCGAAAGCAAGGACATACCGCCTCCTCTTTCAACTTTCAACACTCAAAACGATGCGCAAAAGGAAAGTTCAAACCGCAGTGTAAAGATGGGAAAAGGTGACCGCAGACTAGTCCACTTGGTCTCGGGGAGAGACCGAACGCCATTATCGACCGCAAAGAAGTGTCCTGAAGCATGCCCCATGGAATTCCCGGCACCTTTTTGCGAAGAAAAAAAGGCGCCACAACTCCGAGTCCCTGAACCGTCGCGAATCCTACATCCACGAAAAAATGAATGCAAGTGATTTTTTTAATTTGTGGTTGAAAAAATTCCGGCTAGCACTCGTGATAGTGGCTGCTTACAGGAATTGGGATATTTTTGGCGTGGAGTTATCGATTTTTGTATCTTGGGGCAGGTTTCTGAGAAATTGCTGCGACCAACTTTGAATAAACCACGCCGCCCACATTGCCGCGTGGAACCCAGCGCCGCTTTATTACTTCTAAATCGAGGCGGGCGGTTCCAGTTGACCCGGCCTGGACGTTGACTGTTCTGGGAAAGTGTTATTCTCGTCGAGCCAACACCAAACTGCCGGCGATAATCCGCCGATAATCAGCGGGGGTCGGAAATCGGTTTAAGAATGGCAATGATTCCGATGAACTTAAGCGGCACGCTCAACAATTTCATCAACGGGAATTTTCGACGACCAAGAATGAGGGACTCCTTGCGTTCGAGTTCCACGGTCTTTTTGCCTGCCGCGTTATATATCGTGCTTGCCGTCGTAACTTTAGCGGTTAACGCGGGGGCACAGCAACTTCGGAGTCCCGGTTTTGCTGGTGAATTAGTGGGCGCCAAGGCGGACGTACTGCAAGCAGTAAACGAAGTTCTGGAAGACCAGATAATTCACGGTACGTGGATCTTCGACAAAGATCGCACGCTCATGGACGCAACGGTGGTCACCTCGACTCCCTTGTTCGCGCCCTGGAAAGGCCCCGGGAAGGTATTTTATAAGATCCGCAAAGATGCTATCGCGCCGCGCCATTTCATGGACAGCGCGGATCAAGGAACTATCGCAGTGCGATATATCGTCCTTCCGGAACAGGAGGGGCGCACCCGGGTGCAGATCGACGCGGTTTACGTCGAGAGCACGCACCGGACCGTGCATGATTCGGATGGCACGGTGGAATCCAGCGAGTACAAGGCCATACAAGAGCATTTGCAAGCCATCCAGCTTGACGCGCAAGCGGCGGCGGACATAAAACGGCGGCGAGACAGCGCGGATTTAGTGAAACAGACAATTATTCGCAGACGTGAGGATGAAAGAAGTTTATTGGCTTCGACGCAAAGCTCGGTAAAGGAAATCGAACAGCGCCTGAAAGATTTGCGACACGAGGTAGAGCGGCGAGTTAAAGCGCCGGGAACGGATTTGAAGGCTGCGCCGTTTCAGTCTTCGGCGAAAGTGGTGAGCTTGCCGGCGTATACGGAGGTGGTGATCGTGATTGTCACGCCGCACTGGTTGGGAGTGGAAACTCCAGACGGACGGCGCGGCTGGATTGCGATTGAGCAGCTGGAACCTTTGCCGTGAATGTGACCAACGATTTTCTAAGATCTAAAATTCGAAACTGTACGGCAGCGCTGGTTCTCTGTGCGTTTGTGGTTTTCTCCGCGAACGGACAGGTGATGCCGTACGCGCGGACGTTTGCAAAACCAAAAACAGAAGTCGAGCAGGCGTTGAAGGACTTGCAGGCATACACGGGGCAAAAACTTCCGATCGTGGATGGGTTCGTGGGTACCACGCAACAACCGCTGGAG
>Ga0210409_10003530_pt1 | contig 17377 bp, 9 predicted proteins | sample IncBWH17MmetaG_FD_161649 | JGI IMG/M metagenome (GOLD analysis project Ga0210409, IMG submission 161649) | Forest soil microbial communities from Barre Woods Harvard Forest LTER site, Petersham, Massachusetts, United States - Inc-BW-H-17-M | ecosystem: Environmental > Terrestrial > Soil >... | reverse complement strand
CCGGATGGCACACTGATCACGCCGGGATCGGACGGAGCCACGAATTGGATGGCGCCGAGTTTTGATCCGCAGACGAATTTGTTTTACGTTACGTCGCGGCGCGTTTTCAGCATTTACTATTTGACGGTGACGGGGAAGGCGGAGGGGTGGGGAGGACGCGACCAAAACCTTTGGGCAAATTCGACGATACGGGCACTGGATTATCGTACAGGCAAGATGGTTTGGAACCATGAAGCCGGTGACGGAGAGAGCACGGCGGGAATTCTTACGACCGCGGGACATCTTCTTTTCAGCGGCGATAATGGGGGGAATTTGCTGGCCCTTGATCCGGCTACAGGGAAAACTTTGTGGCACTTGAATGCCGGCGGCCGCTTGGCGGCTTCTCCGATGACTTATGAGCTTGATGGGCGGCAGTACTTGATTGCGGCGGTGCAGGATGTTCTTTACGCTTTTGCGTTGCCGGAGAGTGGTTCGGGGAATTAATGGGAATTGAGTCGACGGCCGCCGATGACAGTTAAGACGGGCACGGGTGTCCGGTGCCCCTACACTGCATGCCGGAATTGACGGGGGTCAACTGACGGGGGTCAACACATGCTTCAGTCGGAGGTCAAGCTGCGCACACGAATGGTATTGCTGGTGTTAGTGATTGCGATAATGTCCCTGGCGGCGACATCGCCTGATACGCGGGAGATTACAGACCCGAAGAAGATAAGTTCCGCGGCAATGAGCGGTGCGGGAGCGGTGCCAATTGACGATCTATTCTACACACGTAGCACGGCGGGCGGGGCGTGGTCGCCGGACGGCAAAGAGGTTGTGTTCTCTTCGAATTTGACGGGTCGATTCAATCTGTGGAAGGTGAAGGCTTCCGGGGGATGGCCGATTCAGCTCAGCCAGTCGGATGACCGGCAGGGTGGTGCGATTTGGTCACCGGACGGAAAGTGGATTTTGTATCAATCCGACCGCGGGGGAGCGGAGACCTATGATCTGTTTGCGATTCCGAGCCATGGAGGCAAAGCAGAAAATCTGACCAAGACTGACGAGATTTCGGAGACGACACCGCGCTGGTCGCCCGATGGGACGCAACTTGCGATCTCTTACAAGAAGAAGAGCGCGCCGGTGACGGATGTGGCGGTAATGGATTGGAAGACGCGGGCGGTGCGGAACCTGACCAAGGAAGCGAGCGCCGATCGTCTCTGGTCGGGACAATTGTGGGGCGCGGATGGAAAAGTTTTGTACGCAACGCGAGTCAATGCGGGCTTCACAGATGCTAGCGTGTACCGGATTGATGCGGCGAGCGGCCAGAAGGAGGAATTGACGCCGCATGAAGGGCAGAGCCGCACGAATGTGTCGGCGATTTCACCGGATGGGAAAACGCTGCTGGTGACGGCGGATCGTCCGGGAGGATACCCGAACGTGGGGCTGCTGGATGTGGCGACGAAAAAGTTGACGTGGGTGACGGATCTAAAATGGGAAGCGGAGGCGGGGGAGTTTTCGCCGGATGGCAAATGGTTTACGTACTCGGTGAACGAAGACGGGCGGACCGATGCGTATCTCGCGGACACCCGGACGCGGAATGCAGCAAAGTTGAATTTGCCGGCGGGACTGAATGGGTTTTCAGGGAATCCGAGCACGTTTTCGCCGGATGGGAAGCGCATGCTGGTCAGTCACCAGAGCTCGACGCAGCCAGGGGATTTGTGGGTTTATGACGCGGCGGCGAAGGGCGCGTCGCAGCTCAGCTTCAGCGCGGTTGCAAGCCTGACCGCGGCGAAGCTGCCCCCTTCGCAAGTTGTACATTACAAGAGTTTCGACGGGAAGATTATCAGCGCGTTCCTGTGGGTGCCGTATAACTTGAAGCGCGACGGCACGAATCCCGGAATTGTGCTGCCGCACGGGGGGCCGACCGGGCAGACGGTGGACTCGTTCAATCGCTTTGCAGCGGCGCTGACCTCTCGCGGGTACGTGTGCATCGCACCGAATGTGCGCGGCTCGACCGGTTTTGGAATGGAGTTTCAGAAGGCGAATGTGAAAGACCTGGGCGGCGGCGACTTGGAGGATGAGGTCTATGCGACGAAGTTTTTGACGGCGACAGGATATGTGGATGAGAAGAAGATCGGCATTACGGGCGGGTCTTACGGCGGCTACATGACGTTGATGGCCATAGGCAAGAAGCCGGACCTGTGGGCCGCGGCGGTAGAGCAATACGGCATCATTAATTGGATGACCATGCTGGAGCACGAAGATCCGTTTCTGCAGGAATACGAGAAATCGCTGTTGGGCGACCCGGTGAAGGACCGCGAAGTTTATGAGAACGCTTCCCCGATCAAGTTTATTCGGCACGCCAAGGCGCCACTGCTTGTGCTACAGGGCGAAAATGATATTCGGGTGCCGAAGGAAGAAGCGGAGCAGGTGGTGGCGATTTACAAAGAAAGTGGAAAGACGGTGGATTCGCACTTTTATGCGCAGGAAGGGCACGGGTTTGCGAAGCGGGAGAATCAGATCGATGCAATTACGCGCACGGTAGGGTGGTTTGACCGATATTTGAAGAACAGCAAGTAGAGGAAGCTTGCCTTCTTCTAAATGCAAGAACGATTTTGAAAGCGAGAATCGATTCGGCGCAGACGTTTTCCTTGCTGCGCTCCAAGAAAGGCGCAGCATGCTGCGCCACTACAGGGGAACTGTGTTGAGCAAGTTAGACGGCGGAGGTGGCGATCTGACGGGCGGGCTCGGATTTGGATTGGAAGTAGGCGGTTACGCGATCGATAATTTCGTTCAGCGGCGTTTGCGGGCGGAAACCGGTGATGGCGTGTAGTTTATCGACGTTTGGGACGCGGCGCATCATGTCTTCGAAGCCGGGCTCGTAGGCCTGATCGTAGGGAATGAATTCGATGGGTGAAGAGCTGCGGGTGCGGTCCTTGACGAGGCGAGCGAGGGCTTCGATGGAAATTTCCTCGGTGTTGCCGACGTTGACGACTTCTCCAATGGAACGGGGCGTATCGATCAGGCGAGTGAGGGCTTCGATGGTGTCGCGCACATCGCAAAAGCAGCGGGACTGCTGGCCATTGCCGTAGACGCAGATGGGTTTGCCGTCTAGCGCGGCTTTGACAAAATTTGGGAGCACCATGCCGTAGCGGCCGGTCTGGCGGGGGCCAACGGTGTTGAACAGACGGACGACAATGACGGGCAGCTTCTTTTCCTTCCAGTAAGAAAGAGCTAGAAATTCATCGAGCGCTTTGGACGCGGCGTAACTCCAGCGACCCTTGGTGGTGGGGCCGAGGACGAGGTCTGCGTCTTCATGGAAAGGCACGTTGATGTTTTTCCCGTAGACCTCGGAGGTGGACGCTGTTAGGACGAGCTTGCGTTTTTTGCAGGCGGCTTCGAGGATGAGTTGAGTTCCGTTGACGTTGGTCTCGATGGTGCGGACGGGGCTTTCAACGATGAGCTTGACGCCAACAGCGGCGGCGAGATGGATGATGACATCGGCGTCGTCGACCAACTCGGCGAGCAGCTGGCGATTCTCGATGTTGTCGAGATGATAGGAGAGGCGCTCGGAGGATTTCAGGTGGCGGATATTTTCCATGCTACCGGTGGAGAGGTTATCCAGCAGGACGACCGTGTCACCACGGTGAAGAAGTTGTTCCGCCAGATGAGAGCCGATGAAACCGGCCCCGCCGGTGATTAAAAAGCGCAAGCGTCCTCCTGCTCAGAGTTCCTGATTGTCGTCGGAATCGTGCTGATCGTGCACGGCCACTCTTTGCCGGGCGTCCAAGCCTTCGTCGGAACCGGGAGTTTCCGCGTGCTCCTGAGGGCCATAGCCCTGCGAATAAGGATAATAGCGATAGGAATAGTAATAGTCAGGGGCGGTGGAATCGACGGCATTCAAAACGACACCGAGGAGGTGACACTTTACGCTGAGGAGGAGGTCACGCGTGCGGGTGAAGGCTTCCTTGGGAGTTTCGCCGCTGCGCACAACCAAGAGAACTCCATCGGCTTTTACGGAGAGAATGACGGCGTCAGTGGCGGCCATGATAGGAGGCGAATCGATGACGATGAACTTGAATTTGGTGCGAAGCTCGGCAATCGCTTCGTCGAGCTTGTGCGAAGAGAGCAGGTCGGCAGGGTTGGGTGGGAGCGGGCCGGTTGGAATGGCAGAGAGATTGGGGATAGCAGGATGCTGAATGGTAACCAGGTCGAGGCTGGAAACTCCGGCGAGGAAGGAACTGAGACCGGCATACTTTCCGCTGCCCAGGCTCAGGAGACGGCCGATGCCGGGCTTGCGCAAATCAGCATCGATGAGCAAGGTGCGGTCGCCAAGCTGGGCGAGGGTGACGGCAAGATTGGCGGCAGCGGTGGTCTTTCCCTCGCGAGGCAGGGCGCTAGTTACCAGGATGACCTGGGGCGGATGATCCGCTTGAGAAAGAAGAAGAGAGGTGCGAAGAGCACGAAAGGCTTCGGACATTTGGGATTTGGGGAGATGCTGGGCGACGAGCTCGATACGTTTGTCGTGACCGTTGGTGGAGGCGCCCTTAAGCAATTTGGAACGCGTGCGGTCGCCATTGGGTTCGGAAAAAGCAGGAACGACGGCGAGAGAGGGCAAACGTACTAAGGCTTCGATATCGTCTGGGCTTTTGACAGTGTTGTCCATGTACTCGCGGAGCAGAGCCAAACCGATGCCGCCGACCAAGCCGACCAAGAACGACAAGGCGATGTTGCGAGTCTTGGCGGGGCGCGTTGGGTAAGTGGGGACCATGGCGGGATCGACCACGCGAATATTGGAAGAGCGCAAACCGGCGGAGATGCCGGCTTCTTTTAGCTTTGTAAGCAGACCGTCGTAGAGAGCTTTGTTGGCGTCTGCTTCGCGCTTGAGAATGCTGTATTGCACCATGCGCTCGGACATCTGATTGACTTCGGCTTTCTGCTGATCGAGGGCTTTCGACAGAAGCAGTTCGCGTTGACGAGCTTCGGCGTATTCGCTTTCCAAACGAACCACGACGGCACGCTTCTCCTTCTCGGCGGCCGCGTCCAGCTCCTTAAGTTGAGATTGAAGGCGCTGCACCTTGGGGAAATTGGGACCGTACTGATTGGAAGCATCGGTGAATTGAGAGTAGATCTCGGCACGTTTGCGGAGGAGATCCTGAACCGCAGGATTGTCGCGAATCTGGGGGACCGAATCGACATCGCCGGCCTTGGCAAATTCGAAGAGGGATTGCTTGCGCATGCGCTCAGCTTGCACGTCGGTCCACTGCTTATTGAGATCCGCGAGACGCTGAGTGGTGACGTTTTGCTTATCATCGAGGGCCCAGATTTGATTCTGGCGTTCGTAAGTGATTCGCGCGTCCTCGGCCTTTTCGACGCGGATCTTTAATTCATTGAGCTGGTCGGTGAGCCATGTGGAAGCGCGAGTCGTGGCTTCATAACGAGACTGGAAATTCTGCTCGACGTAATTCTTGATGTGGGCATTAACGATCTGGGCGGCTTGCAGGGGATTGGTGGACTCGAAACTGACGTCCATCAAACGGCTGTTGGGCACTCGTCTGACGCTCAAGCTGCCGAGGAAGGCGCCCAGTTCCGGGGGAGGCTTCAGGTTGGCGAGGCTGCCGGTGGCCAAAGCGTCGGAGGAGGAAGGATCGCTTGAAAAATCTGTTTGACCGGAAAGAATACCGCTGCGGATGGTTTGCAGGGCGAGCGTTTCGCTAGTGAGAATCTTGGATTGGGTCTCGATGTAGTTTTCGAGATCGGCCATGTAATCGTCGGTGTTCTGAAAAGGAAGAATATTGGAATTTTCGCGATCGATTTCGATTCGCGAAGTGGCGACGTAGACCGGTTGCATGCGAAAAGTGCCGATGGCGGTGATGCTGACAACAGCGAGCATAAATGAGAGGATTAGCCACTGGTGCTTGCGAAGAATGAGGAGGTAATCGTAAAGATGGGGCTCGCGGGGAGAAAGATCCCAGGCCGGTGGACGAGAGGGCGGCGAGAAAAGCTCGACGGCGCCGTTAAAGCCGTTTTCGCGAGGAATGATTTTGTTATCGTCAGCCATAAATCATCGAATCAGGCGATAGATGACCACGCCCGTACCGATCGCGAGGCTCAACTCCGCGGTCTTAATGAGAGCTTGCTTAGCGGCGCTTTTGGGGACGTAAAGAATGTCGCTGGGCTGCAGGCGAACGTCTTCAGCCTCAAACTTCATGACCTTTTTCAGGTCCACTTCTACTTCGCGCTGCTGACCATTGACATCGTGACGGACAATGACGGCGTGATCGGATTTTGCAGCGTGATCAAGGCCGCCAGCAAGAGAAAGCAGCTTGAGGGTAGTGAGCTGCCCGCGATCGTTGGAAACCACGAAGCCACCTGGCCGCGCAACTGCGCCCAGCGCATAAACGATACCGGAATGGGGCACAGTGACGACGTCACCGGGCTGTAACACGATGTTGTTGGAGGTATCGCCGGTTTCGAGGATACGAGCGAGATTTACAGTAATGGTGTTGGGAACAGCAGGTGGAACCGGATCATTCGCATCGTTGAGTTTTGAGGGAGCCAGGCTCGAGGAAGCATTGGTGCCGGTGCGCGCTAGCTCAGGCGATGCAGACTCCGACGGTACCTGGGAAGCAGTGGCCGGTGCAGACAATGGGGAATTTGATGGGGAATTTGGTGTCCCCGACGGCAGCCGGGTAGAAGCAGTGTCGGCGGAACCTAGCGCGGGTGGTTCCGGGTCGGAGGCCGGATCGGCTTCCAGACGGGTGATAATTACGGTGTCGCCCGCATCGTTGGAAATTCCGCCAGCCTCGGCAAGCACCTCGATCAGCGTGACCTGACGATCGGCCTGATAGACCATGGAGTGCGGCACGGCGCCTACGATGGTGATGGGCTTGCTTTTGCGGTCCTTCACAGTAACGCTGACGTCGGGATGCGAAACGAGGCCGTTGGATTCAAGCACTTCGGCGATTTTAAGCTGGGCTTGTATCTCCGTAAGTCCTGAAACATGTAACCGAACGGGAACCAGGGGAAGGCCAATCGTGCCGGTCTGGCTGACACGGACGTCGCGATTGAGCTCCTGAACATCGAAAACCTGGACGGACAGCAAATCTCCATCGCCGATAACGTAATCGTGAGGAGGAAGCGCACGGGAAGCCGCGGAGAGCGCACGAATGCGCTCATTGGTCTGCTGCGATGTCTCGACGGTCTGCGCGCTGCTGGTTCGCGCCACCAGTGCCGATAGCAGTGCAGTGGAGATGAGACACAACACCCCCGCACCCAGTCTGGCTGGCTGCATACGAATAGATGACCCCTGCACGCATTATACAGCGGTTAAGCTCTTGTCAATGAGGGATTTCGCGGCATCGGCCGGACTGCGCCGATGCTGCCGCCTGGCGGGATCTTGAGGAATCGGAGCCGTGGCGAGGTGGGCCATCAGAAAGAAAAGAAGGGCGTTTCCTGGCATGTGCAGATTGAAGTCGACCAGGCTATGCACGAGAAAACCGCAACAGGCGACTAAGCCGGAGAGATGCAAGGCGGCGGCAAAGGATCTATCAACGACCAGCAATTGGCGCAAAGAATAAAAGAATAAGACACCCAGGAACCAGGCGCAGCAAAGGGCACCCATCAAACCCGTGTCGGCCAACATTTCCAGGTAATCGTTGTGTGCGTGATTGACAATTTTACCGTCGTACAGACTTTCGTAGGCGGGAAAGACGATAGGGAGGGTGCCCAATCCGGTGCCGGTCCAGGGATGATCACGAAATATACGCCAAGAATCGTGACGCATGGTAGCGCGCTTGCCAATGCTAACTTCCAGGGATTGCATGGAGGAGAAACGTTCCAAGATTTGGCGTACTCCCAGCCAAGATACGAGCAAAAAGGCCAGAAGCAAGACCACGCCGCCGGCCAAAACGTGCCTGCCTCCGGCGCGACGTAGGACCAAGAGTAATGCGAGAAACCCCATTTCCGCGACAAAACTGACGATGCCGCCGCGAGAGGCGGAAAGGAACAGTGCGACGATGGGCAGGAGAGCAAAGACGGCGACGGCAAACCGACGTTCGCGCCTAACTTTGCCGAGCACCAAGGGAACGAGAGCGACAGGGATAACCAGTTCTGCGAATGCCGCGAAGTGATTGCGATTCACATAAGGGCCGAAAGGAATACCGCCGAAGCGCATTTCACGAAACCAGTAGAGCTTGCCGTTGAAGGTGAGGTGCTGAAGAATGCCGAAGATGGCGACTAAGAAACCGAAGAACATTATGAACCAGACAAAGCCGCGCCAATCGTCGGGCGTGCGAAACAATTGCGTGGCCAGAAACAGAAGAAGCGTGTAGGTGAGCAAGAGCTGAAGCTCGACCCGGGTGTCGTAAGGCGAGACCGTGCCGCGAAAGACGATCTGTCCGAGAGCGAGCAAACTGAGGCCAACCAGCGGCGGAACAAGAGGGGAAAGGACAATTTCTCTATCGCTGAAGTATTCCTGCACGGCCCAAACGACAAACAGAAACCCCGTTCCCGTCTCCAGAACGGCGCGGGCCCAATCTTCCACGGCGCCGTGAGCAGCAATGCCGAAGACGACGAGGGCACAGATTCCAATCCGCAGAAGCTTCATGGCCGGGGGCTTCCGGCGGGGTCAGAAAGGAGGGCGACGTCATCGACCCATGCGCTTCCCTTGATTTGGCTATCCAACTTGCCACTAGTGTTTCGAACTATGCAAACGCGAACGTAGTGAACATCTTTGCCCGAGGTCCAAGGCATTTGGATGAATGTCCAAGGTTGAGTGCCCTGTACATCGGGAGTTTGGATGGAACCGCCCGCGTGACTATCGGAATTCCAATTGAGACGGAGACGAATGCCCTGATCGGTGGTCAGAGTTTGTGTGCGTATCCAGGCGGAGAGGCGGTAATTGGTCTCCGGACGAACCTCGGCGATGTTGCACACGCCGTCAAAATTGACATTGTGGCGGCCGTCAAAGGTAAGCCGCAAAGAAGACTTGCCAGAATGTTTTTGCCGGGTATCAATGCTGCTTTGGACGCCGCCGTAGGAAGGGCCGAAAGTCCAGGCGAATGCGCCGCCCCGCACGCCGCTTTCAAACCCGCCGTCCCACAGAAGAGAACCGTCAGGATCGATATTTTGCGGCGTGTTGGAGAGGCGCAGCGCATCATTCCAGACATGATGCGCGTCGCCGAGCTGACGCTTTTGAATAAGAAGATCGGAAAATGGAATTGCGTCGGAGAGTGTTAGGGCAGGATGTATGGAAACCAAACGCTGCCAGACGATGAAGGCGGCGGCAAACTGACCGTCGGCGCTCAGCTCACGAATTACGCTGAGATAGCCATCGCGTTCAGGAGGCAGAACCTGGTTCAGGATGGAATTGATGTCGGGAGCGACGCGCCAGCAACGGGAGAATGCTTCCGCGCTGCGCTTGGGATCAGCATAGACAGCGCGACGAATTTCCGCAAATGCTTGCGGGATCTGGTCCTGGCGCAGAAGAAAATTTCCGTAGCGCCAGGAAACATCAGCGGAAAGGGGATAGGCGAGCTTAGCTTGCAGGAAAGCGCCGCGGGCATTCGGGAGATCGCCTTCCGATTCGTAGGCGGTGGCGAGGTCCAGCCAAGCAGCAGCGGAGCGAGGATTCAGAGCGAGCGCGTGCCGATAGTTCAGGATGGCGCGGCGCGGGTCTGGCTCATCCAAGGTGTACTGCCAGTAGCGTCCGAGGAGATACCAATTTCCGGCGTTTTCGGGCTCCAAGCGGGCGGCGGTTTCGTAGCCGGCGCGCGTGCCAAGGCCGGCGTAATGGCTGGCGTACGCATTGCGAACGCTTAAGTACGCAAGAGCCGCGCCGAGAACTAAGGCGAGGAAAACAGTGGCCAGACGCGCCGGGACATTAGGTAGGCGCAAAAGCATAGCAAGGTACTGTGCCTAGCGGCTTGCGGAGATGCAAGACGAAAAGTTACTTGCCGATGGCCGCCGTAAAGGTCTCGTCGGCGCGGCCACGGCGGCGGACGTCAATGCCCAGGCGCTTGATTTTTTGATTGAGCGTGGAAAGCGGGATCATGAAACGCTCGGCGGCTTCGGTCTGGTTCCAAGCGGTGCGCTCGAGCATGTCGATGATAATGCGGCGCTCGATTTCGTCCATGATCTGGAACAGGGAGGGGTTTGGATGATCCGCGCCGGAGCGTGACCCGGGCTCGCCGGGCAGCGGCGGAAGAAATTCGGAAAGCTGCAAGCGGACGCCGCGGACAATCTCTTTGCTGCGGATATTCTCGGGGAGCAAATCGACATCGACGCGCTCCTGGGTGGACAGGACGACAGCTCGCTCGACAACGTTCTCGAGTTCGCGAACATTGCCGGGCCAATCGTAGTCCATCAACAACTTCAAAGCGGCGGGGGTAAAGTTGCGCAGGGGCTTGTTGTTTTCCTGGCAGTAGCGAGCCAGGAAATGCGCGAGGAGAGAAGGAACATCTTCGCGGCGGTCACGCAACGGTGGGAGGAGTAAATGAATGACGTTCAAGCGATGGTAAAGATCTTCCCGGAAGCGGCCTTCACGAACGAGGGTGAGGAGTTCCACGTTGGAAGCGGCGACGATGCGGACATCGACTTTAATTTGCTCGGTGCCGCCGAGACGCATGAACTCGCGCTCCTGAATTACGCGGAGGAGCTTGGCTTGGGTTTCCGGGCTAATGGTGGCGATTTCGTCGAAGAAGATGGTGCCTTGATCGGCGACTTCGAAGAGTCCTTTTTTGGAGGCCACGGCGCTGGTGAAAGCGCCCTTGACGTGACCGAAAAGTTGCGACTCGAGAAGATCGACAGGAATGGAACCGGTGTTGACGGGCACGAAGGCTTTGTCGGCGCGCGTGGAGGCGGAGTGTATGGCCTTGGCGATCAATTCCTTGCCCGTGCCACTCTCACCGCTGATCAAAATTGTGGAACGCGATGGGGCAACTTGAGTAACAAGGTCGAGCAGAGTCAGCATCTTCTCGCTTTTGCCGATGATGCTGGGAAAGTTGAAGCGCTGCTTGAGGGCGCGCTTGAGCTGGACGTTCTCCTCGCGGAGGCGGCGGGATTCCACGGCTTGCGCGACTTGCGCGAGTAGCTCGTCGTTGGACCAGGGTTTGGTGATGTAGTCCATGGCGCCGCTTTTGAAGGCGGCCCGGGCCATGTCGATGGAGCCGTAGGCGGTGATGAGCACGACGGAAAGATGGGGATCGCGGCGGTGGATTTCTTTCAAGAGATCGAGACCATTGCGATCCGGAAGACTTACGTCGAGCAAGAGCAAGTCGAAGGGACGCTCTTCTAGCTTGGCGAGACCGGACTCCGCCGTTCCGGCGCTGGAAACACCATAACCTTCGCTGGTGAGCAGGAGCTCCAGGCCCTCGCGTATTTCGGATTCGTCGTCAACCACCAGGATCGAGCCCTTAGGCATGGACTGCTTTCCTGAGCGCGGGGAACTCAACGTGGAAGGATGTGCCCTTTCCTGGGGTGGAACGTACATCGATTTTTCCTGCATGCTCTTTGATTATACCGTAGCTGACGGACAAGCCTAAGCCAGTGCCACGGCCATTGGATTTGGTGGTGAAAAACGGATCGAAAATGCGATGAATATGCTCACGAGGAATGCCTGCGCCGGTATCGACCACTTCGATCTCGACGGTGCCGTTGTGAGCGGCGGTGCGCACTTCGAGCATGCCGCCGGCGGGCATGGCGTCGCGCGCATTCAAGAATAAATTGAGGAACACTTGTTGGAGTTTGTTGGCGGAGCCGCGCACCGGAGGCAGCGATTCGCCCAATTGCTTGACGATGTGAATCTGTGAAGTCTTTAGCGGGTGGGCTACGAGCGAGAGGGTTTCTTCGACCACGCGATTGACGTCGATATCGGCAAGCTCGGCCGCGCCGGTGCGCGAGAAATTGAGAAGGTTGTTGACGATTTCGCTGGCGCGAAAGGTCTGCTTGACGATCTTCTCAATAATGCTGTGGCGGGGATCATTCTCGGGCATTTGCTTGGCCAGCATTTGGATGTAGTTGGAGATGACAGCGAGGGGAGTATTGACCTCATGGGCAACGCCGGCAGCGAGAAGGCCCAGCGAGGTGAGCTTCTCGGTCTGAGTCATCTGCTCTTCCATACGTTCGCGCTGGGTAACATCGTCGAACAGCAGCAGGCGGCCAATGCGTTCACCGGATTTGCTGACAAGCGGAGTGATAGAAACATTCAAGGTGAGAAATTTGCCCTGGTGCTGCAGGCGCTGCTTGTAAATTCCGGTGATCTGTTCTTCCTCGCGGCGCGCGGAGATTTCCGCGGCTAGTTCTTCGGGCAGGAGCGCGCGGAGTTGATGGCCTACGGCATCCTGGCGCTTGACGCCAAAGAGCTGCTCCATGCGCGTGTTCCAGGACTCGACGATGCCGCCGAGATCCACGGCCAGGACTCCGACGTTCAAGGATTCCACGATGTTTTCGCTGAAATCCTTGAGGCGCGCGATTTCCAGCGCCTTTTGCTCGAGCGAGGAATAGAGCTGGGCATTGTCCAGAGCCACGGCGACGTAACCGGCGATGGTTTGCACCAACTCGACGTCATCGCTGGAGAGGAAGTCGCCATCGACGGTTTTGCCCAAGCCGAGAACGGCGACGGTGTGTTCGCGAATGCGGCAGGGGACGAAATAGTTCAGGTCGAGCTGCTCAAGCGTTTGGCGAACGGAATCGGGAACCTCTCTCGCCGCACGGGGCGACTCGAAAAAGAGCGCCCCGCGGGCGAACTCGGGCCGGGCCGGCTCGAGGAAGGTAAGATCCATGGGCTCTGAGAGTCGCACACCCATGGAGCGCGCAAGGCGCATGTGGCCAGGGTGCATGGGATCTTCCATGAAGATGGCGATGCGATCGACGAGCAAGGTCTGGGAGAGGCGGTCCATCACTGAGCCCAGCATGGGATCGAAGCGCACTTCATTGGTGAGCGTGCGGCCAAACTCGATAAGCGTGCGTCGATAATCGAGGCGATCGCGGTAGAAGAAGCGATCGAGGCGGGCCTGGATCCATTCACGGAAGGGCTGGAAGAGAAACGCGGCGATTACGATGGCGATCATGCCGCCCGCGGGGCCGGAAGTCTGCGCATGAAAGATGTCGGCGATTAGCGCGACCAAGGCGAAATAGACGGCGGCCACAGCCGCGGTGGCGGCGGTGTATGCCAGGCCGCGCTTGAAGATGATGTCCACGTCCATCAGACGGTAGCGAATGATGGCGTAGCCGAAGCAAAGCGGGATGAGGACGAGGCTGAGAACGGACGTACGCATCCACGGGCGGGTAGCAGCGTCCATGACATACGGCATGACGTAGAACGCCGCGAAGGGGACACTGCCGGCGAACGTCCCTCCAGTGAGCCACTTCAATTGCTGGCGGAGAACACCCGAAGGTGCTTCCCGGAAGCTCTTGTAGAAAACCAGCCCCGCCCCCAGGAAATAGATCGCGAGATAGATCAACTCGATCTTATCGAGCAAAATTCGCGAGCCGAGCCAAGGCACGTTGCCCAGCATATTGAAGGCGGTGGTCATATGGACTGCCAGTAACGCGGCGCCAGGCCCATAGACGAGCGCCAATTTGGAAAGCGCACGAATTCTTCCAGCCGCGCGTTCTGGAAAAACCAACGCAAAGTGCAGTAGCAGTGCGGGCGCGAGCAGCCTTGCGACTATGCTGGCCCAATACACCTCGTAGTCGAAGGCATCGAGCTTGCCGCTGTACTGGAAGGAATACAGGATGAAGGAAACCAGGCAGAAAATGTAAAAATGGATGGCGCGTGGTGCGTTCCATCGGCGCACGAAAATGAAAAGACCGATGAAAAGGTACAGCAGACCAACGAAGCGGCCGTAATTTTCGATGGAAGCAGGCTTTTCCGTCGGGGCGGTGACGATGGGAGTCTCAAATTCCCGGCCGTCGCGGGCTAGTTTATAACGCACTTGAGTCCACAGCCCCGCGTGCCAGAGGCGGCGGGTAACTTGGACCTGCGAGTGGACGGGGACATTGTTGATGGAGATTAGGAGGTCGCCGGGGCGAATACCAGCTTGAGCGGCCGGGGAGTTGGGAGCGAGCTTCCAGGCTTGGGCGCCGGTTGCGGTGTCCAGCCAAGCCACACCGTCGTCGGGAGTGTCAAAGGTCTCGCGCTGGACGAAGTTCAGCCAGGCAAAGATCATGGCAGCCAGCGTGGCAAGCGCCAGGACGACCGCTCCGAGACTGACCCGCAGGTTCTGCTTCATGATCCGAGCGGAGTACACTCCCACTTGGCAATATAAGGTGCAAACCGAAGTCCACTGTCGCGACGCGGCCGGCACCCGGAACTGCAATGTCTTCTTAAGGTTAGGGGATTGGCGGGGAAGTCGAGCTGCTGGTATCCAGTTTATGGAAGGATGCCTACAGCTTTCCGAACCTTAAATACCTAGAATTGCACGCTCAAACCACCCCGGAACGTGCGGAACGCCGGAACCAGAAGGGCACGGCCATCCTGTGTGTTCACCGAAACATAGCCCTGTGCGAAGAGGTTATCGCAGTTAGCGATAGCTTCCCAGTGACCCGGCGCAAATTTCGGCAGGGTCTTACGCACGCCCACGTGCAGAAAGGGTTCCATTTGAAGGAGCGATTCGCCGTAGGCGTCGGTACGCGACACGGCTTGTCCGCCGACCCACTTATAGCCGACATTCAGCTTGGTACCCAGACGTGGCAATTTGGCAGCAATGCTTGCGCCAACCGAATTATGCATGGTATCGCGCAGCATGTTGCGAGTCGGCGCGTCGGCTAACTCCGATGGGCTGAGGGCGCCAGCATAAGCATAAACCGCGGTAACTTCGACTGATTCGGACAGTTTTTCACGGATGGCCAGGCGCATGCCCCAATTGCCGGAAGCGCCGCCATCATAGGCAAACCCGTTTGAGAAATAATCCTGGAAATAATCGGCGGCAGGAAGATCATTGCCGCGGCCAAAAACGGCGACGTGGCGATTGTCGTCGTGAAAACCGGCGATCTGGAGTTTGCCGTTAGAGCCCAGGGTGCGCTCCGCGGCGATTTCTTCATGCCAGCCACCTTCGAGGACGGGGCGACCGCCGCGCCAGAGCAAGGTGGGAAACGAATCGAGTTCATTGAGAGCGGCAGCCAGTTCGCCGCCGACCTCGCGTTCATCGGATTCGAGTGGAGTGGCCGCGCCAGGCTCTTCCGCAAAGATCATCGCGGTACTCCAGGCATCGCTGATGCGAGTGTCCAACTCGAGCCGGGGACGCAGGGACGTAGCCGACTTCACCATGCCCACGAGAACGTATTCTGCACCGTAGCGCAGCAACGCTCGATCACCGAACGGGAGGGCACCACCTTGTTCCAGGCGAACGCCGCGGAAGGTAGGGCCGCCGGGGCCGAGTTGGGATTCGCGCATAACCAAGGCGCTGTGCGGGCCGGCGCCAAGGGTACCGGTGGGCAGCCAAACCGTGGCGATGCCGCCTCCGGCGATCGCGCTTTCGTAATTTACTTGACCGGCGACGAGCAGACGGCTTGGGCCGCCGAGCTTCTGATCATAGGCGAACGCGGTGGCTGGAGCGGAAGGCACGTTGGAGGCGGAGCCCGGGCGTCGCGCGCCGTCGGTAAAATCCAGCCGGGCTCGAGGATGCACGGTTTCCGCATCAACGGCTGCATTCGCTTCGGTTACGGATCCATCGTCGGTCCACTGTAGTACCGGACGGGTCACAGACGCGGAGCGCAGCACCCATTTCCAATCATCGCTTTCCACACTGGTGGAGGAAGGCTGGCGGCGGAGTTGGTCGAGGGACGCAAACATTGACTCGAGTTCAACGCGCACGACGGTCGTGAGGTGCGAGCTGATACGGACGTGCTGCTGAATGGTGGGCAGAAAGCCAGCGAGAGTGACGCGGACGGTGTACAAGCCCGGTGCGAGACGATCGCCGCTAAAAATTCCTTGGGTATTGGTGAGTAGGCCGAGCGAAGCAGCCCTGATGGCGGCTTCGGGTACTACCTCGACGGTCGCACCCATTTGCGGCGTACCGGTGGAATCACGCACAACGCCAGCAAGCTTGCCGACGGCAGCTTTTCCTTGCGCGGCTGACGTATCAGCTCCAGCAGCGAAGCACGTCAGCATCAGGACTAGGGCCCCCCAGTTGCGGAGGCGTTCCTGTTTCACGTGGCACTACCTCCCAGGCGCTGCGTTTGCGGCGCTCTTCGTTTCCAAAGGCGCCTTCACTGTGAAGTCAGCGGACTTGGAAACGGTCTTATTCGAGAGCGTGTCGGTAGCAATAACCTCGAGCGAATACTTCCCCGGCGTCAACGTAGTCAAGGGCAGCAGACGCTCAATGGTGACCTGCTCGCCGGTCTGCTTCATTTCCTCGGATGTTTCCTTGAATTGCATCACTTGCTCGCTGCCCTTCTTGACCGTGTATTGGAAGGTAGCGTTAGACTTGTGGGTTTTTTCGTCGGGCTTCAGGTTGTACACCTGCATGTAAATGCCAAGCTTTATGTTGGAGGGAAATTCACCGTCAAGCTTGGGACGAACTTTCGAGGAGCCCAGCACGAACTGGCCTGTACCGATCTGCTTGGCGGGCACGTGTTCGAGCTGGTCGGCAAGAATCAGGGAGCTGGCTTCGAGCGTGTCGTCGTCGTACTTGGGGACTTGCAGCCGCGTGTTGATGACGCCAACATTGCCGCTCTTGACGTCTTTGATGACGATGTCCAAGCGGTAGAGGCCGGGGCGAAGCGGAACCGCCTTCTGATAGATGGATTGCAGCTTGAGGGATTTCTGGAACAAGCTTTCCGGGAAATCGCGGCTGACAGGATCTTCAAAGGTCTGCACGACGCGGCCGGTGAGGGTGCTAACGCGGCCAAAAATATTCATGGTGGCGGAATGTACGCCGTCCTTGCTGTCGAAAGAAAGCTGGTTGTTGGGAATCTGCACGGTTACCGGGACGAGTACCGTGTCATTGGTGACTTTTAGATAGTCGGTGCGGTACGTGAAGTGGACCTGATCGCGCACGATGCGTGCGGTGACCAGGGCCTCGAGATCTTTGTATTTTACGGCGGGCGGCTTAAAGGCCTTGGAGTACTGCTCAAGCCGGTTGAACTCGTTCATGTTGGCAGTCTGGCCGCCTAGTGCGGTGGGCAGATTGGTGCCGTCGGAGCGACTGAAGCGATCAGTCTTGGAAGCCATGCCCATGGACTCGAGCAAGCTCAAACCGGCGCCGGGCACATGCAACAGCGCATCCTTCTCCGAGGGATCCATCGTGAGATGATACTCACCGGAACCACTGGGGTCGACGAATTCCCAGATGACATTCTCGCCGATGCCTTCCATATAGCGATAGCGCCAGGTCTCAAAGGGGTAGGTTGTTGTCGAGCCGCCGCCTTCTTCCATGGGTCGGTATTGAGTACCACG
>Ga0210409_10003529_pt1 | contig 17381 bp, 15 predicted proteins | sample IncBWH17MmetaG_FD_161649 | JGI IMG/M metagenome (GOLD analysis project Ga0210409, IMG submission 161649) | Forest soil microbial communities from Barre Woods Harvard Forest LTER site, Petersham, Massachusetts, United States - Inc-BW-H-17-M | ecosystem: Environmental > Terrestrial > Soil >... | reverse complement strand
CTTCCGCTGTTTCGTGGATCTGTTCGACGCCGAAAAGGACCGCTACCCCTACCCGGACGGGCATTTCGAAGCCGTGCTTGCCTGCGAAATCTTCGAGCACCTGCTGCACGACCCCATGCACATGCTGCTAGAAATGCGCCGGGTGCTCGAAGACGGCGGGGCGCTGCTCCTCACAACCCCCAATGTCACCAGCTACACCGCGGTAGCGCGGGTGCTCGAACAAAGCGGCCATCCGCAGCTCTACTCCAAATACGCCGACCCGCGCGGTGAGTACGCGGACACTGAAATCCCGCACGTCCGCGAGTACACGCCGCCGGAACTGCGCGAGGCGCTGGAGTCCGCGGGCTATGAGGTGGAGAACCTGTTTACCGAGGTGATCCCGGGATACGGCACGGATACCTGGGTCAAGGACTTTCTCGAACGCAACGGATATTCTTCCGCCTTCCGCGGCGAGCAGATGTACGCCATCGCTCGCAAGCGCGCGCATCTCAACATCGTGCGCTACCCGAAATTCCTCTACGAAGGCTGAAAGCCGACCACTGAAAGCTGACCGCTGAGAGCTTCGGCTGAAGCCGACCGCTTCTCTACGCCGCCTCGTGTTCCGCCGGGAACAACCACTGCTGTTCGGCTCCGCGCGGCCCGAAGTGTTCCAGCTCCACCGGATACCGCCGCCGCAACTCCTTGGGAGCCGCGCCGCGCACTCCTTTGAGCGCCGCCTGCGCCTGGAGCGCATTCACGAAGCTCTTTCCAGCCGCGTCGTTGTTGAAGATCACGAACGTCCGGTCCGCAAAGCGCCCCGCGTGCTGAGTCCGCTGCACCCACTCGGCCAGCTCGGCCTCCGGATACAAGTAGTCGTGCTGCCGCGTGCGCGTCCCGCTCTGGTCGGTTCCTTGCGCCACCCGCTCGAACCCGCCCAGGGAATTCCGCGGATTCCGTCCATGCAGCCGCACGTAGCCGACTTGCGAGGTCAAAAACGCCGTCGGCGGCATGGCGCTGGTGTATGCCGGCTGATCGATGTTGCAGAACCCGACGTGGTAATCCAGAAATGTTCCGATGGCTTCCTCCGACATCCAGCTCGCGTGCCGCATTTCCGCGACCAGCGGATACTCATGGAACGCCCGCCGCAGGCGAATGAAGAACTCGCGATTCTCCGACGTGAACCGGAAGGACCACGGAAACTGCATCAGCACCGCGCCCAGCTTCTTCGCCTGAACCAGCGGCGCAAGCCCGGTTTTAAACCCCGCGACGTCCGCGTCTTCCAGCACGCGGTTGTGCGTGAACCGCTGGTTCAGCTTGGCGGTGAACAGAAACTCCGGATTCGCCGAGACCTTTTTAATCCATAGCTTCACCACCTCGGGCTTCAACTGCTGGTAAAACGAGCTGTTGATCTCCACCGTGTCCAAATGTTTTGCGATCACTTCCAGCGCGTGAAATCCGGGCCACGGCGTTCTGGGATAAACCAGGCCGTTCCAGTGGGGGTAGGACCAACCGGCGGTCCCGACCCGGATCGAAGCCGGTGCGGGGCCCGGTGCAAGAATGGACATGACAGCCCTCCTTGTTCTCCTTTTGTTCTCTACTGTCATGATAAGGCGAAGATAGGGAGAAGTCAAGCCAAAATCCGACTGTTGGGCTGATCAAAGTCAGAAAACGTCATGATCGTCTGGCGGCCGCCTGAGCACATAATAGAAGCTTGGCTAATAGATCATCACGATCGCTTCTGTTGCTCGGTTATGGACTCCTGAACGCGGCCCTCTACAGCTCGCTTCTGCCCCTTTGGGAGGGCTTCGACGAGGAGTTCCACTACGGCTACGTCCAATTTCTCGGAACCCACCACCGGTTCCCGGTCCTCGGCCACACCGGGCTCTCGGAGGAAATCAACCGGTCCATCGGATTTCTGCCCATGAGCCATGTGATGATCGACAACCTGCACTTGCAGGGCGTGCGGACGTTCGATCAATATTTCTTGCTTCCGGATCCGGCGCGGCGCGGACTCTACGAAGAGGCGCGGCACATTGCGCCGGAGCTCGCGTCGGAGGAGAGCGACGCGTACTCGCTGAACTATGAGGTTCACCAGGCGCCGCTGGCGCATCTGGTGCTGGCGATTCCCGACCGGCTGCTCTCGCGTGTTCCTCTGCCTCGCCGGGTTTGGATTCTCCGCCTGCTGGCTTCGGGCGCATGCGCGGCGCTGATGCACCGCGGAGTTTACGCGCTGGCCGGCGAGGCGGGACTGCTCGAAGGATTCGCCGACGTTCTGGTCTTCCTGGTTTTCTCGTGCCAGATGTTCTGGGCCACCGTCGCCCATATCGGAAACGACTGGCTGGCGGTGCCGCTCGCCGTGTGGCTGGTCGTGTGGACTTTTCGGTTCGGTAGACGGCGGTCCCTGCGGGGTTCGGTCTGGGTCGCTAGCGTGCTTGCCCTCGGACTTCTTGCCAAAGCTTACTTTCTGGTTTTCGTCCCGTTGTATTTGATTGCAGTCGGTGTCTGGTATTCGAAAGACTGGCTGACTGCGAAAGGACTCGCGGTCTGCCTCGGCGTCCCGGCGCTGGCCGCGGGGCCGTGGTACGCGCGCAACCTGATCCTGCTGGGAAATCTCAGCGGGCGGCAGGAAGAATCGTCGGGCGTTAGCGTAGGCCAGGCGCTGGGGTCGCTGGCTTCCATTCCCTGGCTGAAGAGCATTCCGTTTATGGCGCGCGGAGCTTTTTGGCTTGGCAATAGTTCCTTTACCGACTTCTCGGTCCTGACGATGGACCTGGTGCTGATGCTGCTGGGGCTCGGGCTGTTCCTTTATTTGCGGACCTATTCGCGGACGCGCCCGAGGCGGGGCTGGGTCGACGCCGTCCTGTGGGCGCCTGTGCTTCTGTTCTGCGCGGCCATGGTTTATGTGGCGGGCAGCAGCTTCACTTTCACCGGAGGTCTGGCGACGGCGGCCAGTCCGTGGTACCTGCAAGCGGTGATGCCCGCGCTGCTCTGCGTGGCGATGCTGGGCTGCCAGGGTTCGGGCGCGGTAGGCCGGTGGCTTGCGGCGGCCAGCGTTGTGCTGTGGGGTTATATCCTCGCGGCGACCTACGTGGCGAAGCTGATCCCGATGTATGGGGGCTTTACCGGCGGCCGCTCGACCTTGCGAGATATCGCGCACTGGTACCTGGCGGATTGGCCGCGCACAGCGGAGCTCCTGAGCACGACCGCGATGGTCCCGGCGGTCTGGCTGGTAACGTTGCTGGCGCTGCTGCTGGTTGTGCTGCTGCTAGCAGTTCTGGATCAGGTTCGGTGGTTGAGTATTAGCCGCCGATGAACGCCGAGGAACGCGGATGAAAAACCTTGGCTCGTCATTCGGTTGCATCGGCGTTTATCGGCGCTTATCGATGTTTATCGGGGGTAAGGAGCCTTTTTTCAACCTGCCCGCGTTTGACTTCAAAACGCCGATTCGGTACGATCAACTCCGGTCTCTCTCCTTATGCGAAACACCACTTTTCTTGCCGCTGTCGCGGCGTTGGCCCTCCTTGTTCTTCCCGCTTCGGCGCAGAACGCGCCGGCTGCGGCTAATAACGCCGCTCGGGTGCCCCGGTTGGGCGAGCACCCGGATCTCAACGGCATCTGGCAGGCTTTCAACAATGCCAACTGGGATCTGCAGGATCATTCGCCGCAGGCCGGCACTATGTGGCAGTTGGGCGCGATCGGCGCGGAGCCCGCGGGGCAGGGCGTGGTCGAGGGTGGCGCGATTCCTTATCTGCCGGCGGCGCTGGACAAGAAGAAGAAGAATTTCGACAATCGGCGCACGGACGATCCCGAAGCCAAGTGCTACATGCCGGGCATTCCGCGAGCCAACTATCTCGGCTTACCGTTCCAGATCGTGCAGTCGAATCGGGACATCCTGTTCGTTTATGAGTTCGCTTCGGCCAACCGGCTGGTCAACATGGGCAAGGCCGTCGAGGCCGGCTCGGACACCTGGATGGGGACTTCGAACGGCAAATGGGAAGGCGACACTCTGGTGGTTGACGTCACCGGATTGAACGGTCTCGCCTGGCTGGACCGCGCCGGAGACTACATGACCGACAATGCCCACGTGGTGGAACGCTTCACGCGCATCGATCGGGATCATCTCAACTATGAGGCGACCATTGAGGACAGCAAGCTCTACTCCAAGCCGTGGAAGATCAGCATGGTCCTGTACCGCCGGGTGGAGAAGAACGCACAATTGTTGGAGTTCAAGTGCGTGGAGTTCGCCGAAGAGCTGCTCTACGGGCAGTACAAGAAGCAGCCGTCAACTTCGAAGTAACGTTTCGAAGTACAGTTTCGAAGTAAAGTAGAGACAGGAGCCTCACGCATGCGCTACGTCCTGGCCGCTGCTGTTGTTATTCCGATAGTTGCATTTGCCCAAACGCCCGCGGCTTCGCAGGCTTCGAAACCCGCCGCGAAAGCCGCGTCCGCTAAGACGTGGGTGCAACCGAAGACCCCGTGGGGCGATCCAGACATCCAAGGCATGTGGCCCGGAGCGTGGGGGATTCCGCTGCAGCGCCCCAAGAACCTGGGCACTCGCGCCACGCTGACCGACGAGGAGTTGGCTCAGCGCCAGGAGCAAGCCGCCAAGCAGGCTGCGGCCGACAATGTGGCGTTCGCGACCGGCAATGAGCGCATCGGCATCGGGCCGCCGTCCTATTGGACCGAGCGCGGCCACCCGGCCAAGCAGACCTCGCTGATCATCGATCCGCCGGACGGACAGATTCCGCCGCTGACGCCCGATGCCAAGGCTCGCACGCTGGCCACGCCCGCCGAATGGAAAGGCGTCGCGAATTCCTGGGAGGATTTGAACCTTTATTACCGCTGCATTACGCGCGGCGTGATCGGCACCATCCTGCCGGCGGTTTACGACAACGGAAATCAGATCGTCCAGGCGCCGGGCTACGTGGTGATCCGCCAGGAAATGATCCACGAAACCCGCGTGATTCCGCTGGACGGACGTCCCCACGTCAGCCAGAATATTCGCGAGTACATGGGCGATGCCCGGGGCCACTGGGAAGGCAACACGCTGGTGGTGGAGACCACCAACTTCACCGGAAAGACGAGCATCGGCAGCAATGGGGTCTCTTATAACGGTCAGGGCGGGCATCACACCGAGTCCCTGAAGCTGGTGGAGCGCTTCACGCGCGTCGATGCGAACAACCTCAACTACCAGGTCACCATCGACGACCCCAACACCTGGACTCGGCCCTGGACGTTCCTGCTGCCGCTGGAGCGCGACGACAATTACGGGTTCTACGAGTACGCGTGCCACGAAGGCAACTACGCGATGAAGGATATTCTGAGCGGCGCTCGTAAAATGGAGGCGTCCGGGCGTGGGGACGAGCCGGTTACCGGGCGGGTGCGCGGCGGGGGAGAGCAATAATGCGAAGCCAAATGATGCGAAGGCGGCGTTGCATGATGGCTGCTGTGTTCGCGCTTGCGGGTTTGTCAGTGGCAGTGCCCGCCTGGGCTCATCACGCTTTCGCCGCCGAGTTCGACATCGGCAAGCCCGTGAAGCTTACGGGCAAGGTCACTGGCATGGAGTGGATCAATCCGCACGCGTGGATCCACATCGACGTGGCGGGGCCGGACGGCAAGGTGACCAACTGGATGGTGGAATGCGGCAGCCCCAACATCATGCTGCGGCGCGGCTTCACCAAGCGGTCGCTCGAAGCGGGGACCGAAGTGAGCATCGTCGGGTATCAGGCTAAGAACGGCGAGTCGAAGGCCAATGGCAGCAGCGTGACGTTCTCGGACGGCAAGCGGCTGTTTGTGGGCGGGTCGAATCCGGATTTGGAAGAGAACGGCAAGAAGTAGCAGCTTCCGGACCAATTCAAGGAGCTCGTCGGCAGCCCAGTGGGATCCGGGCGCTACAGCAGCGTGAGCGAATTACATCTTCGAACTCATCTGCGACGACGAGAAGCGCAAGGCGCAGGAGAGACTCGAAGGGCTGCTTATGGAAGGCGTTCGGAGCGGCAAGCCCACGCCAATGACGCGGAAGGACTGGGGCGAAATTCGGCGAGAGGCGATGAAGCAGCTTGACCTGCGCAAGTCTCGAAAAAGGCGTAGTTCTTAGGCTGTGTGATTGAGTTCCCTTGCGGGGCAGGATTGTATCCTGCGCGCGGGTTGGTAACCGGCGCTCGACTATTGTGGGATATGCGACCAGGCGGGTTGGCAACCCGCCGCAGGTTACCAACCTGCCCCACAGAACACACAAAACCCGTTACCTTGACATTGGTACACTCGCAGAGTACCTTCGTTTTCAACGACAGATCGTTTGGAGGTTTCCATGCCGAATAATTTCCGTATTTTGGTGCTGCTAGCCGCGTTAATGGCATTGGCCGTGCTGTCGGTGTTCGCGCAATCGGCCGACATCCCTCGGCTGGCCAATGGGAAGCCCGACTTCAACGGCATGTGGGACCGTCCGCGCGTCTCCGACATCACCAAGAACGGCAACGCGTGCGGCAGCGGTACTCCGGGATGCAAGCAGGAAGGCAGCGGCGAACTCTCTTACACCGAATGGGGGCTGGGCCAATGGAAGTCGACGCCGAAGTTCGACTACTCGGCATACTGCCAGCCCTGGGGCTACACTCGGGCCACGCAGACCGAGTATCCGGTGGAGTTTATGCAGACTCCGCAGCGCCTGGCGATTCTGTGGGAATCCAACAACGTGTTTCACGTGGTTCCGACCGACGGTTCGAAGATGCCCAACACCGATCCCACCTGGATGGGAACTTCAGCGGGCCATTATGACGGCGATACGCTGGTGATCGAGACCTCCAACTTCAACGGCAAAACGTGGATCGATACCGCCGAGCATCCTTCGAGCGAACAGTTGAAAATCACCGAACGGATTCGCTTCATCGACCGCGATCATCTGGCTTACGAAGTGACGTGGGAAGATCCCAAGACGTACACCAAGCCGATCAAGAACAATCGCGTGTTCGCGCGGATGAAGCCGGGCTCGGAGATCATGGAGTGGTGGTGCATGGAGAACAACCGCGACATGTTGTTGGGACACCTGGTGGGCAGCGCGGCGCCGCCTAAGTAATCGCTACAATCGGGTGGAAATGTACTTTGAACAGTTCTACCTGGCTTGCCTCTCGCACGCGTCCTACATGATCGCGTCCACGTCTGAGGCTGGGGGCGAAGCCGCAGTCATCGACCCGCAGCGCGACATCGGCATCTATCTGGATGAGGCTGCGAAGCACGGGTTCCAGATCCGTCATATCATCGAGACCCATCTGCACGCCGATTTCGTATCGGGCCATCGCGAGCTGGCAGAACGCACCGGCGCGAAAATCTACCTAGGTGCAAAAGCGGGCGCTCAGTTCCCGCATGTGCCGGTGAAAGACGGCGATGAGCTGACCATTGGAGATCTCAAACTAAAGTTTCTGGAAACGCCGGGGCACACGATCGAAAGCATCTCCATCGTGGTCGACGACAAGATGGTTTTTACCGGCGACACGTTGTTCATCGGCGACGTCGGCCGCCCTGATCTCGCGCCCGACTTGACGCCTCAGCAATTAGCCGGGATGCTTTACGACAGCTTGCACGTCAAGCTCATGAAGCTCCCAGACGACACACAGGTCTATCCGGCGCACGGGGCAGGCTCGCTGTGCGGCCGCCAGATGAGTACCGAGCGCAGCTCGACGATCGGCAAACAGCGGGCGACGAATTACGCTCTGCGGGCGTCGTCAAAAGAAGAGTTCGTACATTTACTCACCAGCGAACTTCCGCAGCGGCCGGGGTACTTTTCGCAAGACGTCGAGATCAACCGGGCCGGCGCGGCGGCGCTGACTGAGTTGGCTCCGCTGGCCGCGCTGACTCCCGATCAAGTCATCGAGAAGCAGAAGGCGGGCGCGGTGGTTCTCGACACTCGGCCGCCGATGCAGTTCGCGGTGGCGCATATCGCGGGCTCCATTCAGATCGGGTTGTCGGGACAGTTCGCCTCGTGGGCCGGAATCGTGCTGGGGCTGAATCAAGAGTTGGTGATCGTGGCGGAAGACGACGAGCACGCCCAGGAGACGCGTCTGCGCCTGGCGCGCGTCGGCATTGAGCGGGTTGCCGGGTATCTCGAAGGCGGCATCTCGAATTGGATCCGCGAAGGGCGAACTCTGGTCTACTTGCCGCACATCGACGTGGACGAACTCCGCAAGCTGCTGGAGGACGACCCGGGCTACCTTCAGGTGCTGGACGTGCGGAAGCCCGCGGAGTTCGAGGCGGGGCACATTTCCGGTGCGATGCTGAAGCCTGTCGACCAGCTTGCCGGGTCGCTCGAAGGGCTCGACCGGGAGCGGCCTGTCGCGGTGTACTGCAAGAGCGGTTATCGAAGTTCGATCGCCAGCAGTTTGCTGGAGCGCGCGGGGTTTAAGCAAGTGATCAACCTCACGGGCGGCTACGACGCGTGGATTTCCGTTAACGGGTCTCAGCCACCGGTACCGGCGACGCAGTCCGCGCTGCCATCGGCGCGCTGACCAGTACGGGGCGCGGGCTCACTAGCGTCTTGGCGATCCACGGGGAGAAGAAATGCGATTCGAAGTTTACGATTGCTACTGAGAGGATCTCGTCGTCGGGGCGCTCCGGGGTCGCTTCCTGGTGCTTCACGACTACGTTCGCGGGCTTGAGTCCCAGATAGCCGGGGGTGGATTCCCGGGGCTCGGCGGGTTGGTTATAGAGCACCAGGTTGACGATGGGGTCGGGGCCGTCCCAGGGGTGGACGACCGCCCAGCGGACTGCGCCTCGCACGCGCTCGGTCAGGGATTGTTGGGCTACCAGGACTTGGCCGCAGTCGATCACGCCGAGCAGGAGACCGAAGAAGACCAGCAGCACCAGGGCGGCTTCGACTAAACTTTGGCCCTTGCGAGGGCTCTGGTCCGTGCTGTGACGCGAGTGGCGAGATCGTTTCACGGTTCACGCTCTGTGGGTGCGTAGCGGCCTACATACGGGAACTCGACGGCGGGGCGGCCGGTGAGCTTCATCGCGCCGAAGACGGCGTTGACGGTGTACCCGTTAATGCCTACGTCGACGGCTTCGGGCGCGCCGGAGGGATCTTGCGTCCACTTCACTTCCACCTGGGCGGGCGTCAAATTCGGCAACACGGGAGCGGCGTCGGGGGCGGGGCGGGGATCGCCGAAGACCACCATGTTGCGGATCGCGGTGCGGCCTTTTTCGACATCGTCGGGAGTCGCGGCGCGGTAGGTGCGCGTGGCGGCGTAGCGGCCTCCGTTGCCCACGGCGCTGACGAGCTGATTGTAGGCGTAGAAGGTGTAGCCGAACTGGAAGGTTCCGGCGAGGCAGGACATCATGACGGCGGCGGAGAAGACCAGCTCGATCATGGCGTGGCCGCTTTGTGTCGTGCGGCGGGTGCGGGTGCCAGTCATGCTCACGACAGTCATTCGGTCAACCTCACGGGGTTCGACGCAGCGACGCTATGGGCGGGGACGGCAAAGGATGCGGGTCCGCCGACGGCCCGGAGGAATAAGATATCGACATTGTTGGCGGGGGCGGAGACGCGGGCCATGGTGAGCGGAGCGGCTTCTTGTGGCTGCTGAGTCCACCGGGCGCCATCCGCGCTGAATTCGACGACTACGCCGGTGAACGCCGTCGTGCCCAGATTCCAGCGAATGGGTAAGCGGGCCACGGCTTGACGCGCGCGGTCGACACCTTCGGAACTGCCGTCGAGCTTGGCGGCCGCGGCCATCGCCGCCGCGTCGGTGAACACCTGCGCTTCATTGCGGGCGATATAGATCCGGCCGACGTCGAAGGCCAGGCCCATCATCGCGACCAGCAGCAGCAAGGCTACGGCCATGGCGATCAGGACGAAGCCGCGTTGCGAGGCGGGCTGGCGCGCGGACTTCCGGCGTGCGTGGAAAGAGGACACCATTCCTTACCGTGTAGATCGGCCGGAATGGGGAGAAACCTTAGAGGCGTCTCACGGAATGGCTCGCTCCAACTCGGCTGCGGCCGACTGGATTTTCTCGCCCGCGTTTTCGAGGACCCGGCCGACTCTCACGGCTTGCTCTTCGGCTAGTTTCCACTGCTTCTGCTCGATGCTCTCGCGCACGCCCGGTAGGGTCTTGACGTCGTAACCGGTGTACAGCCCCGGCGCGTAGATCTGATTCCGGTACCAGGGGCGATTGGGCAGGCCGTCGTTCAACGTGAGCGCGCGTTCCACGGCGACCAATTGCGCATTGACCGTGGTTCGCGAGGCGCGGGCCAGGGCTGATCCGTCTCCCGCGACAGCCTTGGCCATCGCCTGATCGTACTGCTGGCTGGAGCGTTCGAGCGCCGCTAGTCCGTTGCGCAGCGGCGTCAGATTCAGGAATGGAGGGAGCGGTTCCTTAGCGGGCGGGACCATGGGCTGGTGCGGATCGCCGGTGGCTTTGAAGACGCCCTCATCGATCTGGCGGTTGCGCTCCGCAATATCGGTTCTCTGGGTTTGAGCCAACCTCTCGATTTCATCGACGTAGCGCCGGATGGTATCGGTGAAATCGGTGAAGTCGAAGGGAATGAGGTCTGCATCAGCCAGACGGAGCACCGCTAGCCCGGCGGTCTCGGCCAGAGCACGCCCGTAGGCGAAATCCGTGTCCGCAAAATGCGTGTACCAATAGAAGTCGTCGTAGACCGAATGGTAGACGCCTCCCTGATCCTCGCCGCCGAAGCCGAGGTTGAGCGAGGCGACGCCCAGGTGATCCAAGAACGCCGAGTAGTCCGAGCCGGAACCCAGCGGCTCGATACGCAGGTCGGCTCGCTGGCGCGCTTCCTGGCGATCCTGTTCCACCGGGGTTCTGGTGGCGCCGGCGTTGCGGCGGGTCCCGGCGATGCGGCGGAGTTGCAGGCGTTTCCAAACCGTCAGATTGGTTTCCGGGTCTTTCACGTCGCGCGCCACGCCGTTGATGAATTTCTCCAGCGTGTGAGAACCCGCCACGTTCAGGAATCCCCGGCCGTTGCCGTCGGAATTGATATAAACGGCGGCCTTGCGGATCAATTCTTCGGCGTGATCCTCGGCCCATTCGGTGGAACCGAGGAGACCCTCCTCCTCGCCATCCCAGACGCAATAGACGATGGTGCGCTTGGGCCGCCATCCCTGCTTAAGCAATGCCCCGAGGCCGCGGGCTTCTTCCATGAGCGCGCTGGCGCCGGATAGCGGATCGGACGCGCCATTGACCCACGCGTCGTGATGGTTGCCGCGGATGATCCATTCATCAGGATACGCTGAACCCGGGATTCTGGCGATTACATCGTAAATGGTCTTAGTGTCCCAGTTGAAATTCACCTTGAGGTGGGCCTTCCCGGGGCCGGGTCCGACGTGATAGGGGATGGGAAGAGCGCCGCGCCAGGCCTCCGGCGCCAGGGGTCCGGTGAGCGCCGCTAATAGAGGTTGGGCGTCGGCATAAGAGATGGGGAGCGTGGGGATTTTCGTCAAAGTCGTCACCTCGCTCAGCTTGAGACGCGTGGCCGCCTTGGTCGCGCCGACGCCGGGGGTCAAGGGGTCGCCCGGGTACACCGGCATGTCCATCACGCTTCCGCGCTGCACGCCGTCGGGCGGACGAAACGGACCTTGCGGATAAGTGTCGCCTTCGAAATAACCGTCGTCGCGCGGGTCCGAATAGATCAGGCAGGCGACGGCGCCGTGCTCGGCGGCCACTTTCGGCTTGATCCCGCGCCAAGTGGCGCCGTAGCGCGCGATCACGATGGCTCCCTGGACCGAGACTCCCAGCCGCGCTAACTGCTCGTAGTCATCGGGCGCTCCGTAGTTCACGTACACCAGCGGCGCGGTCACCTCGCCGTCGATCGAATAGGCGTTGTAGGAGGGAAGCTGTTCGTCGTGCTGCGCCGATGTCGCGTCGCCAGGGACGGTTGGCTCAAGCAGCTTGGCGGTAAAGCGGCGGGGCTCTGTCAGTTCTAATACGCGCTCCTTGGGCGTGGGGAACAGGACATCGTATGTTTCAATCTTGGCGTCGAGACCCCATTCCTTGAACTTGGAGAGAATCCACTCCGCATTGGCCTTGTCGTAGGGCGAGCCGACGTGGTGGGGGCGCGCGCTGAGGTGTTCCATGTACGCGCGCAGGTTGGCGGGATCGGGAATCGCGCGGAATTGATCCTCGATGGTGCGTTCCGCGCGCGCAGATTCGGTGGAGAAACCAGCCAGGGGCGTGTCCGCGGGCATCAGGGGAAGCGCACCCAGCAACACGCCGAGCGCAAGCGTCGCAGTGAAGTGTCTGGTCATTTCCCTATGATTACAGATGCGAAGACAGAGTCGCTCGCCAAGACGCTCGCCAAGAGCTGCTTCGGATTGGCTTCCTGTGGGTTGCGACTGGGCTAGCGAGAGTTTGGCTTAACGCGGAGTTCCATGACCACTGTGGAGTCCGTTGGATCGCGGTAATAGCCAGGAGTGGTTCGAAGAATTCGAAAGCCGAACTTCCGGTTGAGAGCAATCATGCGGGCATTACGGCTACGGGTATTGGTCACGATCCGGTGAAATCCGTTACGACGTGCGTACGCAATCTGCCAGGACTTGAAGAGACTGCCCAGGCCGGCGCCCTGGTATTTCGGCAAGATGCCCGTTGTGCTGATGTATAGGGAGCCCTGCATTCTTGGATTGAGGCCGCATCCTGTAGCCTTCGGGCGAATGTCCTCTTGAAAGTCCACGTGTTTCTGGAAAGCACAACAGCCTACTGTGGTCCCGTCAATGATCATCCAGTAGGATTCATACTCCTTCCAATCCTCGATGGAGAACAGGTCGGATGGTGGGAAGGTCTTGCGATCAAAAGCGCGAAGTCTGCGCAGGTCGGCGGGTAAGACCGCACTTTTGAATTCAACTTCCATCCCAGTGCCTCAGTACAGAGATCGTTTTGACTTGGCAGATTAGCTGAGGAACGGGAGCTGGCGAACCGATACTCAGAGGGTTGAGTCCCGTCAGGAACGCGCGCCGGCGGCTACAGGGGTGGACATCTTGGGCACTCGCGCGGTCCGCATCACTAGCCAGGCGCCGGCGGCTGCGAGGGCGATGGCAATCCATTGCGTGATCGACAGCGGCAGGCCGAAGGGCAGGGCTTGCTCGTGGAAGCGGGTGAATTCGATGGCGAAGCGGGCGATGGAGCTGATCAGCAAGTACAGTCCGATGATGCGGCCAGGCTCATGCGCGCGGCCAAATTGCCAGTAGAGGAACGCGAACAGGATGCCTTCGGTGGAGAATTCGTAGAGCTGCGAAGGGTGCAGCGGGACTTCCAGAGGCACTCCGGTGAGCGCGTAGGCGGCGGGGTCGTGGAAACGGATGGCCCAGGGGCGCGTGCATTCCTTGCCCCAGCAGCAACCGGCCGCGAGGCATCCCAGGCGTCCGATGGAGTGGCCGAGGGCGATGCCGGGCGCGAATGCGTCGGAGGCGGCGAGGAAGGGGAGTCCTTGCTTGCGCATATAAAGGTAGGCGACGATCACGGCCAGGATCAGGCCGCCTTGGAAGACTCCCGCGGCTTGGAGAGTGGAGAGCGAGAAGAATTCGCTGGGGTGCGCGGCGAACTCGGGCCAGTCGAAGACGAACATCAGGAGCTTGGCTCCGGCGAGGCCCGCGAGGGCGACGTAGATGGCGAGGTTCGTCATCAGCTCGGGGTTGAGGCCGCTGCGGCGGGCGAGGCGTACGGTGACGGTCAGGCCGGCGAGGAAGCCAAGGGCGACCAGGACTCCGTAGGTGGGCAGGTAGAAGCTGCCGATGGTGAAGAGCTTGGGGAACATGGCTCAGATTCTACTCTGAGAATAGCATCCGGAGAGAGAATCGGACGGCAAGGTCTAGACACGACAAGACGGAAAAAGGTGCTGTGTGTTGGAGAAGTGGTTTAGAATCGAAGAAGCGGTAAATGTCGGGGCGTAGCGCAGCCTGGTAGCGCACCTGCCTTGGGCGCAGGAAGTCGCAGGTTCGAATCCTGTCGCCCCGACCAAACCCCTGTTTTGTCAGTAGTTTTGCGCCATCTAGGGCAGATTAGCTGCTTCGCCTTTCGAAAAGTGCAGGTGACCTAGTGGTTTGTTGTTGCCCCTGTTGGTTGCCGGTCGTGACTCTGGCGAACTGTTTTCGCCGGAGAGGACATCCTTGGGACAGAATACTTAGGGCAGAGGTTCGCATGTTCGACACAGAGCGTTGGCCCATTAGAATGAATGGGATCACGCGGTTGGGGAGACCGCTCAATTCCGGCTGTAGTCGATACCGTAACCACACATTGCCACTTTGCGATGAAACTGGCGCTCCGTTTTGCTCGATTTTGGAGCGATTCTTAATCCTGCCCTGCCCCGCGCACCTGTCGGAATGGCAGGGGCGCGTGTCGACGCACTGTAGCTGGTCAAATCCACTACTTGCAACAACTTGAGCCTTGTAACATATTGATTCTGCTGCACTAATCCAAAGCGATCCACTGTGCCCAAGGCATCGCGTCGCACCCGATTTCCTGGCAATAACTACTTGTGATTCAATGAGATGTGGCAAGTCATCTACAAGCTCGAAACTCAGCTGTAGTCGATTTTGTAGCTGGCGGCTCCTTCAGCGTGCAACACCCTACAACACCAAGTGTGGCCACTTGAATTTCGGCTGTACAATGGTGGCATGCCGCTCCGGGTCGATGCCGTGTTCGAGAATGGCGTGCTGCGGCCGCTGCAGCCGTTGGACTTGAAAGAGCATGAGCACGTACTCGTGAGTGTCATCAAAGACACCGCCCACGACCGATCGAGCTTGGCTGTCGAGTACATCGAAGAGATCAAACGGGAACTACAGGACGCGCAACCGGCCCCCGGTCTTGAGGAAGTTCGGAAGCGGCTCGCCAAGATTCCCGGATCGATGGCTGCCGAAATTATTGCTGAGCGCGGGGACCGTTGATCCTTGCCCGGCTATTTCTTCGATTCCAGCGCACTGGTGAAGCTGTACCACGCGGAGGCCGGCACACCGACCGTCGATCAGATCGTCAATGCTCCCGGCAGCTTGATCCGAGTTTCCCGCCTAACGGTAGCCGAACTAACTTCGGCGTTTGCGATCAAGGTGCGAACACAGTCCATCAGCCGGGAAGACGCGGAGTTTTTCCTGCGCCAAGTTCGAAGAGACATCGCGACTGGCAAGCTGGAGGTTTTCTCCATTGGGGAATCGGAGTTCACTGCGACCGAGTTGCTGGTTGAGCGTTTCGCGTTCGACTCGCGTCTGCGCGCCCTTGATGCTCTCCAACTGGCGGTGGCGCTGGAACTGCGTAATCAAAAGTTAGTGGATCATTTTGTCGCGGCTGATGCCATACTTTGTGAGGTGCCAGGCTGGAGGGGTTCTCCGTAATCAATCCAGAACATTCCTGAGCCCTTGCCGTTGTTGCACAGTGCACTATCATGCAAGATCAGCGCAATCTTCGAACCAGACTGGAAGGTGCCCTTGCAGAGCGCCAACGGCTCCGGGAAGAAGTCCGGCAACTCAAAGCAATCCTTGCGGAACATTCCATTCTCTTACCTGAACTGAAAACGCCGACGGGCATCAGCGAACGCTGCCTACCCGCGCCATCGGATATCGCGCAAGTTGGGACACTGGCGGATAACCAAGCCAAGATAACGCTGTTTCGATCTTTGTTCCGCGGGCGAGAGGACGTCTATGCGGAGCGATGGCGCGCGAAGGATGGAACGTGGGGCTATCGCCCCGCGGGTAAGAAGGACTGGCAGGCATTGCTTGCCAGTCGCCCGGAGGATCACAAGAAGGTCGACCGGGAAACCCGCACTCTCTACGCTGTAACGGACGAAGTCATTCGGCAGCATTTAACAGGGAAGAAGACGATAGGGATCTATCCTCTCCTCGGCGATGAAACCTGTTGGCTTCTCGCTGCTGACTTCGACAAGAAGACCTGGCAAGAGGATGCGCTGGCGTTCGTCGCCACCTGCCAACGTGCGAGAATTCCCGCGTATCTCGAACGGTCACGATCTGGCAATAGCGGCCATGTCTGGAGCTTCTTCGAAGCGCCGGTCCCCGCGATTCTCGCCCGCAAAATGGGTTGCGCCCTGCTCACGCAAACCATGGAGCGGCGCCACCATCTTGGACTCGATTCCTACGACCGCTTCTTCCCAAACCAAGATACTTTGCCCAAGGGAGGCTTCGGCAATCTGATCGCGCTTCCACTTCAGTGGATGCCTCGGCAAAACGCCCATAGCTTATTTGTGGACGACGACCTGCGGCCATACCCAGACCAATGGCAATTGTTGCTCTCAATCCGGCGAGTCGCCTCTGATCAAGTGGAATGGATCGTGAACGACGCCACACGGCGGGGTCAGGTCTTGGGAGTCAAGTTCTCAATGACCGACGACGACGCCGAGGGTGCGCCCTGGACGCTACTCCCTTCGAGAAGGAAAGGCGAGAAGCCCATCCCAGGGCCTTTCCCTGAGTCCGTTGAGATTGTGCGAAGCAATCTGGTATTTGTGCCAAAGGCAGACCTCCCGGAGCCAATGCTAAACCGGATGATCCGTGTGGCAGCGTTTCAGAATCCTGAGTTCTACAAGGCTCAGGCGATGCGCCTTCCGACTTGGGACAAGCCGCGCGTTATCTCCTGCAGTGAAGAGGTCGCTCAACATCTCGCTCTGCCAAGAGGCTGCTTGCAGGAGGTGAGCGAGCTACTGAAGGAACATGGCATCCGTGTAGTAATTCGCGACGAACGTTACGCCGGAAAGACCATTGAGGTGAGCTTTCAGGGCAATCTCCGTGACGATCAAGTCGAAGCCATTCGTCAGACGCTCCGGCATGACGAAGGCGTCTTATGCGCACCAACTGCGTTCGGCAAAACTGTGGTGGCCGCCAAATTGATTGCAGACCGGGCAGTCAATACGCTGATCCTGGTCCATCGCGAGCAGTTACTCGAACAATGGCGCGCACGCCTCGCGGCGTTCTTGGATCTCCCGCCAAAGGCAATCGGTCAAGTCGTGGGGGGCAAGGACAGCCGGACCGGATTGATCGACGTTGCCTTACTTCAAAGTTTGCAGCGCAAGGGGGAAGTGAGAGACTGTGTTGCCGAGTACGGCCAGGTGATCGCCGACGAGTGCCACCATCTGACCGCCTTCAGCTTCGAGCAGGTAATGAGGCAGGTCAAAGCGAAGTTCATCATCGGCCTGACGGCGACGCCGACCCGCAAGGATGGGCATCACCCGATCGTTTTCATGCAGTGCGGACCGATCCGGTTCAACTTGAGTGCACGTGAGGCCGCCGAGCAATCTCCCTTTCGCCATCTCGTAATGCCACGGCAGACCGGATTCCGGACGCCGCCCGAGGTCACGGATCTCCCAATTCACGACGCCTACGCTGCATTGGTGACCAATGAGGAACGAAACCAGCAGATCATCGCGGATATTATCCAGGCTGTTCGCGAGGGCCGCACCCCACT
>Ga0210409_10003528_pt1 | contig 17384 bp, 15 predicted proteins | sample IncBWH17MmetaG_FD_161649 | JGI IMG/M metagenome (GOLD analysis project Ga0210409, IMG submission 161649) | Forest soil microbial communities from Barre Woods Harvard Forest LTER site, Petersham, Massachusetts, United States - Inc-BW-H-17-M | ecosystem: Environmental > Terrestrial > Soil >... | reverse complement strand
CTTTGTAGTAGGCGGGACGACAGTCAGGATATCCCGAGCTGTCCGGTTCCACGGCGCCGATATAAACCTTCTGTGCGCCGAGCACCTCGGCCCAAGTGACGGCCGCCGCCAGAAAATGCGCGTTCCGGAAGGGTACATACGTGATCGGAACATCGTGCCCGACTGCCTCCGAGCGGGGCACAGCAATCGATTCGTCCGTAAGGGCAGAGCCGCCGATCATCCCGAGCGCCTCATTCCTGATGATCAGGCGATCTTGAATTCTCAAACGATCGCAGACGGCTTGAAAGCTTTGTCGCTCACGGGCCTCCGTACGTTGCCCGTAGCGGACATGCAGAGCAGCCGTGTCATGATCACGGACTGCCAAAGCGGCGCAAACGCACGAGTCCATCCCGCCACTAAGCAGTACGACCGCTTTCGAACCCTTCCGCGACAAATGCTTCAAACCCCCTTCGTCGCCGGGTCCCATATGAATTTATGCAATTGCAGACCCAGCCGGGCTGGGACATTGTCGGCGATCATCCATTCCGCAAGCTCTTGCGGATCCAGCAGGCAGTGTGAGCTGTTGCGAGCTCCACTTGCCTCTTTTCTGAATGCGGGAGAAAACAGAACTGCGTTAACCTTCTCGCCGAGCCTGTGCCGGGCAACAAATTCTCGGGCGAACTCATAATCGGCGCGACTGCTGAGGACGAACTTGACCTCGTCGCGATCGGTCAGCACCTCGAGGGTCTCCTGCCGAAAAGTGCCCCCTTCGCCGGAATCCGGGCATTTCACATCTACGATTTTCACAACACCGGCTGGAACGCGCTCCAGCGGGCGCTCTCCGCTGGTTTCGAGCAACACAGTGTAGCCATGCTCAAGTAATCGCTGCATCAACGGCACGAGTTCCCGCTCCTGTAGCATCGGCTCGCCGCCGGTGATCTCCACCAATCCCCCGCCGGGACTGAGCTGCAGCACTTCATTCAGCACTTCTTCCATCGACAGCTTCCGGCCGCCGAAAAACGTGTACTCGCTATCGCACCAGGTGCAGCGCAGATTGCAGCCCGTCAGGCGCACGAACACGCAGGGCATACCCGCATAGGTCGACTCGCCTTGCAGCGATTTGTAGATTTCGGTGATTTGCATGCCAGCGCCGTCGGCAGATATCTTTTCGCGCTCCCGTCGGAAGACTACTCGGAATACTTTGCCGTCGTCGTGTCGGTCTCGAAAACGGTCACGTCTTTCACACGAACCCGGCCTTTGGTGACGGACTGCAAACGGGTATTCGACTCATCGTAGAAATATTTGGCCAGGTTTTCGGCAGACGGATTGATCGCCGTGAAGGGCTCTATGTCGTTGATCATCTGATGATCGAGCCTTTCGATCACATGCTTCATGACCTCGCGTAGATCTTTGAAATCAAGTAACAATCCGGCCTTGTCGAGCTCTGCGCCCGCCAGCGTGACACGGATCTTGTAGTTGTGGCCGTGCGGATTCTCGCACTTGCCCTTGTAGTTGCGCAGGTAGTGGCCTGCAGCAAACGAATCTTCCACCGTGACTTCGAACATGATCCCCCGGCGCCGGGCTCTCGCTCCGCGCACTCCGATTCCAAGCGTCTATTTTACAGCCGGGGTCGAATCTGTGCGTCTTTCCCCTGCAGTTGATCAACTGCTAAGGACCGGGAGCTTGTTCGTTGAAAAGCGTCCACGGTTTTCGAGAGATAGTGGAAGAGTAGCCATTATTCCTTGCTTTTTATACTATTCCTTACTATGATGTAAGGACCAATGGCGACGGCGACGCTCACATCCAAGGGACAGGTGACGATTCCAGCGCGAGTCCGGCAGGCGCTTGGGCTGGGTGCCGGGGACCGGATCGAATTCGTCGAAATTTCTCAGAACGAATTTGCCATTGTTCCTGCCACCGGCTCAGTGCGAGAACTTAGAGGACTGTTTCGAGGCCAGCCAAGAAAGCCCGTTTCGATCGAGGAGATGAACCGGGCGATAGCGAAAGGCGCTTCACGCTCGCGATGATCGGGCTCGACACCAACGTGCTGGCTCGCTATATCGCCGAGGATGATGCCGCTCAGAGCGCCGCTGCCGCCAGAGTCCTAGAGTCCCTTTCAGCCGAATCGCCCGGCTTCGTTCCGCTCGTGGTCATTGCCGAATTAGTCTGGGTGCTCCAGTTTTCCTACCGATTCAACAAACGTGAGGTTGCGGATGTTGTTGAAAAACTCCTGCGGAGCGCGGAACTCATGCTTGAAAACGCCGAGATTGTTGCCCACGCGTTGCGCGAATTTCGCCGCAGCCGCGCCGATTTTGCCGATTGCCTGATTGAACGCTGCGCTCACGCTGCCGGATGCCAACACACAGTGACGTTTGACAGGCGAGCGGCGTCCCTCGGCGGCGAGCGGCTGATCCAGTAATCAGACCTCTCCGCCCACGCCAAAGAAGCCTTCCACCACACGAAGGTCCGTCGTTCTCTTATAGTTCGGCAGGCTATCCACGAAAACGCGCCCGTACTGCTTCTTCAAAATGCGGTTGTCAAGCAGCACCAGCAGACCACGGTCATGCAGTGAACGGATCAGCCTTCCAAATCCCTGCTTCAAGGTGATGACCGCTGCCGGCACCTGATACTGAAAGAAAGCGTTGCCACCACTTGCGTCGATCGCCTTGACGCGCGCCGCGACCACCGGATCACTCGGCACAGCAAACGGAAGCCGATCGATAATGACGCAGCTCAATTGTTCGCCCTGCACGTCCACACCCTGCCAGAAAGAAGACGTCGCAAATAACACGGCATTTGGCGTCAGGCGAAACTCCTCCAGCAGCGCGCTCTTCGGAGCATCGCCTTGCCGCAGCATGGGGAATTCCACCTCCCCCAAAAGCCGCTGGTAGATGTCATGCATCTGCGCGTAACTGGTGAAGAGCACGAAGGCGCGCCCGCGGGTGATCTCGAGCAATTTGCGAATGCGCTCGGCCGCTTCGACCGCGAATTGCGGCGTGCGTGGATCGGGAAGATCCGGTGGGACATACATGACTGCCTGGCTCTGGTAGTCGAAATGCGATGGCAGCACCAGATCACGTGCGTGTTCGAAGCCCAGCCTCTTTCGTATGTAGTCGAACCCTCCTCCGACCGCGAGCGTGGCCGACGTCAGCACGGCGCACTCCAGTTTCGACCAGAGGCACTCGCGCAGGATGGGTCCTACATCGATCGGAGTCGCCTGTAGAAACACATGCTGCCTTCCCTGAGGCCCGTCCTTCTTGTCCCCCTGTCTGGGTGAGAACGCTCGGCCTCGGCGCTCGATCCAGAACACAGTATTCGTATCTTCTGCTTCGAGCGCAAACCCGAGTTGCATCTGAATCTCCTGCGCGCGACGAACGAAGTTGAAGATCTCTTCCGGTTTCTGCGGCAAGGCCTCGAGCTCCCCTGCCAGTCGAGTCAACGCCTGATTCAAAGCAACAAACTCATCGCCATTCTCCTCCAGAAACTCACGGCGGTCGTCGAAGGCAAAACGTCCGTCCCCGAACGGTAGAACGGAAAAGAACAGTTGTGACCGATCACGCAGATTTCCCAATGCGCCAGAGAGAGATGCCGACAGCATTCGGTGGTGCTGCATCGAATGCTCCACGTCGCGGGCGAGATCCTCAACGCGAAGATTGCTCACTGAAATCCCGAAGTAGTTCCCCGCCACATCTTCCAGCTCGTGTGCCTCATCGAAGATCACGGCGCCGGCTTCAGGGAGAATGCCCGCATCCTGCGCCCCGTCAGCCTGCAGCTTGATGGCGAGATCGGCAAAGAACAGGTGATGGTTGACGATAATGATGTCGCTCTCCATCGCCCGCCGGCGCATTTCCGTGATGAAACATCGCTCCCACTCGCTGCACTTTTGCCCTGAGCAGGCATCGGCGCGGGCGTCGAGTTTGTGCCATAAAATGCTGGCCTCAGGAAGTTCCGCCAGCTCGGCCCGATCGCCGGTCGAGGTTGTCTTCTCCCAAGCCGCAATTGCACGGTACTGCTCAATCTCTTCCAGGCCGCTGAGCACCGGTTGATCGGTAAGGTCGTAAAGTTTCTTCCGGCATAAATAGTTGTTGCGCCCCTTCATATAACAAACTGAAAGAGCCGAAGAGCCATTGACTGCAAGCGCCTGCTCCAGGAAGGGAACGTCCTTATAGAAGAGCTGCTCCTGCAGATTCTTGGTGCCGGTCGAGATGATGACGCGCTTGCCGGAACGAATCACGGGGACAAGATAGGCCAGCGTCTTCCCCGTACCGGTACCAGCTTCCACGATCAAGTGACGCTTCTCCTCAAGCGCCTGCTCAACCGCCTGTGCCATCTGCAATTGCCCCCGGCGAAATTCGTAGGCGGGATGCGTACGCGACAAAATACCGCCCGGGCCAAAGAACTGATGCAGAGAGGCATCTTTGCCGCTGCGAGATGGGCGGGTGGAAGGGGGCGAGGCGGGATGGGAGGGAGTGGACACCGGAGTCTCTATAATAGCGACTTGAGCCAACCCATTTACAACTCGAGCGACGCCGCCGCGACCGGGGTTCCGATTATCGCGATCGTAGGCAGGCCTAACGTAGGCAAGTCCACGCTCTTCAACCGTATTGTCGGCTCGCGGCGTGCCATCGTGGGCGACGAGCCCGGCATCACGCGGGATCGCCTCTACGGGGACGCAGAATGGAGTGGCCGTCGCCTTCGCGTGGTCGATACGGGTGGCATCCTCCCTGAAGAAAAAGACTTCATCCCTGCAGAAATCTTCCGCCAGGCCCGCGTGGCGCTGGATGAAGCTGCAGCCATCGTCATGGTCGTCGACGGTCGAACGGAGATCGCTGGCCCGGATCTCGAACTTGTTCGCCTACTGCGGAAGGCCAACCGTCCTCTTTTCCTGGCCGTCAATAAGGTCGATAGCGAGAAACAATCTTCGCTCATCCATGATTTTCACCGGCTAGGTATCGAAAAGATGTTTCCCGTCTCTGCCGAGCATGCCCGAGGCGTGGACGATCTGCTGGATGCCGTTGTGGCCGTGCTTCCAAAAGCTCTCGCCACAGAGGACACGGAGGTCACAGAGCCAACGACCAATGACCAACCACCAACGGCGGAAGTTGAACGACCGCCCGTTGAAGTGAAGGTCGCCATCATCGGCCACCCCAACGTCGGCAAATCGACGCTGCTGAATTGCCTTACCTCGTCGGACCGAGCTATCGTCTCCCCAATCCCCGGCACCACCCGTGATGCTGTCGACGAAGTCATCGAGCACGATGGCCAACGCTTTCGCTTCATCGACACGGCGGGCATCCGGCGCAAAGGCAAGACGCACTTGATGGCCGAAAAGCTATCAGTGGTCATGGCGCGCAAACATCTGGAGGCGGCTGACATTGCGCTCCTGGTCATCGATGCAACCGAAGGTGTGAGCCAGCTCGATGCCACCGTCGCCGGCTACGCACATGAGAGCGGGCGATCGATCATTATCGTGGTCAACAAGTGGGACCTGATGATCAGCGGCCAGAAGAAATCAGGGAGGCCGACGAAGTCCGAGCGCATGCGGGAAACCAAGCGGCCCGGTGACCGTGACGCCTATGAAGAGCGTCTACGCTACGAGCTAAAATTCTTGAGCTACGCGCCCGTCGTCTTCATCTCAGCTCAAACGGGAAAAGGCACCGAGAAGATCTTCCCTCTCCTCCAAGAGGTCGCTGCCGAGCGCCGGAAGCGAGTGACAACATCAGAAATGAATCGCTTTCTCGAGCACGTCGACTTCGAGCGTGCGTCGGTCCCCATGCGCCAGCGCGTAAAGATTCTCTACATGACGCAGGCTTCCGTTGCTCCACCGACGTTCGTGCTCTTCACCAATCGAGCCGTGAAGCTGCACTTCGCATATCAGCGGTTCCTGGAGAACCAAATTCGCGCCGCCTTCGGCTTTATGGGCACCCCGATCTGGATCAAGAACCGGGCGAGGGACTAGCGCAATTCAGCTACATATGGAAAGCGGCAGAGCGCCGCTGATCTACTAAGAAGGCAATGCGACGGATGCCGGCGGCGTGAACGCCGTCGAGAACTGGTTTGATACTGCCCCACCTCGCGCGCATGTCAGCAACGATGTAGACCTTCCACTCGACTTGTGGGTCCTTCAAACGATCCGAAATCTTCTGCGGGAGGTCGGAAGATCTAACTTGCTCCGCCCCAAAGTAAACCTTGCCGTCACGAGTGATGGTGACTCTCATTGCATCTTCGCGGGCGGCGCCGGGCATGGAAGCTGGATGAAGAACTATAGGTACATCGACGGCGTTCGTATGGTGCCACGTGGGTGCCGTCAGAAATACCAGGAGAACGACGAACACCACCAAGCTCATGACGCTCGCGAATTGGGGCGTATTGAAGTCGCCGAACAGCCTTGTTGGTTTGCGCCACGTCTGCAACATAACCGAGTCTGCCTGCTTTCATTTCATCACCCTGAACGCAGAACGAAAGGTTACGGTCGTTGCCGTTTTACTCTTTCGTTAGCGAATCACTACTCTTCGGCAAGCGTTTGGTTCTGGGTCATCAATCCGACTCGTTGCACTCCAGCGTGGTGGGCAAGATCGATGACATCCGCCACGTACTGGAAATCAACGTCTGCATCGCCGCGAACAAATGCCACCTTTTCCACACGCGAGAGATAGATCCGCGCGAGCCGGGATTCCAGATCCGTCCACGGAACATCTTCCTGATTGATCTTGACGGTTGGGGGTTGATCTTTTGCCGTCCAAACTACCTCGATTACCACTGTGCGCGGTTGGGGCACCGCAGGCGTTTCGGTTTGATTCGGTTGCGGAATCTGCGCTTTTTCTCCATATTGCGGATCCATCGATACCACCAGCATGAACATGATGATCAGCGTCAGCAGTACGTCAATCAGCGGCGTAACGTTGATCTGTGGTCCAGACGCACCTCGGCCTGCCATTGAGAAAGCCATCGGGAATTGCTCCTCTCGGGCACGCGTGTCTTTAGGATCAGACACCTGATCGATCAATGGAGTTCCCAGTCAGATGCGGCGTTTGCTTCTTTCCCGCCCCACCATGCATCATGGAATGGCGGTTCTGCGTATAAGCGCACCGCATCCCGAACTCATGCTCCGCTCGTTCCTGTTGGCACTTCTGTTATTACTGGCCCTCGCGGTCACAAGTAACTACGTTCGCGCGCAAGACAACTATGAAATCCAGGTGTACGGCTCAGACACGGTCAATCCGCGCTCGACGATGGTTGAAATTCATTCCAACTTCACCATAGACGGTAGCAAGACCGTGCAGGATGGGATGCTGCCCACCAATCACGCCATGCACGAAACCCTCGAGCTTACGCAGGGGATCAATGACTGGGCAGAAGTCGGTTTCTACGTTTTCTCCAGCATTCAACCCGATGGCGGATGGCAATGGGTGGGCGATCACATTCGTCCCCGCGTGCGCGCGCCTCAGAGATGGCACTGGCCGGTAGGAGTGAGCCTTTCGACGGAGTTCGGCTACCAGCGCGCCGCATTCTCGCCGGATACATGGACCTGGGAAATTCGACCGATTATCGATAAGAAGATCGGTCCCTGGTACTTGAGCTTCAATCCCGCGCTGGACCGATCGTTTCACGGCCCGGGCGTCAACCAGGGCGTAACATTTTCTCCCAACGCGAAAGTCAGCTACGATTTCACGAAGAAGATTGCCGGCGGACTCGAGTACTACGCCGCCTACGGTTCACTCAACGGATTTGATCCGTTGCGCGATCAGCAGCAGCAGTTTTTTCCCAACATCGACATCGACTTCGGCCCGCAATGGGAGTTCAACTTCGGAGTCGGCGTCGGAGCGACGCGCTCCACCGATCACCTGATCGTCAAATGCATTATCGGGCGCCGATTCTCCTGGCCGCACCGGAACCAAATCGCGCGGCTGAAGCCGCAATCACCCTGAACTGCTACATTGCGGGGTAAGGTGGGGGCGTTAGGGGAGGCGGTGCGCCTTGCGGAACCGCCGACTGTGGCGCAGAAGAGTAGAGTGCCACACTCAATGGTTGGTACCTCGCCGCAAAAAAGTAAATCGAATACGCCGGGAAGAACACGATCGCGGGCACAGAAATCAGCGAGACCAGGAAGAAGAAGATCACAAACAGGATGCATCCAGCCGCTGCAGCGGCGCTGATCGTCAGAAGATTCCACGTCAGCCCTGCAGTCTTGCCCGCGATCACCGCTGCCGCTACCGCCCCGATCACAGGAATGGCAAGGATCAAGCCGAGGATCAGCGTCACAATTCCAATCGCGATTCCCACAACAATCGTCAAAACAATCTTCATGGCGATATAAGCGGCGTATCCCTTCGTTTCGGCCTGGATCATGGGCCATAGCCTGCGCCACGCTTCGAGAGCGCTGATCCCTTCAAAAGCCATCTGGGGAACAATAAAATCTTTGGTCAGCACGTGAACCAGGGCCAGGCCAATTACACAACCAACGAACAAAATGAACACAACAACGCCGGTAAGCACCAACTGCACGAGATGGGCTCGAGGAGGTTGAAACCACCCCATCCCAAAGGCAAACGCCGCGGGTCCGCCGACCAGGACGAGTGCTCCTGCAAAAGTCGCCAGCAAAAGGCCCAACTGCCACAGGAAATACTTCCAGCCATTCTCCTGCCGCCGACCCCAGCCTGCGCGAAGGTGACACTCGCTGGTTAAGACGCTGTCGAACAGAATGAAACGCATCACGCTGCTGATGTAAGCCATCACAACCATCAGCACGATGCCCGTGATCACCAGGACGGTGATGACGCTGGCAAGAATCGCGGGATCAATCTTGTGATAGATCTCGCCGAGTTGTGGAAGGGCCGCGGGTTGAGTGCCGTGCGACGACGGATTGAAGTTGCCGCCGGAACCCAACTCGCCTGCAAGCAATCCGACAAAGGCGAGACGCACCCACTGACCAAAGCGGAATGGCTTAAAGAGTTGGCGCTTCGTATGCTCAAAGGCGAGCGTAATGGAATCTGTGGCAGAGATCGGCACCGTGCACCCCCGCGTTGGTCCGTCAACACCAAGTTACTGCGAACCGTAGCGCCAATCAAATGACATTTCGTGGAAAATCGGTATCTGGTGCACCCACTGGCGGAGAGACCTTACTCGTATCGCAGTGCTTCCACTGGATCGAGTTTCGAAGCCCTCACCGCCGGCACCAGGCCGCTGATTACACCCACGAAAAGCAGCGCCGCAGTCGACAGCAAAACGGTCATGACGGATATCCTCAAGTGGATATCCCCCTGACCGGATTCGTCTTCAAAGAGCGGACCCATCATGGGCAGCGTACCGACCGCCCACGCTATCAGATACGAGAGGAGCACGCCAATTGTTCCCCCTATGAGCATGATCAGCAGCGTCTCAGCCAGGAACTGCAGCCGGATGTGGCGCTTGCGGGCGCCCAGGGCGCGCCGGAGACCAATTTCGCGAATACGTTCATCCACCGAGACCAGCATGATGTTCATCACGCCCACCCCGCCGATCCCAAGAGTCAAGGTGCCGATGAAGGTGAGAAGCACTTGAAGACCGATGGTCAGCGCATCGATCACGGGACGAAACTCGTCACGGCCGAACATCTGGAACGCCTTTGGATCGGTCGGCGAGAAGTTCTGGCGCGTCGCCACTGCAGCCAGTACCTGCGCCATCGCCTTTTTCTCGAACTGCGGCGCAATCGGCTCAAAGACCATGACGGCCGCGTAGCGTGTATTCCACAAATCTCCTGCCGCCGAATACGGAACCCAGGAGGAATCGTCATCGCTCGAGAAGTAGTTGCTGAGTTGGATCTTCCTCGCCATCACTCCGATCACGGTGAAGCGTACGCCGGAAACCTGCACGGTTTCACCGACCGCGGGACGGCCGCTGAATAGCTGCTCCTTCAACCGGCCGCCGAGAAAGATCACGCGCCGCCGCTCCATTTCGTCTTCGGCATTGATCCAGCGCCCTTCCGACGGAACTTCGTTCCGCATTTCGCCATATTCCGGACAGACTCCGCGCACCGGCGCTGTCCCCACCATGCGATCTCCGTATGCAATCCCGGGCCGGCGCACGGTTTCAAGGCACACGTGTTTCACCAGCGGAGCCGTCGCTTTGACCATATCGAGATCCGACTGCTCCAGCACGACTTTTTTCCCAGCGCGCTGTCCACCCGGCTGCTCGCTGGTCTGCTGCGGCCAGCAGATCACTACGCTCTTGCCGAAGGCATCAAAGCCATGCACCAGGATGCTGCGAAAACTGCTGCCATACGCGATCAAGAGCGTGACGGTGGCGATGCCCCACACGATCCCCAACATTGTGAGCAGACTGCGCGTGATATTGCGCTTCAGCGCGACCCCAGCCTCGGCAATAATCTCAATCAGCATTCGCAAAACCTGAAACCACAAAGGGCACGAAGCTTCACGAAGTAAAGATCTCGGAATTCCTTCGTGTACCGTAGCCTGCCCTGAGCGCAGTCGAAGGGTGTCCTTCGTGGTGAATGATTTTCATCCGCCAGCCTCATACCGCAAAGCCTCGATCGGGTCAATGGACGCAGCTCTCCGAGCCGGATACAGCGCAGCACCCACAGCAATCGCGCCGAGCAGCCCCGCGGCAGTAAGTCCAGCACTCCAACTCGGAATGAGCCCCGCGAAAAAGTCGGGCATTGGCAGCAGATTGACCAGCGCACAAAATCCAAACGCCACGCCCAGTCCGATGCCGCCGCTCAGCAACGCGATAATCAAAGCTTCCATGAAGAACTGTCGCAGGATGGTCCCCGCCGGAGCGCCAATCGCCTTGCGTACTCCAATCTCCCGCGTCCGCTCTCGCACCGCGACGAGCATGACGTTCATCACCCCGATGCCACCCAGAAGTAGCGTCACAATCCCCACCGCGCCGAGAAAGAATTTCATTCCATCGGTCATGGTCTTGAACGCCTGGGCTTCTTTGACCGTATCCCAGATGGGACAAGCTTCCTTGTCGTTGAGATCGTAATGATGCATTCGAGCCAGCGCGGCTCGCACTTCGTGTTTGCAATCTTCATGCTGCGCCACCGATCTCGGAGTAACCAGAAGTTGATCGAAGGTGGTATTGGTTCCCGGCGGCTTGTCGGGAAAGTCACGCCGCATCGCGGAAAAAGGCAGGAAGACCTTGTTGACGTCCCAGCCGTCGTAACTGGAATCCTGCTTCTTCTTCGCCATGACACCAATCACGGTGTAGGGAAAGTCGTTCAAGTAGATGGTGTCCCCCACGGGACCGCGTCCCGGAAACAATTGCTTGGCAGCATCAGAACCGAGGAACGCAACGCGTCTTGCTTCACGCATGTCGTCCCAGTCGTAAAAACGTCCCGAGCCGACGTCGAGCGTTCGGATGTAGCCGAAGGGCGGATACGATCCCGTTACCGTAAACGCTGCATTGTTGTAGTTCGAGTGCGTTCGCACGGTATCTTGTTCCAACTCCGGGATCGCATACTCACAATCGGGCGACTCGGCCTGCACGACGGCGACATCGTCGTCTTCCCAGTGCACAACACGGCCCGCATGCATGCCGCCCGCCTGCAGGCTGGTGCGCCCGTGGAAAACGATCATGATGTCCTTGCCGAGATTCCTGGCCTGCTCTGCCTGCCCTTTGCGCAGGCCCTCTCCGGCCGCCACCATCAGCACAATCGAGACAATGCCCCATGCGATGCCGAACATCGTCAGGAAGGCTCGCAGCTTGTGGGACCACAAGGTGCGCAGCACATCGAGAAAGAGATCGCGTAAGGTCATGCGCGTGGATTGGACGAGCCGCGGCGAGGAACGTAATCGCCTCGGCTCCTAACCAGAGATACGCATCCGGCGAGGCTTTTGTTGCAGGTAATTGCGGCCGCGAATCGCGGAATTACACAGATTCACGTAGGTAAACTCAACGTTGGGCGGGCGCTGTAGCCGTCTGGGCCAGCCAGTCTTCAAACTCTCTTAGCGCCAGTTCGCACTGCGCACGATGACGCTCTTTGCGGTCTCGAATCTTCTTATTCAGGGGCGGAAGCAAATCGAACGTTATATTCGCCGGCTGGAAATTCTTCGCATTGGCGTGGGTCACGTAATTGACGAGTGATCCAAAGGCAGACGCACGTGGGGCCGGTGCGATCTCACAACCTGACATCAGCGCTGAAGCGTGCATTCCGGCCATCAGTCCGGTTGCGATCGACTCTACGTAGCCTTCCACCCCGCAAATCTGTCCCGCAAAAAACACAGGCGGATGTTCTCTCATCTGCAGCGTCTCGAGGAGAAGGCTGGGTGCGTTGATATAGGTATTGCGGTGAATCTGTCCATATCGCAGAAAACGTCCGTTTTCGAGCCCCGGAATGAGCCGCAGCACCCGTGCCTGTTCTGCGAACTTCAAATGATTTTGGAACCCCACGAGGTTGTAGGAATCCGCCCGCAAATTTTCCTGCCGCAACTGAACTACCGCATACGGCATTTTGCCGGTCCGCGGATCCTTCAGCCCCACCGGCTTCATGGGGCCAAACCTCAGAGTATCGCGCCCACGCCGTGCAATCTCTTCTATAGGAAGGCAGCTTTCAAAATAGTTGAGCTTCTCCCAATCCTTCTCCTCCACCGATTGAGCCGCCACCAGAGCATCATAAAACCGACTGTATTCCTCCGGCGTCATCGGACAGTTGATGTAATCCGCCGATCCCTTGTCGTACCGAGCCGCCATATAGACGCGGGACATGTCGATTGAGTCCGCCTCAACAATCGGGCTGATCGAATCGTAAAAGTAGAGATGCGGATTCTCTGAATGATCTGCGCCGCCCGTCTTCATCGCGCTGAGACGCGCAATTTCGCCTGCCAGCGCATCGGATGTCAGCGGCCCGGTGGCGATGATGGTGACATCGCCACTCTCATCCACGCGAGTCACTTCTTCGCGACGCACGGTAATGCGAGGCTCGTGCGAAATCACTTCGGTTACGCGAGCAGCGAACATAATACGATCCACAGCCAGCGCGTGGCCCGCAGGAACGGCGCACTCGCGAGCGATCTGAATCAGCAGAGATCCGGCTCGCCTCATCTCTTCCTTCAGCAACCACGGAGCCGTGTTCTCACTGTCGGACTTGAGCGAGTTGGAGCAGACCAGTTCCGCGAACTCGCCAGTCTGATGGGCCGGCGTCGAACGCACCGGCCGCATCTCAAACAGCTCCACGTCGACTCCGCGCCGCGCACACTGCCAGGCCGCTTCCGATCCAGCAAGCCCCGCCCCGATGATCTTGATCCTTGACATACGCAACTTATTTCGATGTTCCAGCTTGCTGCGCCAGCCGATGCAGGGATTCGCCTGTCAGGAGCACGGGCTTCCATTGATCGCGAAACTCGGCTCCCAGAGCCTTGTACAGCTCGATCGCCTTCGTGTTCCAGTCGAGCACCTCCCAGTGTATCCCGTAACACTGCTCCTCGACGGCGATGCGCGCGACCTCTGCCAGGAGTGCCGTCCCGATACCCTGCTTGCGAAATTGTTCCCGCACAAACAAATCTTCGAGGAACAGCCCCCGGCCGACCCAGGTCGAAAAATAGTCGAAGATCACAGCATAGCCTGCGGGCTGTCCGTTCCATTCAGCAATCAGCGAGCGAAAACGCGGATTCTCGCCAAAGCCATCGCGGGCAAGCTCCTCCTCGCGAATAGTCACCCATTCGAGTTCGCGCTCGTACTCCGCAAGTTCGCGAATCATGGTACGCAGCAGCGCCGCGTCGTGGATGTTAGCGGGACGTATGCGAAGCATCGTGAATCCGCCTCCCCCGCCTATCTTACTTCGTCTATTCCTGAAGCAGTCCGCCAGGAGTGACCGATCTCACACCCTGCCCGCTTCTGACAAAGCTATAATCGTTGCCCATGAATCTGGAAAAGAAAGCCGAGGAGTTAAAGCGGCGGAACCAGTTAGCCGAAGACGGCGGCGGAGCGAAACGCCGCGAGCGCCAACACAAAGAAGGAAAGATGTCGGCGCGGGAGCGCATCGAGTTCCTCCTCGATGAAGGCACGTTCGAGGAGACCGACAAGCTCGTGACTCACCGCTGCAATGATTTTGGCATGGCCGAGCAGAAGATTTACGGCGACGGATTTGTTACGGGGTACGGCCGCATCGAGGGCCGCCTGGTCTACGTTTTTGCACAAGACTTCACGGTTTTCGGCGGCTCTCTCTCGGAGGCCAACGCTGGGAAGATCGTCAAGATCATGGATCTGGCCGCCAAGATGGGCGCGCCCGTCATCGGGCTAAATGATTCCGGCGGCGCCCGCATTCAGGAAGGCGTGATGTCCCTTGCAGGCTACGCCGACATCTTTCTGCGCAACACGCTCTACAGCGGTGTCGTCCCACAGATCTCGGCGATCATGGGCCCCTGTGCCGGCGGTGCCGTCTACTCACCTGCAATTACTGATTTCGTGCTGATGGTCGACAAAACCTCGTACATGTTTATCACTGGCCCAGATGTCATCAAGACCGTCACGCTGGAAGAAGTAACGAAAGAACAACTCGGCGGTGCCATGACCCACAACGAGACCTCAGGCGTAGCGCATTTCCTGGCCCACGACGACACCGAATGCCTGTCGATGGTGCGAGAGCTGTTCAGCTTTATCCCCTCGAACAATCTCGACGAAGCGCCGCGAAAGGCCTGCACCGATCCCGCGGACCGCGCGGATGCGGCGCTCGACCAAATCGTTCCGTCGGAGTCGAACAAACCATATGACATCAAAGACGTGATTCATGCCGTCGTCGATGACGGATATTTCTTCGAGGTGCAGGAGCACTATGCAAGAAACATCGTCGTGGGATTCGCACGGCTGGACGGGCGTTCGGTAGGCATCGTGGCGAACCAGCCGTCGATCCTGGCCGGCACTCTGGATATCAACGCGTCAGTGAAGGGAGCGCGATTCGTTCGTTTCTGCGACTGCTTCAACATTCCGCTGGTGACGTTTGAAGACGTCCCCGGATTTCTGCCAGGAACGGCGCAGGAGTATGGCGGAATCATCAAGCATGGCGCGAAGCTGCTCTACGCCTTCGCCGAAGCCACTGTGCCGAAGGTTACCGTCATCACGCGCAAGGCCTACGGCGGCGCATATTGCGTGATGTCATCCAAGCACATCCGCACCGACGTAAACTATGCTTGGCCGACAGCCGAGATCGCGGTGATGGGCCCCGAAGGCGCGGTCGACATCGTCTACAAGCGCGAACTCGACGCAGCGGCAAATCGCGAACAAGTGCGGCAGGAAAAGATCGAAGAATTCCGCGACCGCTTCGCTAACCCCTATGTGGTCGCAGACCGCGGATTCGTCGACGCGGTAATCCAGCCGCGAGACACAAGAAAGAAGTTGATTCAGGCATTGGCGATGCTGGAAACGAAACGTGACAAGAACCCACCGAAGAAGCACGGGAACATCCCGCTGTAGAGACGTTGCTTGCAACGTCTCTGCTTGCAGCGCCGCAAAGGTTTGTTCACCCATAGCATCAGCAGAGACGTAGCAAGCTACGTCTCTACAACTTTTCGAGGAGAACCCGGCGATATGAACAAGCCCGTCATTCTGTTCCTGGTTTGCCTATTGACACTTCCGCTGGTCGCTCAGGATTCCTCAGCATGGCTTTCTTCTCTTCCTCAGCCCAAAGACTACGTCCAGCACCGTTCTTCGAGCTACGACCGCAGCGGAGGAAATGCCGATGCCCGCCCCGTCGCTCCCGGAGAAACCCTCACTCTGCTCGACGAAGCCGGCCCTGGCCTCATCACGCATGTGTGGGTCACAATCGCCAGCGATGATCCCAATCACCTCAAGGCGCTGGTCCTCCGCATGTTCTGGGACGGCGAATCCTCGCCCAGTGTTGAGGCTCCGATTGGCGACTTCTTCGGCCTGGGACTTGGCGACTATCACGTGTACCAGTCGATCCCCCTGCAAGTTGGATCCGACAAGGCCCTGAATTGCTTCTTCCCCATGCCGTTTCAGAAGCATGCCCGAATTACAGTAACCAATGAAGGTGCGATCAAGACCGACGCGTTCTACTTCAACATTGACTATCGCACTTACAGCAAGCCCCTCGCCGCAGATCAACTCTATTTCCACGCGCAATACGGTCAGGCCGCTCCTGCACTGGGTTCGACCAATCAGTGGAAGTCAAATGGCGACATGGACAGCAACAAGAATCTTGCCGGAGAAGGCAACTATGTTTGGATGGAGGCTTCCGGCCGCGGCCACTTCGTCGGCGTAACCATGTCGGTGCTGCAGAATCAGGATAAGTGGTGGGGCGAAGGCGACGACATGTTCTTTGTCGACGGCGAGAAGTTGCCCTCGATCAACGGAACTGGCTCGGAAGACTATTTCCTCGGCGCATGGGACTTCGGCGGTCACCCGTTCTCCTATGGGTTGTACGGAGCACCCGTGGTCGGACAGGAGGTGGCGGGAGGCCGCTCGTCCGTCTACCGCTTTCACCTCGATTCGCCAATCACGTTTACCAAATCGCTGCGAGCGACCATCGAGCACGGTCATGCGAATCACCGCTCCGACAATTACTATTCGGTTGCCTATTGGTACCAGACAGAGCCCCACGCGACCTTTCCCGCGTTGCCGGGTTTAGAGCAGAGGATTCCCCGGATTTATCCGGTGGGCGGGCCGGGAAATGCGGGAAAGTAATTTGGGCCTCAGGTGTCCTTAATCTCCGTTCGGGAGGATCCGATGAAAGCCTTGTCCAGCCCTCGATTTCTCGCGATCTACTCCGGAGTGCTCACACTGGTGTTCGTCATGACGGTGTTGGGCGGCTTCGCGGCGATGCGAGATCCGAAGTTCGGCATCATCACGGCACGTCGCATCAACATCGTGGAACCCGATGGTACGGTGCGACTCACGATCTCGAACCGCGCTGACTTCCCCGGCGGTTGGATTCACAAAAAGGAATCACCCCGGCCGGATCGCCGGGATGCTGCGGGAATGCTCTTCATGAGTGAAGAGGGCACCGAACAGGGCGGCCTCATCTGGGGAGCAAACCAGCTTCCTGACGGAACGATCGAAAATCATGGGCACCTGAGCCTGGACCAGTACGAGGAGAATCAGATCTTTGCTCTGGACGCGGGCCAGGAAGGAAAAGACAAGTTTTCGCGCATCACAATTGCGGATCAAGGAGACTACCCGGTCGAGGAAAAGAGAAAGGCTGAAGACCAGATTGGAAGACTCCCGGCGGACAAGCAGGGCGCCGCTTGGGAGGCGTTCTTTGCCACCCATCGCCACGATGTGAAGCGACTGGTCCTCGGGCGAAATCCGGATGGGTCGGTGGGCTTGAATCTTCGCGACGGCAATGGCCAAGTCCGGATCGTGCTCGAGGTACAGTCAGATGGCAAGGGAGTACTGCAGTTTCTCGACGAGAGCGGCAAGGTGGTAAGTGAGTTTACGGGGCAGAAGAAATA
>Ga0210409_10003526_pt1 | contig 17393 bp, 19 predicted proteins | sample IncBWH17MmetaG_FD_161649 | JGI IMG/M metagenome (GOLD analysis project Ga0210409, IMG submission 161649) | Forest soil microbial communities from Barre Woods Harvard Forest LTER site, Petersham, Massachusetts, United States - Inc-BW-H-17-M | ecosystem: Environmental > Terrestrial > Soil >... | reverse complement strand
CGCGCGCTGGCCGCGGACGTTCGGAATCTGCTCGCAGCGATGGGTGCTTCCTCGATCGATGAGATCGTGGGCGCTGCAGATCGCCTGCAGCCGCGCACTCGGAAAGCGGAAGAAATGCTCGAAAGTCTCCTCGCACCGACCGAGGGTCCGGCAAAACCGGCATGCCCGCGCGAAGCCGACTCAGGCCTACATCTCGAGATGGCTTCGATGGTCGATGAACTCGACACGTTGAGTACTCACGGTCATCACTTCCACATCACGAATTCCGATCGTGCCATCGGCGCGCATCTTAGCGGCGAGGTCCTGAGGAGGCGCAACGGAGCGGAAATCGCCGGTGTGGTGGCCAGCGAATTTACCGGGACAGCCGGACAGAGTTTTGGTGCTTTCCTGATCTCAGGAGTGAAATTCCGGCTGCTGGGCGAAGCCAACGACTACGTCGGGAAAGGTCTGAGCGGCGGATCGATTGCGATCACCGCAGGAAATGAGGCTTCTTTGCGCGGCGATGTGCTCGTCGGCAACACCGTTCTCTATGGGGCGACTTCGGGCGAGCTCTACGTCGCAGGTCGAGCAGGTGAGCGGTTTGCAGTCCGCAACAGTGGTGCGATGGCAGTTGTGGAAGGCATCGGCCAGCATGGTTGCGAGTACATGACGGCCGGCGTTGTGATTATTCTTGGCCCCGCGGGTATGAACCTCGGGGCGGGCATGACCGGCGGTGTCGCCTACATGATGCGTGATTCGCTCGGTGGTCACGGCTATAACCAGCATTCGGTGCACACGCGCCCGCTCGAAGTCCGCGAAGAGCTGTGGCTGCGCATGGTGTTGCGTCGTCATATGAGGCTGACAAAGAGCCCGAAAGCTCTCCGGTTGCTGAGCTCCGATGCGCCGTTGCCTTTCTTGCGGGTGGAGCCGATTCGGCCGCCGTGCTCCATCTCAGAGACGTGGAGTGCGACCCTTGCGCTGCTGCGCCGTCACGATCTTGGATCGGTCGAATCTCTCGCGGTCATTCCCCCTAAGGAGCCGGTCCTCATGTGAGAACCGCAGGATCCCGGGCTCGGAAAACTGGCTCTAGGCTGTGGCCGAGACGAAGATCGTTAAACGAAGATCAGGAACGCAAGCTTTCAGAGCTACCGGGACCGAAAGCCGAAAGCCTAGGGCCCGTTTCAGCACTTCGGTATAATCCCCACACTCCATGGACTTCGATCAACTCACTACTTTCTTGGAAGTTGCCAAACTTGGCAGTTTTTCGCGCGCTGGGCAGAAAGTATTTCGCTCCCAGTCGGCGGTGAGTGCCCAGATTCGCCAGCTCGAGCAGGACTATGGCGACAAACTGCTCGACCGTTCGGGGAAAGACGTCACGTTGACTCCCGCCGGGCGCGTGCTGTTTGCCTACGCAGAGCGGCTTCTTCAAATGCGCGACGAGTCGCTTCTCGCCGTCGCGGATCACGGGACCAATCCACGGGGAACGATCGTGATCGGCGCGAACGAAGCCACGTGTCTTTACGTCCTGCCCGATGTCTTTGCCAAATATTGCAGCTTATATCCCAGCGTGCAGGTCAGCATCTATCGCAACTTCAGCTACAAGATTTTGGAAAAGTTGGAGAACGGTTCGATCGACGTTGGCATCGTCACCTTACCGGTGAAATCGGCCAGCCTGAAAACTCATCCGATCTTTCGAGATCAGCTGATGTGGATGGTGAATCCTCAGAATGCTTTGGCAAAGCATGAAGCGGTATCGCTGGCGGAAATCGCCAAGCAGCCGATCCTGCTGCCCAAAACCGGGTACACGCGCCGTTTGATGGACAAGCTCCTGCGTCCCTACAAATCACAGCTGCAAGTGCCGATGGAGCTTCCTAGCGTAGGAATGATCAAGAGCTTTGTGGCAGCGGGCCTGGGCGTTTCGTTGATCAGCACCAGTTTTGCGCGCGACCAGGTGTTGGCGGGCCGAGTGAGACTCATCGCCCCCAAGGAAAAAGAACTGTGGCGAGAGCTTGCGATTGCTTATCGCCGGGATCGCACGCTTACACGAGCCACCAGCACTTTTATCGCTACGGTCCGGCAGCTGGCTTCGGCCTCCAAATAGGCGTGTTCACAGGCGTTTTGCGACCTGCCAGTTTTTCTGATTCACCTCATTGAAATTTCTGATTTCCCTTCGGATGGGGATCGGGCATACGGTAAGAAGGTAGCCTCAGGCGTTTGCCGTCTTCGGAGGGCAGACTCTAGTCCTAGGTGAAATGCGTTAAGGCCTTTGTGCCGCAGCGGTTCTGCCGCTGAATCCCTCCTGAGGAGTTGTGAGTATGACCGATCTGGAACGTAGTTTAAGCAAAGTGTTGGAAGAGCACCGCCATGAAAGCGGGCTCCACATTATCGGCGGGCAGCAACGGTTGATCGACCGGCTGGTTCAGTTCTTCGAAGATGGACTGAAAATCAAGAGCGACAAGAATTCCCGCGATCTCGATAATTAGATTCAGGAACTGGCAAGGCAGATGATTTCCGTTTCCCACAAGACGACGCGGATTACGGCACCGGTCAGAACAGACAAGGCTAAGCGAATTACATCGTCTTCTGGCGGAGGTCACCTGCTGAGCTAGATTCCAAAGTTCAAAAGGTAGCAAGACCCACCGCCAGAAGCGAAAGCAAGCGACGGTGGGTTTTGTTTTTGTCGCTGAAAAACCGAGGAGATGTGGCATGAGCGAAGGTGTAGAGATACAGAAGTCCGTCGCGATTGGCCCCCCATCGATCGTGATGAAGTTTGGCGGCACGTCGCTCGAGGATGCGGTGGCCATCCGCCGTGCCGCGCAAATCGTGCGCCAGCGTTTGGGACACAAACCTGTGGTGGTGGTCAGCGCGCTCTCCAATGTCACGGATCAGTTGCTGGAGGCGGGCCGGCTTGCCGCGAAAGGGCAACTTGCTCCGGCCACCGAACTTCTTTCAAATCTTCAACGCAGGCATGAAGAAGTTGTTCTGCAGACTGCTGGCCCGGGACAGAGCGAAAAGCTGCGCGCCGAACTCGAGGCCGACTTCGTTGAGTTGGGGAAAATCCTCCGTAGCGTTTCAGCAGCCGGCGAGCTTACTCCGCGCTTGCAGGATCATCTGCTCAGCTTTGGAGAAGTGATGGCCAGCCGCATTGTGCAAGCTGCTTTCGCTCATGCAGGACTCGATACGGCATGGGTGAATGCGCTCGACTGCATTGTGACGGACGCCGCGCACACGCAGGCGACGCCGCTTTGGGAAGAGACCGACGAAAAACTTCAAGTGGCACTACGGCCTTTGCTCGCGCAGAACAAAATTCCAATGCTGGGCGGATTTATCGGCATGACCCTCGATGGCATACCGACGACGCTCGGTCGAGGTGGCTCTGATTTCACGGCGTCGATCGTCGGCGCAGCATTGCAGGCCGGACGAATCGAGATCTGGACCGACGTCGACGGCATCCTCACCACCGACCCAAAGCTATGTCCAGAAGCGCGGCGGGTTCCGACGATGAGTTTCGAAGAGGCAGCGGACCTCGCTTATTTCGGCGCGCGGATGTTGCATCCGGCGGCGATTACTCCCGCCATGCGAAAGAACATTCCCGTTTGGGTGTTGAATTCGCGGAATCCGGAAGGCAAGGGAACCGAAATCGTTGCCCATCCACCGGAGGAATGCAGCATCAAGGCGATTACGGCGAAGAAGGGGGTCACGGTCGTCGACGTCCAAGCCGTTCGCTGGTTCGCGCCGGAGCTGCTGCGCGAGGTCTTCGAGGTTTTTGAGCGTCATCAATACGGCATGGATTTCCTGTCTGCTTCTCGTGGCAGCCTGTCGCTGCTGGTGACCTCAACCGATGCTCTTCCAAAAATCGCCGAGGAATTGAAGGGGCTCGCGACCGTTCGCTGGGAGAGTGCGAAAGCGCTGGTTTGCCTGGTCGGAGAAAAAGTGCGGCGTCAACCGGAGATCGCCAGCCAGGTGTTCCGTGCGCTCTCGGAAGTGGATTTGCGCATGTTCTGCCAAGGAGCATCCGAGCGCAATATCAGCTTTCTCGTCGACGAAGCGCAGGCAGAGGACTCGCTGCGCAAATTGCACCGGTTGTTTTTCCAATCGCGCTTTGACCGTTACTCGACCGCCAACACGACTCAGCCGATGTGCCAAGCGGGTGGCACCTGGCTATAAACCAGCCCTTTGTTCAGGCGGTCGTCTGATAGGTACACGTACACCCCTGCGTGGCTCTCGCGCATGGAAGGAGAAAGGGCTAGGCCCACGACCAGCGATCAGGGCGCGGTGTTGTTCAGGCCCTGATAGATGAACATCCCGGCGATCACCAGGAACATCAGGCCCGAGGCTGCACCCAGGATTTTAACGAAGGGGTTGAGCTTGTTGACCTTCGCGATGATCTCGCGTTGTTCCTGTTCCAGTGCCGAATGCGTGTCGTCAAGAAACAGCTGATCGTCCTCTTGCATGGTGAGTGTGCTGCGATAAATCAGTAGCACCACCAGGACACCGGTGAGAACACCCCACAGCGTGAGCATCCAGACCAAAGGAGACATATGCCACCTCGGTACTGATATCGAGCCGTCCCCTTCAGGGTCAGATTCCGGAATGCGAGTGTGCGTGCCTCCCCGCAACCGGCTTTCGGGAAGGGCCCATGCGCAGGATTATAGACCCTGTTTTTGGACCGCGCATGGCATTTTTCCTGACCGTCGGGTATGCGACCGAAAGCCATCGAGCCTCATCTAAGTAATTGATAGTAATAAGTATGCGAACCAGTTCAGTGACCGTTGGTAGAAGATTTCCTGCGGCGGATGTAGGAACAAGCTCTGATATAATCCGATTTACTGGGTAGTTTGAATCTCAAGGAGAATGGAATGGCAACGACAGTGACCCCGACGACAGCGACTCCGGAAGTGAAAAAGGCGCCGATTACCCTGACCACGAATGCGGTCGCAAAAGTTAAGGAAATCATGGGGCAGCAAAATCCAGTTCCCGCCGGTCTGCGCGTGGGTGTTGTAGGCGGAGGGTGTTCCGGCTTTTCCTACTCCATGCAGTTTGAGAACAGCGCGGGAATGATGGATAAGACGTTCGAATTCGACGGCCTGAAGGTTTTCGTCGATGCAACGTCTGTGATGTACTTGAATGGCTGCATCGTCGATTATCTCGAGACGCTGGAGGGTGCCGGGTTCAAGTTCGAGAATCCGAATGTGAAGAGCACCTGCGGCTGCGGATCTTCGTTCAGCGTGTAATTGCGAATTCTGAGATAAAAGCAAAAGCCTCATCCATGGGATGAGGCTTTTGCTTTTTGCGCAATTTCTTCAGGCTAGTGTTGCATTCCCACGCCCTGTGAAGTGCCGGGCGTCAGCATTCCCGGGCTCATGCCATTGTTCAGGTTGTTCAACCCGGGGTTGAATCCATTCACGCCCCCGTTCTGTCCGTTGACGCCCTGGGTGAAGGTTTGAAGAGTGGGCTGGTAGGGGCCGGTTAAGAGACCGCCGCGGTCGCTGGTCGGATCGTAGATGAAGAGCCAGTCCTTGTAGTGATTCTTTTTGTTGTAGATGCGAATCGTCTCGTCGTTGCTCGCGCTCACCACGCCAACCAAGCCCCCGATTCCACCACCCATTATCGCAGGCCCTGACTGCGGAACCACCGGTGTGAAGGGAAGTGACGACTTGGAAGCTTGATCGGTGTTGGAGCCCGCCTGCGAGTTCGGATCGGGCGTTGTCGCAGCTGGGGCAGCGGCGACTGTCTGGCTTGCTGGGCCAGTATCTCCCGAAGGGGTGTCATTGAGGGAGCCGATAGGTTGTCCCAGAGTTTGCGCCCCAGGAATTCCTCCGTTGGTAGAAAGAGCCGTCCCCATGGCTTTCATAAGGTCGACTTGGGTCATGACCTTGAAATCCTGATTGTGGTTCATGGGGTCTTTGTAACGCTTTCTCAGGAAGCGCAGGTTGTTGGTGCTTTCGAGCACATCGAGGGTGGGTGGGTAGGCTCCCATCTTACGGTAATAGCGACGAACGGCCCGCCGGTATTGTTCGCCCCGATGCACCATCTCCTGCTCGCGCTCGCGCTGGAGGACGAACTTCAGTTTCGGAACGATGGTCACCAGCGAGATGGACAAGAGCGCCACCAGGAACAAAAGATAGAGCAGCATGTAACCCTGCTCATCGCGGCGGCTTCTGCGGTTCGAATTGAATTTGCCAAAGTTCATGACGGCGAAAGCTTATCCCTGGGGGCTCTGCGTCAGCGGAATGCTCTGACGATTGTTGTACAGCACGTCTTCGACCTCCACCGACATCGGACCAATGTGGATGACTTTGTAGCGGCGGTCGACAATATCTCCTTCGACGGCAATGAATACGTCCTCGCCCGACGATAAGAAAACTTTCTTCGGTTCTCCCGGCTTGTTGGCGAAGCCAAAAAACTTGAGAGGAATCGCGGGAGGCGGTGGCGGTGGCGGTGGAGGCGGCGGCGTGAGCGAACCGATATCTTGCTTAATTGCGGGCGCGATCGGTGTTGGAATCGGGTCCGCCTGCGCTACAAAGATATTGCGACCATTGCCCGTGTACTTGGTGTTTTCAGTTTCAGCAAGCAGCCGAAGATCGAGTGTAGGATCAAGTCGCGGCTCTGACACCGGCTTATCCTTGCCGCTGCGAGTGCGACGGTTGACCCCGCGGGTGGCGGTCGTACCCGCTGCTGGCTGGGCTGCAGTCACCGGTGCGCTGGACGAGCCGAAAAACTCGTATACCACAAGAAGCACGGCCACGATCCCGAGGCCCGCGGCCCACATTACCTTCTTCCGGTTTTCGGAGCCGATCTGCACTTAGCTGCTCACCTTCTGATAAGTCTCCAATTTCATCTGCAAAACGACGGGACCATTTTGCGCAGCCAGTCCAACACTGTTGACGATGAAGAAAATCTTGTCACGCTCCAGGCCATTCAGAAACTTTGCCAGCGCCTGGTAATTTCCTTCGACCGAGGTTTCAATGTCAACCCGACGTAATCCAATTGGGTCGGGATCGCCCCATTCATACTTCGCACCGTCGACCTTAACTCCGCTTTGCTTGGCCAAGGCGCCCATCGCTTCGGCGACTTCCGAGTCGTGAGAAGGGAAGCGTTCCTTATAGAATTGATCAATCTGTTGATTGGCGAGCGGAATCTTTTGGTCGAGACCGCGCAATGGTTCCACCTGACGAGTCTTCGCCTGTAACTGCAGCCAGAGCTGGCTCAGCTGCTGCTTGCGCGATGCTGTCGAACCCACCAGGGGGGAAACCATGATGGCTACAGCGACGATGTCGACTGCAACCATAGCGCCAAGGGCGATCTTCAGCTTTCGACGCGTCTCACGCAAGTCCGGCATTATTTCGCACCTCCGAGATCGTGAGTCGGTACGTAAAGGGCGTCGATCTGAAATTGGACCGTGTCTGTGCTCCCGGGTTGCACAGTGGCGGGTCCTTGACTGCCGATTCGTGTTTCCCGAAAGTGCTTTGAGTCTTCCATGCGCTTCACGAGTTCAATGGCTTTTTCCGACGACTCGCCAGCTACCACCATTTTGATTACGAGCTGGTTGTCGTCGTTGAGCTGCGGTTGAATCGAGACCAGATGAATTTTGGACGGCATTACGCGCTCGAGATCTTCGAAGGCTTTTGTCCAGGAGAACGCTTTGCGCGCGATCAGGTCATTCAGATACTGCGACTTGTCTCGAATGACCCGATTTTCGGGACGATTCAGAAGCGCTTCCGCATCAGCGCGTTCCTTGTCACGCTCGGCGATCTTGGATTCCAGCTCGGAGATCTTGCTACGGTCCTGTCGCGCTACCCAGAAGCCGGTGATCGCAAGGGTGAGCAATCCCAGGGTCACGATACTCAGTAGACCGAGAGCGATTCCCCAGCGGATCCAGAACTGCCGCGAATCCTCGTAGACGTTGGTCGCGAGATTGATATCAAGACGCATCAGGCGATCAAGGCCCCCACAACGCCCGCCATTCTCCATCGCGGAGCCGCGCTGCCATCGGTGTCGCCGATCCGTGAACTCTCCACCAACTCGCGAACATCGGCGCCGGTCTGAGCTCGCAACGCCGGAGACGCTCCCCCGGATTCGGGCAATCCTGCCACGTAGATACGCTCGATATTGGTGTGATAGGTGTCCTGAAAAAATACTACTGAGGGATACACTTCCTCGGCCAGTTGTTCGCCGGTAATGGTGACGCCTCGCGTGTTCTCGAGAGTTCGGAACAGGAGAAGCTGTCCGGTGTCGAGGATGGCGAGACTGGTGGTTCGCGCATCCACTTTGAGAACCAATGTGGGCCGATCGGCTTCGGCGGCACCCAGGGCCGCGAGCATCGAGGGAAGGACCACGCCCGCGTTGAACCCCGCATCACGAAATGCCGATTCGTAATCTTCGATCACGCTGTTGAGCGCGACGGCCGCCACCAGTCGCAATCCTCCCAGCGCAGTCTGGGTGTGGTAGGAGACCTTGGCCTTATCCACATCGAAAGGCAACGACTTTTTCAAGCGGAAGCGGACCACGCTGTCCGCTTCTTGCACGTTCTGCGGCAGGGTATCGAAATCAAGCAACACCACGCGGACGGCAGCGTCCGGAACCACGGCGATGACATCCCGGGCCCGTCCGGCGATTCCGCCGATGGCGTCATTGATGGCCTTGCGCACCGCTTCGGGCTGGCGCAGGTTCAATTCCGTCAGATCCGGGACCACGCTGCCCGGGGCAAGTTCGCGGGCCGCGCACGCCTCGAGGACCCCACCCTTTTCCGCCAGCCTTCCGGCCAGCACGCGATCAGAGGAAACCTCGCAGGCAATTCTCGGCCTTGGTTTCGATTTGGACGCCATGCTCATACCTGCAACACGATTTGCGAGTTAAGACCTCGCGCGGTCCGATGACATGTCAGAGAGTCTTCCCACATTATAGAGAAGCCATGCCTAACGCATCGTTTCAATGAAGGTAACTTTGTTGATCTCCTTCAAGGTAGTCAAGCCCAGCCGGACTTTGTCCAGAGCCGATTCGCGCAGGAATCGCATTCCTTCTTCGCGCGCCGCGCGGCGGATTTCCGAAGTAGGCTTTTTGCCCAAAATCATCTCCCGGATGCGGTCGCTCAAATCGAGCAACTCGTGGATCGCGGTCCGACCACGGAACCCTGCCCCCGAGCACTCGATGCAACCTTGTCCTTCGTAAAAGGCAACTTCGGACCATTGCTGCGGGTCCAGACCGCTGGCTTCGAGAACTTCTGGCGGGTAATGGACGACGGTTCGGCAGGAATCACAAATCAGGCGGACCAATCGTTGGGCCAGAATGCAGTTCAGCGCCGACACAAAATTGTACGGCTCAACTCCCATGTTCAGGAAGCGGCCGATGACATCGACCACGTTGTTGGCGTGTACCGTCGTGAACACCAGGTGGCCGGTTAACGCCGAGTTGATGGCGATCTGCGCCGTCTCCATATCGCGGATTTCACCGACCATGATCTTGTCGGGATCGTGGCGCAGAATGGAACGTAGTCCGCGGGCAAACGTCAGACCCTTCTTTTCGTTGACGGGAATCTGTGTGATGCCGCGCAACTGGTATTCGACGGGATCTTCGATGGTGATGATTTTGTCTTCGTCGGTCTTGATCTCGTTCACGGCGGCGTAAAGCGTTGTGGTTTTTCCGCTGCCGGTGGGTCCCGTGACCAGCACCATGCCGTATGGCTCTTTGATGTAACGCCGGAACTTCCGCAGATCCTCCGGATCAAATCCCACAACATCGAGCGTGAGCGTGCGGAATTTCTCGCTCATCGATTCTTTATCGAGTACGCGGAGCACGGCGTCTTCACCGTGGATGGAAGGCATGATCGAAACACGGAAGTCGATAGCGCGTCCATTGAACCGGACGCGGAAGCGGCCGTCCTGCGGAACCCGCCGTTCCGAGATGTCGAGCTCGCTCATGACCTTGATACGCGAGATGATCGTCGAATGATGCTCTCTGCCAATGGGCGGCATCGCTTGCGACAAAACACCGTCAATGCGGAACTTGATGGCGACCGAGTCGTCGCGGGTCTCGATATGAATATCACTGGCACGCCGTTGCAGCGCGGTGAAGATCGTGGTGTCGACCAGGCGAATGATCGGGCTGATGTCGCCCTGGGCCGTCAGCTTGTCGATCGAGATGGTCTCTTCGCCAGTCTGTTCGTCTTCCCGGATTACATCGAGCGCGAAGCCCTCGCTGGCTTCTTCGAGGACACGCTGCGATTGCTCGGTTTTTTTCAGGATGTCGCTGATCTGCTTCAGCGTCGAAACTTTGGTGATGATCCGTTGTCCCAGCAGAAGGCTGATCTCGTCGATCATCATCAACTGGCTGGGATCGGCGATCGCGATCGCCAGTTTCCCATCGCGCGTCTCTTCCAGCGGGACGAAGTTGTAGCGGAACATCAAATCCACTGGAACTTTCTTAAACAGATCGTGCTGCAACTGGAAGCCGTTCAGGTCGACAAACTCGCACCGGTAGCGCCGGGCGATATCCTGCGCGCGATCGGTTTCCGTGGCCGGCTTATCGGTCGCCATGCTGCCGATCTTTGCTCCGTTGCCGCCGTTCACGATAATTGGTTTCTTTTCCGACATTGCTGAAGCCCATCTACCTTCTGGCGGCACACGCGGTGGCCGCGCTGCCGCCTACCCTCTCCTGCACGTTCTAATGGACGTTTGCACCCAGCGTGAAAATCGGCATGTAGAGGGAGATGAGCACGCCGCCCACGAAAATTGCCATGAAGATCAGAAGGATCGGTTCGATCAACGCCATGGCTGCCCCCAGCGCTGTCTGCACGTCCTCCTCATAAAATTCCGCCACCGACGTAAGCATTGCCGGCAGCGCACCGGTGGATTCACCCACCTCGAGCATTTCCACGGCGAGATCGGGGAAGATCCGCTGTTCTTCCAGGCTCCTCGCCAGTCCCTGACCTTCGCGCACCCGCAACGTCGCCGACGCGACTCCATTGAGAATGCGGCGACTGGTCATCGACGAGCCGGCCGTCTCCATCGCCGGCACCAGAGGAATACCGCCCGCCAGCAATGTGGAAAGCATTCGCGAGAAGTTAGCGACCTGGTATTTGAGTCGGATCTCGCCCAGCAGCGGCATCCACAACAGGGCTCGGTCGATTCGCTCTGCTCCGCTATCGGTGTTCTTCCATCGCCAAATGAGGAACACGATTAACGCGATCCCGCCCAACACGAACAGGCTATATTTCTGCGCAAATTTTCCGAACGTCAACATGAAAACCGTCGCCGCCGGAAGCTGTGCGCCCAGATTGTCGAACAGTTCCGCGAACTTTGGCACGACGTAGGTGATCAGAAACGTCACCATGATCAGCACCATCGTCACCAGCAGCGTGGGATAGACCAAAGATACGGCAAGCTTCTTGCGAAACGTCATCGCAACGCGCTGAAAAGCAATGTAGCGCCCGAGTACCTCTTCCATGTTTCCGCTTTTCTCGCCCGCCATCAAGGTTGACGTGTACATCTTGGAAAACATGTTTTGCGCTTCGAACGCGGTCGAAAGCATTTCGCCGCCCTTGACCCGGTCGCGCACATTTTCGAGCACGGCTTTCAGGGAAGAATCCTTCTGCCGCTTGATCAGCAATTCCAGCGAGGTAAGGATCGGGAGTCCGGCTCGAATCAGCGTGAGGAACTGCTGGTTGTAAACAAGAAAAACACCGTGGCCGATTCGACCGCCACGGCCAAACTGGCTGCTGGTTGTGAAGATTCCACGCGGCTTGACCCAGTACACCAGGTAGCCTTGCTGGGAAACGCGCTCGCGTACTTCGTCTTCGGAATAGCCATGCTCCAGCTGCTCCGTCAGATGACCGCGCTCATCCGCCAGCTTTACGAGAAATTCAGCCATGACGTAACTGATTACCTGCCCATCTTAACGCTAAGTCTAACATTCAAAATGCTACGGAACCGATATCTCCGGTAACCCGAAGGTTGTTGTCGGGTTGTGCTCCGCAAGGGTCTCGAACCTCAAGCGCCAATCTCGATGCTCTCCGATAAGCATTGGTTTTTCAATGATATACATTGGATTTTGCAAGCTCGAGATCATTGGCCTGGCTCCCCATCAATCGTTTCGACTCCTGCCGGCGGCGAGAAATGGAAGCGCGCGTCATCGATGGGAACACCTTCCTTCTGCTCGGTAAAGCGGTACTCGGTTGTGGACCCATCCACCCCGATAATCCTGATCCGTCGGATGTGGTTTTCCGGACTTATCTCTAGCTGGACTTCGCTGACGCGGTCCTCAATGCCGTTCGGCACTCCTCTCAGGACGACGTCTCCGTCGACCATGGGAGGAATATCCGGGGCAAAACCAAACGCGTGCAATTCCTTCTCCAAGTGCGTTTTGCCTAAGAGCAGGCCCAAAGGAGACCTTAAGTCTTCCAGTTTCTTCATTGGAGTCTTGCGAACCTGCTTGTCTCCCGGCAAATAAAACCATGCATTCTGGCCGTCGCTTAGAAACAGCTTGTCCCTAGGAGAACGATATTCCCACCGCATCTTGCCCGGTTTTTTAAGCCACAAAGTCCCGCTTTCGGTCCGCTCGACCCCGGCACCACTATAGATTTCCGTGAACTCCGCTTGCAGCGTTTTCAATCGGTTGTAGTGCTCGTCTACGGCTCTCGCTGTGGCCTGCAGATCCGGAGTTGGCGATGCGGAACTCCGGGATCCAATCGCAACAAATACCAGCGTGGCGAGGGTCAGACAAATGGATGTTTTCCGCACAGGAAAGGTCCGATTGCTCTCTTCGTCAGATGCCAAATTTCGCAGGGGACAGGGAAGATTCCCCGGGGGGCTCGCGCGACCTGCTACTAATCCACATTGTATGCCTTTCAGCGTGTGGCGCAAATGGCTGGTCGCGGAAGAAATTAGGATCCCGAGATGCCAAAGACCTCGACCCCGGGCATTCCTCGGCTCAACCGGCTGAGAACACAGAAAACTGGTGAGTGCCCCCCACCTTTCGGAATGCTGAACTCTGCAAAAACAGGTGCTCCAGCAAAGGATTGTGATACAGAACGAAGGTCGGCCTGGGATATGTTCGCAAAGATTTCTCCAGGTTTTGTATCACGTCCGACAAGCCCGGCTCTGGAAGAGGATTGAAGAGATAAAGAACGAGCGCGTCGGGCGGAAATTCGAAATCTCGCGCATCGGCGCGGATCGACTCGATGTCGAAGCACTTCTGGCTCGGATTACTGTAGCTCCGCAGGTTGTCGCAAGCGACGCGATTCAGTTCCGGGAGCAGCTCCACCCCGAGAATTCGCTGGAACGGATAGTCCGATGCCATCAGCAACGTTCGGCCTTTTCCCGAGCCCAGATCAATAAAGGTGAATTTCGAGAAGTCGATCGGCAAGGCCTGCAACATCTCTCGAAAAAGATTGGGTTCGGTGGGTTGGTAAGGCGAATAGAAAACTCCCAGCAATCGATCGTGCCACGATACAGTGGCGCTGGTCGTATTGACGCGATGGTCCCAGTCGTACTCGACATCTCCGTAACGGCGCCGGCGCTGCTCCGGAGTGGAATCGCGGAGGAAGAACCAGAGTTCCTGCGCAAGCTTTTTTAGAGTGGGTAGGGCCCCGCTGCGCCCAAGGTTCTCCGTCCACCACTCCCGCAATGCATCGTCCAGACCAGTTCTAGTTTGCGGGGGAAAGTCCATCGGAAACAATGGTATCGCAGCAAAGGCTGACGGTCGGTTGTCGGCGAGAAGAGAAGCCTAGCTCCCGAGTTTCTCCAGATCTTTCGGAGGCGGCGGCGTGTACCCGGGGGGCGCGCCTTTCTCAATAAACGGGATGTCGTCGGGAACGGCAACTTCAACCCGACCTTCGCTGGTGATCTTGTACGGTCGTCCGGTCGGATCTAAGGGAATGCTGCGCAGCATGCGAGCTGCAACCAGATCCGCCAGACTCTTGGGGAGTTGTCCGGTCACCTGCCGATATTGCGCCACCACTTCTTCAAGCGTGGTCACATCATCGGTGACTTGCAGCGCTCGCAAATGTAATATCGCATTGCCGCGGATTTGTTTGTCCTGGGTGGTTTGATACGTGGTAGTCCAGAGTGCGCGCGCCATTTGCGTCTCTCCCGCATGCTGCGCCATCTGGGCGGCCAGGATCTTCAGAAACGGATGGGCGTTAGGAACCTTGGAACCACGCTCAAAAGCATCCGCAGCGCGAGCATAATCCTTCATGTCCATGTAGTAGATGAAGCCCAGGTTGTAGTAAAGCCGCCAGTTGTCCGGGTTATTTTGGATCCCGAATTCCACCAATTTCACAGCGGCCTCTGGCATTCCAGCGCCGTCTGGTGCTTCCGGGGAGAGGAAATTTGCACCGAACTCGTAGGCGACCACCAGGTGCGGGTCGAGCGCCGTCGTAATCGTGAGCAGGGGCGCCAGCTGGCGGTACTGGCTGGCTCGAGCTGCATGGCGGCTCCCGAAATATTGAACTGCCCGCGTCCAATAAATATCCGCCATCAATCCGTCGTACCCGAGACTCATCCGCTTCACGGCGCTCGGAGAGCTCAGGTACAGCACGTCTTCCAGGGTCGCTCCTGTACGTATCTGGTCCAACTTTTGAAGCACTGCAATCGATGCTGCGAGGCAAGCGACCAGCACTACACTAGCCGTGATCATGACTCGACGCATTTCTGTCATTTCAGATTCCGGCGTTGGAAGATCAGAATCGCACCGCACAGCGCCACCGCCGAGTACAACAGTGCGTAGGCGCTATTGTAAGCAATCAGACGTCCCGATACGGGCTGCGCGTGTGCCACCGAACTAATCACATTCAGGGTCGAGAAGTTCGGCACCAGGTATGCCACGCCTTTAACCAACCAGCCCACAGGTCCCTTCACGAGGGCTGCGAACCCTCGCAGGTCTTCCGAGAAGCTGCCGATCACGAAAAGAGAAAAGGCAAATACTGCCGACAGCAGGGGTGAAGAAAAAGACGAAAACAACAGGGCCAGCGAACAAATAATCAGAAACTGCAAAATAACAAAATACAAAGCGACCAGGATCCATCCGTCCGGTGCTTGAAACTTGTGAGCGACGTAGAGTAGGGCCGCGAATACCCCGATCGCCATAAAAAACGCGTTCACCACCAGCGTCCCGGCTAGACCGAAGAACTTGCCAATAATGAACTCCCAGCGATGCACGGGGCGGGAGAGCACCGTGTAGAGAGTGCGTCTGTCGATTTCTTTCGATACCAGTCCAATCCCGATGAAGATCGCAATTACGATTCCAAACAACGCTACGGCGGTGAGGCCAAGATTGATCACCACCAACTTCTCGATATCAATCGAGATCTGACCCACCAGAATCGCCGCCCCGGAAAGCAGTAACGCAAAAGCGATCAAGTTATAGAGCACTCGATCGCGTACGGCCTCGCGGAAGGTGTTGGTGGCTATGTAAAGAATGCGGGTACTCATGCTTTTGCCCCCATTCCGGTTTCGATCCGCTGCACTTTTTGGACGAAATAATCCTCCAGCGATGTTCGCATCGGGGTCACCGAAACCAATCGTGCCCGCTCCCGGCGGATCGCATCAATCGCTGCATCCTGATTCGTTTCGGGCAGTACCGCGCGCACCGTGTCTGCGGTCGTGTAACAGACCGCATTGAGCGCCTTGATCGAGGGAAAGATGGTTGTGCCTTTCCATACGATCTCAACGTTACCCTGCACGCTTGAAGCGAGGTCGGCTACCGCACCCATTCCGCGCAGTTCTCCCAAGTGCAGGATGGCAACCCGATCGCACAACGCCTCCGCATCGGAGAGGATGTGCGTGGAGAAGAACACAGTCTTGCCGGCGCGCTTCAGTTCCTCCATGACGTCGCGAACCTCGCGCCGTCCGATTGGGTCCAGCCCTGACATCGGTTCGTCGAAGAAGATAACCTTGGGATCATGCAGAATCGCCTGCGCGATGCCCACGCGCTGCAGCATGCCTTTGGAAAATTTTCTTAGCTGCACGTTGCCTGCGTCCCGGACCCCAACTCGGTCTAGCATTTCGTCGGTCCTACGCTCGCGTTCCTTGGCCGGTACTCCAGAAAGTTGGGCGTAATAGTTCAGCAGCTCACGGGCTGTGAGGTAGTCGTAGAAGTAAGGCTGCTCGGGAAGAAATCCGATCTGCGCCTTAACCCCCGGGTCATTAATATCCTTGCCCAGAATGCGCGCACTTCCAGCCGTAGGGAATACCAGTCCCATCAGCATCTTCAAGGTGGTGGTTTTCCCAGCACCATTCGGCCCGAGAAAGCCGAAGATCTCGCCTTCCTTAACGGTCAGGTCTAGAGGTCGGAGCGCTACCTTTGGCCTCTTCCGCCAGAATCCAACGGAGTATGTTTTTGCCAAACCAATGATTTCGATTGCCAGCATTGTCGCAGCACTTCCAACGTGTTTTCGCAGACAAGTATACCGAGCCCGATAGCCGCGAGAAAACATCGCGGACGTTACGGAAGTCACAGAATGGTTAGTCTCTGCCCGGAGAGACGAAGGGGCTTCGTTGTTTTTCGCGAACAAGGTTTACGAAACAAAGAGCATCGTATTCCTCCGATGCTCTCTGAACACTTCGCCCACTCTTCGTGAAATACCTGGATTCGTTCTTACTGTTGCAAAGGCTGAACGGCGGTGGTACAGGCACCGGCGGCGATCGGCCCGGCGGCTTGGAACCGAATCACGGCGTCCTCGACCGAACAAAACGCGCGGACGCCACTCGAATTTTGAACAATCGCGCTCGCGGTCGCATTGTAAGTAGTCAATGTGGCTGCCGCTGCGTAGTTGTACCCGCTCTTGCCGGCTCCGCCGCCGTTTGTAGAGAGCACGCCATCAATCACGCAAGCAAAAGCGGCGGTCGGTGGAACCAGACAGGCTGTAGTCATCGTGGCACCTGGACCAAGCTGCGCCAGGGTCGCATAGGACCGGTACGTGGTTTGATATGAAATCTCGCCCGTGTTGATGGTTCTAATTCCGCTGGCGGCGGACGACTCATTCGCTGCAATACGCGCGCGCAGCAGACTTGGAATTGCGATCGCCGCAATGATGAGGATAATCGCAACTACGATCAACAATTCAATTAGTGAGAAACCCTTTTGTTTCCGCATCTCCCTTGTCCCTCGCACGCCCAAGATGGAATATCAATGATGACGATTCGTTAACTCGCTTTGATATTGCTACTTGCAAGTTGCGGGCCAAATTGTGAGCTCACCAATAACTCGAGTCGTCCCAGCTGTCTTTCTTTTCAACCATCGCCACATCTTCCGAACTAATGTCTCGCCTGTGTTTACTGACAAATAGTGTCTATTTTGATCAACGGTGGTCATAGTCGTAGCCGATAGCAGACAGAAAAAGATTGGGTTTGACGGGAAGTGGTGAAATAGGATCGGGAGCCAGACCGTGTGCCCCGAGCAAAAAACAAAAGGAGCAC
>Ga0210409_10003524_pt1 | contig 17397 bp, 16 predicted proteins | sample IncBWH17MmetaG_FD_161649 | JGI IMG/M metagenome (GOLD analysis project Ga0210409, IMG submission 161649) | Forest soil microbial communities from Barre Woods Harvard Forest LTER site, Petersham, Massachusetts, United States - Inc-BW-H-17-M | ecosystem: Environmental > Terrestrial > Soil >... | reverse complement strand
AGAAATTTTATTCTTGGGACGCCACATCATTCCCGGACGGCGCCTATTACCTGAAGATTGTCGCTACCGACGCGCCCTCGAACCCAGCGGCCACCGCGCTTACCGTCGAACGAATTAGCGAGCGCTTCGAAGTCGACAACACCCCTCCCGTCATCGAGCATCTTTCAGCTGTCTCGGGTATCACCTACAGTGGGTCGGTTGCCTCAACTTCCATAGGTGTCAAGTTCACCGCACGAGACGCCGGCAGCAGTGTGGAGCGCGCCCAATATAGCCTCGACGGAGGCGACTGGATCCTCCTATCTCCCGCGGGAAACATCAGCGATGCGCCTGAAGAACACTACGAATTTATGATTAGCAATCCGCCCGCTGGAGAACGCACCGTCGCAGTTCGCGCTTACGATCGCTTTGAAAATGTGGGAAGTGCAAAAACTACCGTAACCGTTCCAAGTTTAAATCAACGTTAAGATCTAAGGCCTTCCTCGGCAAGGCTCATCACTATAATTGCGGACTAATCCCAGCGAGGCGGCCGCATGGCATCTGTCTGCTCTTCAATTTCCGCGCCAAACCCTATTCTTCCATCCCCAAACGGCTCACCCCGTGTGTGAGCAATCCGCGCCGTGCAATTTATTTCCTTCGCTGCGTACCCGCCCACCTCGATCGGCATGCGCAACGTAACTTCCAGTCGCATTCCGACCCGCAGCGGCGCTGACGATGCGAAAAAAAATCCTCCGCGCGAAACATTCAGCGCTTCCGTAAAATGTTCTACGCTATCCGCGTCAACTCCCAGCGCGCGAAAGCGCAACGGGGTACGCAAATTGTAGCGGGTTAACCGCCGGCGCTCCTGGTCTTTCATTTTTACTGGCTCCAAGCGGGGAAAAACGGCTTTCGAGTCTTGACTTGCGGGCTTCAAGTCAGCGTAGCAAAGCTGCGGGGCGCGTCAAGTGACAAATTAGCGGCCATCACGCGCGCACGGTTACCCTCAATCGCTTTGCGCCCACTCGCGCTTCCAGTATTCTGCTGTGCATTGGGCGCCAATAATGGCTCCCAAACTCAAAACACATGGCCCATATGGAACCTCCTCAAAAAACCGCAATCATCGAAGATTTCGCGCCTCCCTCGTGGGACTCCATCAAGCAGGCCCACGCCCGCATCGCTCCTAAAATACATCGCACTCCCGTACTGACCAGTTCTTCGCTCGATAAACTCACCGGCGCGAACATTTTTTTCAAATGCGATAATTTTCAGAAAACCGGCTCTTTCAAAATTCGCGGCGCCACAAATGCCATCTTCTCGCTCGCCGACGCCGAGGTTGCAAACGGTATTGTCACGCAATCCAGCGGCAATCACGGCGCTGCCATAGCCTGTGCCGGTGCCTGGCGCCCTGTAAAAACCTGGGTGGTGATGCCCAAAAACGCGCCAGCCGTAAAATTCCGCGCCGTCGAAAGTTACGGCGCGCAGGTAACTCTCTGCGAGCCCACCGTCACCGCACGCAATGAAGCCGCCGCACGCATTCGCGCCGAGACTGGCGCTTACCTCATACATCCCTACGACGACGATCGCATCATCGCCGGACAAGCCACCGCAGCGAAGGAACTCCTCGAAGAAATCGGCGATCTCGACGCCGTCTTTGCTCCCGTCAGTGGCGGCGGCCTCCTCAGTGGCACCTGCCTCGGCGCAAAAGGCCTTCGCCCGACTATTCGCATCTTTGGTTGTGAGCCGGAACGCGCCGACGATGCCTATCGCTCCCTCGCCAGCGGCACATTACAGTCGCAGGACTCCAGCGACACCATCGCCGACGGTTTGCGCGCTTCCCTCGCTCCGCGCACCTTCGCCATTCTGCGAAAACTTGTAGATGGAATTTTGCTGGCCAGTGAAGAAGAAATTATTTCCGCCACCCGCCTCATCTGGGAGCGTATGAAAATCATCATCGAGCCATCATCGGCGGTGGCCATCGCCCCATTACTAAAACCCGGAGCAATTGCCGCCTTAAACTTGCCGCCACGCGCCGATGGCCGCCCCCCCAAACTAGGCGTGATCTTCTCCGGCGGCAACGTCGACCTATCTTCCCTGCCGTTCTAACTTGATCACGCCCGCCCAAACGCGTAGGGTGCCCCAGGCTCGATTTGTAGCCTGGTTCTTGGGGTGGAACCTGAGTCTTCGGGTACCCCAGGTTCGCATTTGAGTTTGAACCTGGGTCTTGGGGTTGCCTTCTGACGCCACTCGATCGCGCGCCTCTTCCCAGAATTTACGTTTCCCGCAATTTCAATTTGCCCGCACCTTTATTCTCTTCCAGAAAAGCCCGCAAATCCTGCGACGCATCCAACAGCCGCACCCACTGCTCGTAATAAAGCGTGACCGGAAACCGCCCCAGCCCATACACACTCACGCCACCCTTCTCACCTACACGAAATTCCAGCGCTCCAGTGCGCCGTCCGGAGCCTTTCTTTTCCAGCTCCGCTATTTTTGCTTTCAGTTCCTCATAAGATGGCTCGGCCATTTTTCCTCCATTAAACTCGGATGCCGCCGATTATACCGGACCCGCCCATCGCAGTCCCAAAGTGAACGGTACCTCGAGGTGTACTCGCAACTCGACAATCCTTTGCTCACCCGTCCCCTACTTCAGCGTGATTTTTTCCGCCAACGGCAAGTCTTGTGATGACCCTCCCACCATAAACGAGTAAGTGCCCGGCACAAGCTTCCAGCTCTCCGACCCCTCGTCAAAAATCGACAGATATGAGCCGCCGACGTTAAGGGTCACTTCTTTGCTTTCCCCCGGCTCCAGCTTAACCTTGCTGAAACCCACCAGTCTCTTCGGCGGCTCTCCACCTTCCGCAGGAAGTGCCACATAAATCTGAGCGACTTCTGCTCCCGCCCTGCTACCCGTATTTTTCACTGTAAACGTAACCGTGGTCTTCTCTTTGCCAGGTTTCACCTTCAACTCTGAATAGGCGTACGATGTATACGCCAACCCAAATCCAAACGGAAACAGGACCGGTTTCTTTTCAGCGTCATACCACTTGTAGCCAACTTTCAATCCCTCGTCGTAATGCACTTCAAACGTCGGCTTAGCCTCCCCACTTGCCATCACCGCTGCTTTACCCAACTGGCTCGGCGACGGAATCACTTCTTGCGGATGCGGCAAATCCGCCGCACTGCGCGGAAAAGTCATCGGTAATTTACCGCTGGGATTTACGTCGCCAAATAGAATGTTGGCCACCGCGTCGGCGCCCTTGCTCCCCGCATACCACGCTTCCAGCACGCCACTCACTTTATCGATCCACGGCATGGTCACCGCGGTTCCGGATTCGATCACCACGATTGTCCGCGGATTCGCGGAGGCTACTTGGTCAATCATCGCGTCCTGGTTATCCGGCAACGACAAATTCGGCAGGTCAAAGTCCTCGCTGGTCCACTGATGCACAAAAACGATCGCAACATCCGACTGCTTAGCCAAAGCCGCGGTAGCTGCAGGATCGGCCCCAGAGGCAAACTTCACGCTCACCCCTGGTGCCTTGGCTGCGACAGCCTTTAGAGGCGAAGTCGGAAACCACACATGTGCCTTCCATGCAGGCGCCGTAGATCCCGGCGGATCCACCTGCGCCGATCCCCCACCGGAAATCATGCCTTCATCCGCATGCGTGCCAATAATTGCGATCGAGTGCACCTTGGCCCGATCCAGCGGCAAGATGCTCTTATCATTTTTCAGCAGCACGATGCTTTGTTCCGCAATCTGCCGCGAAGTTTCCAACCCACCTTCTACATCCACGACGCTTCTCTTCCTCGGATAGTCCACAATTCCGCTCAAAAATTCTGACCGCAGAACCCGCCGCACGTGATCATCCAGTTCTGCAACAGGCACTTTGCCCTCCTGAACCGCTTTCTTCAAAGGCTCGCCATAATAAATATCTTCAGGTTCCTCATTGTCCAGACCAGCCGCGGACGCTTTCACCGTGCTGTGTGTGCCGCCCCAATCCGACACCACGAAACCTTTGAATTTCCACGCTTTCTTCAGCACCTCCGTAAGCAAATATTTGTTTTCGCACGCAAAATCGCCATTAACCGCATTGTAGGAACACATCACCGCGGCCGGATTGCCAATCTCGATGCCAATGTGAAACGCCAGCAAGTCCGTCTCCTGCAACGCGCGCTTTCCGATCACCGAATTCACTTCGTTGCGCCCGCTCTCCTGATCGTTCACCGCATAGTGCTTGATGTCCCCGATGACGTGCTGCGCCTGTTCGCATTTAATACGATTGCCAACCAGCGTCCCCGCCAGAATCGGATCTTCTCCCAGGTATTCGAACGTCCGCCCGTTGCGCGGCTCCCGCGTAATGTTCGTGCCGCCGCCCAAAGTCATGTTGTATCCCTGCGCGCGCAACTCCCGCCCGATCAGCGCGCCATATTCGCACGCCGCTTGCGGATCCCAGCTCGCGGCCGAAGCAATGGGGGACGGCAGCGCCGTCGAATATCTCCCATTCTCCGCGCTGCTCCGCAGTCCGTAAGCAGCGTCACTCATCTGAATCATGGGAATTCCCAGCCGCTCCACACCGAACACAAATCCCGCACCACCATTGCCTAGATATGCCTTGGGAAACACCTTGCCAGGCCAGTTCGGCATTCCCTCGCCATGCACCAGATCGATTTTTTCGTCCAGCGTCAATTCTTTCAGCACCATCTCCGCCCGTTCATCCGGTGAAAGTTGGGGGTTCATCCAGGGACGATCTTTAGCGGCGACCTCTTCGCCCTCATCCAAACGGCCCTGCGCGAACGATGTTGCGCCGCTCAACGAAATAGCAAGTGCACCAGTGAGTCCTAAGCATAAACAACGCAACTTCTTCATCGGCAATGTCCTCGTGAAAGCGCTCATAAATGCGCGCCTATGATAACGGTTTTCGCTCAAATAATGCGCCGGATCTTACGACCCGCCCAAGAATCCAGTTTTCAGAACCCCATTAACACATTCTAATAATGAACCATTTAGTACAGAACCATTTTTCCGCCGATGCGATACTCTCAACTGCATTTAGGACGTATCCATGGCAAATCCAATCACGGCAACAACCACGACCGCGATACTAAATCAACCGCGGACGGGATCACCAGATACGGAAACCGCCGCACAACTTCTCGAACGCGACCCGTTGATTCATGATTGGTTTGCATTGGTGCAAAAACAAGAAGACCTGACCGCCATTCCAATGAGCTACGCAGATCGCACTGCGCATTTGCCGCAGTTGCTCGCGGATGTGATTGCCCGGCTGCGCCCGGACTTCTCGACCAAAGCTGCTGTCGCCATCGCTGGCGGTAAATCACGGCAATCTGCGACGCAAACAGGGATACTCCGCGGCGATGCTCGTCGAGGAGTCGCGAATTTTGGAGGTGTGCCTTTTCACCACTCTGCACAAAAACAACGCCCGGCTGGACTATGACCAGCTTCTCCGCGACGTTGTGACCATCGCTGACGAAGTGGAAGTGCAGCTTAAACATCAGATGCTCCGTTACATCTCCGCGCACCCGGTTAATACTTAACCCCAGTGCGTTGATTTACGGAAATGCACCAGAAATTGCTTCAGGCCGATTTTTGAAGTCCTCTCTACTCCCCCTTCCTGTAAGTAACTGCATTAACACGTCTCCGATAGATGCGGTGGGGGAGCCCTATGAGCGAAGTAATCAATGCGTGCGTACTATTGATTGGATGCCGGGTGGCCGACGTCCGCCTGATCATCAACTCTCTGACCAACGATGTTCAGACGCGTTTCATTATCGAAGACGTTACTAAGCTCTCTGAAGGACTGGAACGCATTGCCAAAGGCGGCGTTCGAGCCGTTATAGTGGACATCGAGATGCCCAATGCTCGCGGTGTCACGGCTATCGAAACACTCTTGACCACCGTGCCGCACATTCCCCTCCTGGTGCTCAGTGCTGTTGATAATGAGAGTGTGGCTAGACAAGGAGTGGAACGGGGCGCTTATGACTATCTGCTGAAAAGCAATCTTAATAGCTACCGCTTGCGCCGGACCGTCCGGGGCATGCTGGACCACCATGCCGCGGATGAACAGGCCTTCCTGTATCAACAATGCGCGACTCTGTCGCTACTTTGCACCGGCGACGCCGTGGTTATCAGCGATGGTGCGGGACGCGTGACGCAGTTGAACCCCCCTGCGGAATTGATTACTGGATGGTCCCAGAAGGAAGCTCATGGTGAGCCGTTAGGCAAAATATTTACCATCCTCGATTGCGAAACCCGAAAGCCTGTTGAAGAGGAATCGCCCACGTCCTTGGACATCAACGGAAACTCACCTTATATTCACAGTGCCTTGTTGGTCAGGCGCGATGGCATTACCTTGAATATCAAAAGGTGTTCTGCTTATCTCCGCAATCGCGACGGAAACCTCGCCGGAAGCGTAGCGGTTTTTCACGATCAGGGTGCCGCACGCCTCAAAACACTGGAACTGTCTCACCAGGCGCAGCACGATTTTCTGACCGACCTTCCCAATCGTTCGCTTCTAAATGACCGCATCAACCAGGCAATTTCTTTTGCCAGGCGATATCACAAACAATTAGCGGTGATGTTTGTGGATCTCGATCACTTCAAACGCATCAACGACTCGCTCGGACACGCCATTGGGGACGGGCTGCTGCAACAGGTAGCGGACCGCATTGTGGCCTGTGTGCGCCGGTCGGACACCGTCGGTCGCCACGGCGGAGATGAATTCGTGGTACTGCTTTCGCAAGTTGGGCATGCCGAAGACGCCGTGTTCATCGCCAGAAAAATTCTTAGCTCGCTGGCGACTGGCTATTTGATCGACCAGAAACACCTGCAAATCAATGCCAGCATCGGGGTCAGCACCTATCCTGACGATGGACACGACGCGGACATGTTGATTCACCGCGCCGACACCGCCATGTATGAAGCAAAAAAACTCGGCCGTAACAATTGCCAATTCTTCCGTGCAGAAATGCAGGCCCGCGTCGCGGAATGGCAGAGCCTGGAGGGCAGCTTGCGCTGTGCGCTCGAAAGAAACGAATTCATCCTGATGTACCAGCCCAAGATTGACTTGCGCACCGGCGAGGTAACCGGAGTTGAAGCGCTGCTGCGTTGGAAACATCCGGAGCGTGGGCTGGTTCAACCGTTGAAATTTGTACCAATCGCCGAAGAGTCCGGACTAATTGTGCCCATCGGCCACTGGGTGTTACTGGAAGCCTGCCGGCAAGCTTGCTTATGGACGGCCGCGGGTTTGCCGCCAGTACGGATCGCCGTAAACGTGTCCGCCTTGCAATTTGCATCCAAGGATTTCCTGGCGAGTGTTCGCGCCGCTCTGATTTCAACTGGGATGGACCCCAACAATCTGGAACTGGAATTGACCGAGACGGTAGTGATGCAAGATGCGGAATCCGCTATGCAAACCTTGCGCGCGCTGAAAGCTATTGGCGTGCAGTTGGCGATTGATGATTTTGGCGTCGGTTATTCGAGCTTCAGCTATTTACGAAAATTCCCGTTTGACTCTTTGAAAGTGGACCGTAGCTTCATAAACGAGATTTGCTCGAACACCGACAATGCCATGATTCTCAGTGCGCTAATTAACATCGGAAAGAGCTTGAGGCATCGGGTGGTCGCCGAGGGCGTGGAGACCGAGGAACAGCTCCACTTTCTCCAAAAAGAAGGTTGCAGCGAAGGCCAAGGATTCTATTTCTCGCGACCCATAATTGCCGAGAAATTCGCCGAATTTCTGGAGCGCGGCGTGACCGAATCAATGGTGCACTAACCCCGAAGTGCACAATTGCCGCTGAACCGGAACAGCCAATCATCCCGGAATTTTGGCCTTCTCCGCTCGCAAATATTCCTTCGGGAAAATAGCCTCGGAAAGCATCCTAAGCAAATCATGTCCGCATCAGACAGAACACTCGGGTTGGGTCTTGCTTAGTCCACATTATCGGACTCGACCCAAATGCATGGTTTACGAGTCGGTTATCTGACCCAATGTGGTAGCCTTCGTTAATTGGGGAGTGCGGGTGGGGCCTTCCGCGGAACCATCTTTGTCAGTGGTGAAATGCAATACCACCGGTGTATCCATCGGTCCCAGCCGCCTCGTCGACTCGCTCAAGAAACAAGTCAAGCTAGCTCCAAAATCCCCACTACGGGCCAACTGATGAAAACCTATTCGCAATTGCTAGGGACGGTTGATCGCACTTTCCAGTTTTCGCCAATTGGTTTCCTGGCGATTGCTCTCCTTTCGACCGCCTTGCCGACCACGGCCGCGGCGCAGACCAATGACGCCAGCGCATCGCAGGCGACTTCTCGCTCTCCGCAAATCACTCAGGCCCACATCACACAAGCCCGTATCACCCAAGCCATTGACGAAAAACAACTGGTGCTCCTCCGCGGCAATGTCCATCCGCTGGCGCAAACCAAATTTGACCAGGGCGCCGTAAGCGATGCGCAACCCCTGGATCGCATGCTCCTGCTGTTGCAGCGCGCACCAGAACAAGAAGCCGCCCTGCGCCAATTGTTGGACGATCAACTCACTCTCAATTCGCCAAAGCATCACGCCTGGTTGACTCCCCAACAATTCGGCGCGCAATTCGGACCCGCTGACGCCGACCTCGAGGCCACTACAACCTGGTTGACCGCCAAAGGATTTCACTCCATCCAGGTCGGGCCGGGACGCACCGCCATCCAGTTCTCAGGCACCGCGGGACAAGTGCGCGACGCCTTCCACACCGAAATTCACCGTTACGTAGTGAATGGCGCTGAGCACTTCGCCAACTCCAGCGATCCACAAATTCCCGTGGCTCTGGCCCCGGTGGTGGCAGGCGTGGTCTCCTTGCATAATTTTCCGAAGTTCGCCCACTCTCACACTCTGGGAAATTTTCATCGTGCCCGGGATGGTGGCGCTATCGAACCACTATTTTCTTTTGCCGGCTGCGGCTCTAATTCAAATCAGCCGTGCAACGGACTCGGCCCCGCCGACCTCGCAAAAATCTACAACGTTCCTGCAAATCTGGAGGGCACCGGGCAAACCATCGCCATTGTAGGCCAGTCGAGTATCAATCTCGCTGATGCGCAACAATATCGCGCCATTTTCGGCTTGCCGGTGAACGATCCCGTTATCGTTTTAAACGGACCGGATCCCGGCATAACAGCTACTGACGAATCGGAAGCCATCCTGGATGTCGAGTTGGCCGGCGCTATGGCCCCCAAAGCGACAATCAAGCTTGTGGTCTCAGAACCATTGCAATCCGCTGCCACGGCAGGCATCGATCTATCCGCTCTGTACATCGTTGACAACAACATTGCCGGAATCATGAGCGAAAGCTACGGCTCCTGTGAAGCTGGCCTCGGCACCGCGGGCAATAACTTTTATAGCGCTTTGTGGGAACAAGCCGCCGCACAGGGCATCACTGTGCTGGTGTCGACTGGCGATAGCGGCTCCGCAGCTTGCGATGATCCCAACTCCTTCGACTTTGCTTCCAACGGCTTGGCGGTGAGCGGAATTGCATCCACTCCTTTCAACGTAGCCGTCGGCGGCACGGACTTCCTCTACAGCACTACCAACCCATCCTCAACTTACTGGAATGTCACCAATTCCGGCACGCCTCCAACGGAGTCCGCCAAGTCCTATATTCCGGAAACCACCTGGAACAATTCCTGCGCCGCGGCGGGATTGAGCGGCTGCACCGCGAGCATCATCAATGCCGATAACTCCAGTGGAATCGATCTTGTCGCCGCCAGCGGTGGGCCAAGCTCCCTCTATTCCAAACCCGCATGGCAAGCGGGCATCGCTGGCATGCCGAACGACAGTAAACGCGACATTCCCGATGTTTCTCTATTCTCCAGCAACGGCACTAACAACAGTTTCTATATTGTTTGCCAGAAAGATTTTACCGGCGCCAGTTCCTGTGATTTGAACTCGCCGTTCCTCGATTTCAGTGGTGCCGGTGGAACCTCTGGCTCGGTGCAAGCGTTCGCGGGAATCATGGCCCTCATCAATCAGAGCCAGGCTTCCGGATCAAACCCCACGCCCCGCCAGGGCAATGCAAATTACATTTTTTATAAATTGTATAAACAGAATCCCGCGAAGATCTGCCCGTCCAACCCCGCCGCAGTCACCACCGCCGGTTGTATATTTTACGATGTCGTTACCGGAAATATTTCCGTGGCCTGCCAGGGTGGCACCCCAAATTGCAGCAACACCAACACCGCCTCCAACCAATACGGCGTGTTGGCTAGCGCCGGCGTTCCCGCTTGGACCGCCGCTTCCGGCTACGACTTGGCCAGCGGTCTCGGCACTGTGAACATCGCCAATCTGGCTGCCGGTTGGGGCGGTGTCGGCTTGACCGCTTCCACCACCACCATCAGCGCTTCACCGAGCGGAACAATTGCCCACGGCGCAAGTGCTAGTTTCGCCGTACACGTAGCCTCATCAGGCGGAACACCCACTGGACAAGTTTCGTTAATCGCTACTCCCGCTGGCGCCGCGCAAACCGGTATAGGGCCCTTTTCATTAAGCACCGGCACAGCAACATTCAATACCAACATGCTCCCCGGTGGCACGGCCTATACCATCGTGGCCCATTACAGCGGCGACGGCACCTTCGCACAAAGCGACTCAGCACCCGTTCTAGTGACCGTCAGTAAAGAAAGCAGCAGATCGGCTGTAACCCTCCTCACCTTCGACTCCAGTGGCAACCTCATTAGCTCCAACGCCACCACCGCTGCCTACGGTTCTCCCTACATCATGCGCGTGGATGTCACCAATGCTTCCGGTACTTCCTGTTCCACGAATCTCAATAACGGAACCATTCCCCCCATCAACACCATCCCCTGCCCGACCGGCAACGTTTCCATCACCGACAACGGTTCCGCCCTGAATGATTTCACCAACAGCAACAATGGCATCGCCTCTAATGTCGCCCCTTTAAATAGCCAGGGATTTTTTGAAGATCAGCCCATTCAACTCCCTGGAGGAAATCACAGTATCGTGGCCGCTTATGCAGGCGACACCAGCTATACCTCCAGCACCTCCGCCGCGGACGCCATCTCCATCATCAAGGCGGGCACCGGCGTGACCATGAATCCCATTCCCAATGCTTCGACGAACTTCCCCATCTCTTTGTCGGCCAACGTCACCACCGCCAGTTCCGGCGTCGGCCCAGCCGGAACCATGACTTTCACCTCCGGTGGCACAACTCTCGGAACCGCACCGGTAATTGGCACCGCCGCTATTCTCACCCAATTCGCTCCTGCAACCGGCACCGCCACGTTTGCGGCCACCTTCACCACCGCGGGCGCGAAGAGCGTCACGGCTACATATAGCGGAGATTCAAATTACTTGCCCTCCGGACCATCCACAGCCATCTCCGTCAATGTGACCTCCTCCGGCTCATTCAACATTACCGCCTCCCCGGTAACCGTTACTGCCGGCGGTAGCGGCGTATCAACCGTCACCGTCACCCCGTCAGGAGGCTTTACTGGCAGCGTGCAAATTTCTTGTAGCGGAACAGGTTTGCCGCCCGGCGTCATTTGCAGTCCAAATCCCTTGACCATAGCCATCAGTGGCACAGCGCCAGTGACAGCCGGGTTAACAGTCATGGTCGCCGGCCCGTCGGCAACATTGTCAGCCTCCAGAATTTCAGACCAACACCCGCTCTACGCCGCGGCGATCGCTATCCCGCCAACGAATTCGAACGGCACCCACCTGACGACTTGGTGGTCACTCAGCGCAGTCTCAGGCCTGGCTTCAGTCTTGCTCCTGCTCTTCCCCGGTTTGCGACCACGCAATCAATTGCGCTCCGCCCTCGGCTTAGGACTGGTCTGCGTCTTGAGTTTCACCTTGGGATGTGGCGGCGGCAGTAGTTCAGGCGGTGGTGGAGGCGGCACTCAGCTCGCGTCTCACACCGCGCTGACCGTAACCAACGCGAAGCAGGCCTCCAACAACAATTTTGCCTTCAATGTCACGGTGACGTCCTCGGGCGCAAGTCCCACCGGCCAGGTGCAGCTCTTCGATGGAAGCACCGCGTTGGGTCTCCCAGTCAACCTTTCGAATGGCACTGCTTCGATTAACACCGGCCTAGCCCCTGTCGGCACTCACGGGGTTAGTGCGCACTACTTGGGTAATGCCACCACTCTCGCATCCGCCAGCGGCGCGATAAACCTGACGGTCACTGGCGCCACAATCGTGCCTTTGACCACCACTCCAAACGGATCTGCGAATATTAATTTAACCATTCAGTAGCCAGGCAGGCTGATGATCGGGATTTTCGTCCGGATTAGATTCAGGTGGAATGGAATTAATTATTGAGGACCGGTGGAAAAAAGACGCCCCAGAAGTGCGGTGCCGGCGTCAAGAATTCTATCGGCTGCAGCGACCCGCCTTGCGATAATTGCGCGGCGCGCACAACGCGAACTTCAATACGAGCTTCGGTTTGGGGATGCTCAATCGTAAGCTTGGCCCCCGCGGGAAGTCCTTCACGGACTAACAGCATCGCTCCTGTTTGACTTACCGTATGCGTTTCCGCTTGCACCGGATTGGGTTGATCCGGAATGTGTAGTAACACCGGCATGCGCAGCAGAACCCGTTGCGCGCGGCGCCGTTCCTCTGCTGTCGGCTGCCGAGTAAGTCCCGGGCGCGTGCCAGTAGCCGCCGAGGCGTTGATGTCAGAGTTGCTTTTCACAGCTCCAGCCCCCAGAAATCCATCTCCGGCGCCACTAATTCAATGCCGTATTCCCAGCCGTCCGGACGTGGGCCCCCTTTCCACACCACCACCGCGGCATTAGTGGAGTGGTTGGCAATGTTCGTCAGCGCTACCCGATCTTCCAGTTCTAGCGATTGCTTCAGCACGATCATGCAACCATAAGGGTTCACAATTCGCGTGTGTGCCGCCACCTGGATGCGTTCGCCCGCCGCGGTGTTCCACTCAATCCTTACCGGAACCCGCGAGTTCATGCGCGGCCCGCGACGCTGCATTGTATGGCGCGTGCTGGCCTGCTTAGATTCGACAAACTTTACGGACATAGATTGCCCCAAGCGGACTACTAATCGAAATTCGAGACCCACTACGGTCGGTAAGGTCATGCTAAAGTTGCCAGCAAAGGCGGTCAATGGAACTGTTTCAAAATGGTACCGAAGCTACATCTGGCCCTTTGGACAGGGTAAAGCAGGCCTGCAGTGGCAACCGCAACCGTCAGAAATCTAATTGTAAACGCCGATGACCTCGCTTGGACCGAAGGTGTAAATCGCGGCATCGCGGAAGCGCACCGTAACGGCATTGTCACCAGCGCCTCGCTCTTGGCCAACGGCGCGACCTTTGCCTCCGCTGTGGAACTAGCGAAACTTACACCCTCTCTAGGCGTCGGCGTACACCTCAATCTAAGCGATGGCAAGCCAGTATCCCCGCCTGAAACTGTGCAAAGCATCGTAAATGCCCGCGGTGAGTTCGCCGGTGGACCGGAAGCCTTATTGCTACGCATCGCGCGGCGAAACCTGCGGCTCAATGAAGTCGAAATCGAATGGGAAAGTCAGATTCAGAAAGTACGGAACGCCGGCATTCACCCAACACATCTCGACGGTCACAAACATGTGCACATGCTGCCGGGAATGTTTGAAATTGCCTTGCGCCTGGCCAAGCGCAACTCCATTCCAGCCATTCGCATCTCACATGAAGGTTCTTCGCTGCGGGCAGCGTTATCCGCCGGAGAAAACCAAAATGTCCCGCTGGTCATGAAGCAAGGCGTGCAGGCTCGCGTGCTCAAACTTTTGGCCAGAGACGCTCGTGCCTTGGCGGAATCCGCCGGCATCGCTACCACCGATTATTTTTGCGGCATCGCCCAAACCGGGGAGTTGACTATCCAAGGAATGAAATCCTTGCTCCAAAATCTTCCTGAAGGCACCACCGAAATGATGTGTCACCCCGGCTTCATGGATAAAGAGTTGGAGGAATCCGCAACCAGGCTGCAGGATTCACGCGAGCTCGAGGTTGAGATACTAACTAGCCCGGACATTCGAAATCTTGTCGCCTCACAAGGGATTCGCCTGATAGACTATGCTTTCGTGGCCGGTAAGGCCTGAGTGCGTCCCTTTTGAAAACACACGAGTAGGTTGCTGAAAAAAACATGAGAAGCGAATCCCCTATCCGCTACTCCATCGTGGTGCCGTTCTTCAACGAACAGGAAAACGTGCCCCCGTTATACATGAAGCTCACCGAAGTGATGGACTCCATCGGTGAGCCTTACGAACTCGTCTTTGTCGACGACGGTAGCCGCGACAATACCTTCAAAGTTCTCTCCGAAATTTATGAACACGATCGCCGCGTCAACCTCGTCCGTTTGCGCCGCAATTTCGGTCAAACCGCCGGATTAAAAGCGGGCTTCGACTTTGCGCGCGGCGAAATCATCATCTCCATGGACGGCGACTTGCAGCACGACCCCGAGGAGATCCCCCGCTTCCTCGAAAAAATTGAAGAAGGCTACGACTTGGTCAGTGGCTGGCGTCACGAACGCAAAGACCATTGGCTCATGCGCCAGATTCCCAGCCGCGCCGCAAACTGGATGATGGCCCGCCTCTCCGGCATCGACTTGCACGATTTCGGCACTACCTTCAAAGCCTATCGGCGCGAAATTATCCAGGAAATTCAACTCTACGGCGAGCTGCACAGATTCATTCCCGCCTTGGCCAGTTCCACGGGCGCGAAAATCGCGGAAGTCCCCATCACCAATCTCGATCGCAAAAGCGGCAAGTCTAATTACGGAATCGGACGCACCATTCGAGTATTTCTTGATTTGTTGATCGTAAAATTTTTGCTGGATTACTCCACACGTCCGCTACAATTTTTTGGTTTATTGGGCGTCGCAGGCGCGGGCTCCGGCTGTTTGATTGCCGCTTTTCTGGCCTTCGAAAAATTTTACAACGGCCAGACCATCATGACCGAGCACGGCCCTTTGATGCTGCTCGCCGTGGCCCTTTTTATCAGTGGCGTTCAGCTCATTTCTATGGGTCTTCTCGGCGAAATTATCGCCCGCACCTATTACGAATCCCAGAACAAATCCATCTATTCCTTGCGCGAAGTGAAGAGCCACCGTAAAGAGATGAGCGATCCCGCCGAACCTGCCCGCCCATCGGGCAGCTCCGAACGCTAAATTTCCGTAAATTTTCGAAGGCCATCAAACAATCCACAAAGCTCCACTAGATAACATGCGCTTTAACATACCTAACCAGGGGGCTCCATGAATCGCGAGCACTTCTATTCCATCATGAATGGTGAGGGCACCCTGGACTACGAGCTGTATCTCAATACCAAAGCGTTGTTGTCCTGCCAAACTAAATTTGACGAGCTATGCAACGCCGATGAATTGCAATTCCAGGTGGTCCATCAGGTAGAAGAATTGTGGATGAAGTTAATCGCCTACACCCTCCTGGACATTGACGATTATTTGCAGCAGGAAAATACCAATCGCGTACTCACCCTTTTCCGTCGCGTTCACCTCATCCAAAAAATGATGATCCAGCAGATCGCGCTGCTCGAAACCATGTCCCCCAAGGAATATCAAGCCATTCGAACCCGCCTCGGAAACGGCAGCGGCCAGGAGTCCCCCGGCTTTCGCGTGCTTCTCAAAATGTTCCAACCCATCTGGAACTCCTTCAAATCGTCCTACCTCGAAAAATATCAGCTCACCGTGGAAAAAATTTACGACTCCGAATATTCCCACAGCGAGGCCTACGTGGTAGCCGAAGCCCTCGCGGAATTCGACGCCCTATTCCAAAAATTCCGCTACGAACACATGCAACTCATCCACCGCACCATCGGCTTCGGCGCCAAATCACTAAAAGGCCGTGCCGTCGAAATTTTAGAAGAAGGCATGCGCCAAAAATTTTTCCCGGAATTATGGGAAATCCGCGGCCAGATGACCGACAAATGGGGCGCCCAATACGGCGTAAAACGCGACCCCCTGGGCCCCCACCACTAAACCACTCCGCCATCACCAACTAAATCTCACGTATGCTGACGGGTGCCCCAGGTTCGCCGTCGAGTTTGAACCTGGGTCTTGGGTTGAATCTTCGCTTGGTTTTTGAATCTTGAAGCCGTCATGACCCTTAACTTTCGTCCCAGGAATAAATCCTCATCTCTATCGAACAGTCACTCCGCCGAAATCCTCCGGTAACTCCCACGAAAAAACAACAACGGCTCCCCCTCGAACACTTCCGCACTTTCCACTTCACCAAAAAAAATAGTGTGATCCCCAGCGAGATGCGAAGCTACCACCCTGCAAGTCAACTGCACCAACGCATCCCCCAAAACCGGAATCCCCTCCGCAGGCCACTCAAACCGTATTCCCAAAGCGCGCTCCACATCCGGATCCTGCTCCGGCTGCGCAAAAAAATCTGAAATGGCTCGCTGATCATCCTTCAAAACGCTCACGCCAAAGCGCTGCGCCTTTTTCAATACCGGCAACATGCGCGCCTGTTCATCTACACACACCAAAACCAAAAGTGGCTCAAGCGATACCGCGGTGAACGAATTCGCCGTCATCCCGTGCACTTCGCCCGGCGCACGTTCGGCAGTTACCACCGTGACCCCGGTGGCAAATCGACCGAGCGCCTGGCGAAATACCGCGCTACTCAATAAACCCGATTTCATATTTTTTCGACGATACCACAGGAACGAACTTACCAAACGCATTTGGCCATCCACGTTGCTGCCGCACAGATACGCGACGCGCTGTGGTGCTTAGTCATTGCATCGTACAAAAAACAAAACGGGCGAGACATTGGCCACCCGGCCGTGCTCGCCCGCTGCACCTTTTACTTTTACCTCAAGCCGCTGTCTTAGCGGCCGTTTGGTTTGTCCTTCTCTTTAGGCTTTTCCTTCTCCTTCTCCGTAGGTGATTGTTTTTGCTGCTGCTGTTTTTGTGCTGCAGGCGGCGGTGGCGCAGTCCGCTCAACTGGCCGTTCCGCTGGCTTGGGAGCTGGCGCCGGTGCGGGGCGTGCCGCAGGCTGTTCCGCGCGCGGAGCAGGACGATCAGCAGGCCGCTCAGTCGGTGCCGTGCGCGTCGCTGGTTGCTCAGTCGGGCGTGTCACTGGGCGATCTGCTGGCCGTTCATTTGGCGCTGGACGAGCTGCTGGCTGTTCATTTGGTGCCGTGCGAGTTGCCGGCTGTTCGTTCGGGCGCGTCACCGTGCGATCCGCTGGGCGTTCATTCGGCGCGGGTCGAGCTGCTGGCTGTTCATTTGGCGTCGTGCGAGTTGTCGGCTGCTCATTAGGCCGCGTCACCGTGCGATCCGCTGGGCGGTCCGCAGGCCGATTGCTAGGCTGCGCACTTGGCGGACGGTCATTGGTAGCGGGTGGCCGCGAGTTAGGCTGCGGCTGCGTGTTCGGCTGAGTTACAGAGCGATCAGCTGGT
>Ga0210409_10003522_pt1 | contig 17400 bp, 14 predicted proteins | sample IncBWH17MmetaG_FD_161649 | JGI IMG/M metagenome (GOLD analysis project Ga0210409, IMG submission 161649) | Forest soil microbial communities from Barre Woods Harvard Forest LTER site, Petersham, Massachusetts, United States - Inc-BW-H-17-M | ecosystem: Environmental > Terrestrial > Soil >... | reverse complement strand
CGATGGCGATGAGAGTTCCCAGCCCGAAGGAATACTTGATCGCCCAGGTGGAAGCCAAATTTGCCTCAGGCGAGCAGAACTACAAAGCGGGGCATCTGGAAGCCGCGCGGCGCGATTTTGACGATGCCGTGGATTGGATGCTCTCGAGCGGTTACGACCCGAACAGCGATCCCAAGCTCAGCGAACTGTTCCACCGCGTGGTGGATACCGTCTATGGCTACGAGTTGCAGGCTTTTCGCGCCGGGGACGGTTTTCAGGAAGCCCCCGCAGTACCCGCGCCGATCGACGAAGTCGCAGAGATGACCTTTCCCGTCGATCCGCGGTTGAAAGCGCGCGCCGAGGAGGCTGCCAAGAATATTTCGCACGACCTGCCGCTCACGGTAAACGATGAAGTGCTGTCCTTCCTCAATTTTTTCCAGACCCCGCGCGGCCGCGCCATCGTAGAAACTGGTCTGCGGCGTTCCGGGCGCTATCGCGAAATGATCGCTCGCGTTCTGCATGAAGAAGGCGTTCCGCAAGATTTGATTTATCTCGCGCAAGCAGAAAGCGCGTTTCAGCCGCTGGCACTGTCGCGGGCTGGAGCGCGCGGAATCTGGCAGTTCGTCGCTTATCGCGGAATGGAATACGGGCTGCGGCACACCTGGTGGATCGACGAACGGCAAGATCCGGAAAAAGCCACGCGTGCGGCCGCGCAGCATTTGCGCGATCTCTATGGACAGTTCGGCGATTGGTATCTGGCGATGGCCGCTTACAACTGCGGGCCGGGGAACGTGCAAAAGGGCATCGAGCGCACCGGCTACGCGGATTTCTGGGAGCTCTACAAACGCAACGTGCTTCCGCGCGAAACGAGAAATTACGTGCCCATCATTCTGGCGCTGACGCTCATCGCCAAGGACGCCGTGCATTACGGTATTCAAGTCGATCCGGAACAGCCTGTGCCGACGGATGTCGTGAAGCCCGGCCGTGCCATCGATCTGCGTCTGGTGGCCGAAACCATCGATGTGGATGTCGACACTCTGCGCAATCTAAATCCCGCGCTGCTGCGCCTCGCGACTCCGGAAGATCCTTCCTTCGAGATGCATCTGCCGGTCGGAACGGCGGAAAGATTTTCCGCTGAGATTGCGGATATTCCTGCCGACAAGTGGGTGAGTTGGCGGCGCCACCGCATCGAGGCCGGCGAGACGCTGACTTCCATTGCGAAAAAATATCGCGTGACGCCTGCGGCCATTTCCGACGCAAATAATCTGGATCGCCACGCCGCCCTGGATGTCGGAGAGAAACTAATTATTCCCGCGGCGGCTCCTGCGGAATCCAAGAGCCGACTGGTGCGCTATCGCGTACGCAAAGGCGACACGCTCGGCGGAATCGCGGATCGTTTCAGCGTGCCCACCGAAGACGTGCGCAAGTGGAATCACATGAGCACCAACCATGTGAGTCGCGGCATGGTTCTGCGCATTTATACGGTGGGTGGCGCGCCGGAAATAGCGCCAGAACACGCCCGGCCAAAGACCAGCTCTAAGGCTCGCATTCCTCAGGCGACTCCCTCTTCCAACCAGGCTTCTGCAGCAACTCATAATTAAGTCTTTTACATACAATAAGTTAGTTGCCACTCAGAGGATTGGGAGACGCGCGTCGCTCGGCGTCTAGCCTCGTCTTGTCTTGATCGGCAAACCATATTGCCCAACATTGCAGCAGAATGCTTGACAACTTTGCAGGAGTGCGATAACAACTTCGCTGCGGCGGAGGGGAGTTGGCGACTCCAGCTGATGCAGCGTCCCACAGACCCTAGGTTTGTGGAGTGCCCCTCGGGAGGATGGAATGGATTTCGAGAAGGACAACTTCGAAGACGACAACGAGCTGTCACGGTTGGACGAGGAAGACGAGTTGGCCGGCGGTGAAGAGATCGTGGAGACCGAAGAGGAAGAGATCCTCATCACCGAGGAAGAGCCTGTAGCGGCGGCGCCGGCGGCCAAAGTTGCCTCCAAACCCGCGGCCAAACCGGCCAAGAAGTCGGCTCCCAAAAAGAAGGCCAAGCCGAAGGCTAAAAAGGCCAAAGGCAAGGCTAAAGCCAAGCCCAAAGCTAAAGCGAAAAAGAAGCCGAAGAAAGTCGCCAAGAAGAAAAAACGCTAAGACTACGCGCCAGTTTGAATTTAGGGAATCGCGAAGAGGCTTGGGCTATCGTCCAGGCCTTTTCCTTTTGAAACCGATGATTCAGTGATTTTTATTCCGTGCCATTCGAAACATGAAAAGGTGCAAGTGTACCACCGCGTGCTGGTGATTCTTGTTATGAAACGGCTAGAACAAGGAGTGTGGCGTCGTCATGCCAGTGGCCCTGGCTGAATTCGCCAGCGACGGCCAGGATTTTCTCCTGCAATGCAGAAGCGGTCGCCACGCGGTGTTCTTGCAGCAAATGCAGCAAGCGCGCATCGCCGAACTCTTCGCCCGCGGCGTCGCAAGCTTCCGTCACTCCGTCCGTAAAGAATATGACGCGATCGCCGGGTGCAAGCTTCGCCGCTCCCGCGGCAAATGTCTGATGGGGAAAAACGCCGAGCACTCCGCCGCCCGTCTCCAGCCGCTCATACGCTCCATCGCGGTGCAAGAGAATGGGCGCATTGTGCCCCGCGTTCGTATACTGCAGAAGCCGCGCAGGTCCATCGAGCTGCGCGTAGAAAAATGTGATGAAGCGGTCGCTGCCGGTATTGTGGCAGACGAGCGAATTCAACCGGGAGCACAAACCGTCGGGAGGCAGTGAAGGCGAGGCCAGCCCCCGCACCGCGGCCTGCAAGTTGGACATCAGCAGCGCCGCCGGCAATCCTTTCCCCGCCACATCAGCGATGCAAAGACCAAGAGTACTCTCGTCGAATTCGAGGACGTCGTAGTAATCTCCGCCGATGCTTTGCGCCGGTTGCCAAGCACCAGCGATCTCGTATCCCGCCTGCTGTGGAATGCTTTTGGGCAGCAGCCCTTGCTGAATCGACCGCGCCTCGGCAACCTCCCGCTCCTGCAGGTGAAACTGCAGCGCGATCTCTTTGTGGTCCCGATTCTCCTGAACTGCGCGGCGCCGAGACGCGCGCCGCTCTCGTCCCAAGGCAATCTGCTTTTGCAGAATCTCCAAGAGCCGCGTGTTGGTCCACGGCTTCTCCACGAAATCGGCCACGCCGTATTGCATAGCCTCTACGGCAAGTCCCACCGTCGCCCACCCTGTCATGACCACGATCACCGGTGCGTCCTCGTTTTCCTTTAGGTGGCTCAGCAGGTCCAGTCCTTCCCGGCCCGAGGTCGTGTCCCGTGCATAGTTCAGATCCATCAGCAGTAGATCAAACTCGCGTGCCTCCATCGCACGCAGCAACTCCGCTGGCGAGGTCACTCCTTCCGTCTCGTAGCCCTGGCCTTTTAGCAGCAAGCGCAGCGCGTTCAGTACATCGGGCTGGTCGTCGGCTATCAGGATTCGCGGAGTCGCCATAGTCATTTCAAAGTCGGAGGATATCGCAGGACTAGGTGGCAGGCGGGCTTCCATCTCTAATCAGATGTAACACCTTTGTTTTGGATACTCTGAAGAAGAGCAAAAGCGCACGCGGCTTGGGGCTTCGACCGCTTGCGGGACTCGATGTCCCACATTCGGACAGGTGTCCGAATTCAAGACAATCAGCTGCTGCAATCTCTGAGGCATCCTACGCAACCTGTCGACGCAGGGCGCACATCGCGCTCCGAGCACCAAATGAGTCTTTTTAGAGGACCGGTTCCGACCAGTTCTCCAGTGTCTCCTTCACCTTGTGCAGGAACTGGTGGGCGACAGCGCCATCGACCACGCGGTGGTCGTAACTCAGCGTCACGTAACACATGGAGCGTATGGCTATCGAGTCGTTGATAACCACGGGACGCTTCTCGATCATGCCGAGGCCCAGGATGCCTACATTGGGCTGGCTAATCACCGGAAGGCCGAACAACCCGCCGAAGACGCCCGGATTGGTGATGGAAAAGGTGCCTTCCTGCACCTCTTCGGGCTTTAGCTTCTTGGAACGGGCCCGCTCCGCCAGGTCGTTCAGGGTGCGCTGGATACCGAGCACATTCTTCTCGTCCGCGCCCTTCACCACCGGCACGATCAAGCCCCAGTCGAGAGCCACGGCGATGCCGATGTTGATCTCCTTGTGCAGAATCACATTTGTGCCATCGAGCGACGCGTTCATCGTCGGGAAAGCACGAAGACCCGCGACCGCGGCTTTCACGAAGAACGGCATGAACGTCAGCTTGGTCTCGTAGCGCTTTTCGAACTCGTCCCTGGACTTGGCGCGCAGCGTAGCCACCTTGGTCATGTCGATCTCATCCACCGAATAAACATGCGGCGAGACGCGCTTCGAAGCCAACATGTGCTCCGCGATGCGCACCCGCATGTTGCTCATGGGCTCGACCGTGTAGTTGCCGAAATACATCTTCTCGCGCGGCACTGCCGATTCGAAAGCCACATGCACCTGTCCGCCGGAAACAGCCGGAGGCGCTGGCGCTGCAGACGGAGCCGGGGGTGGCGTGGGACGCGTAGCGGGCGCTGCGGCTGTAACGCTTGGCGGCGCCGCAGCTGGAGCTCCGCCCGCCGCGATGACCGCTTCGATGTCCTGTTTGCTGATCCGCCCGCCTGCGCCCGTCCCGGGAATCGTCGTCAGATCTATTCCGTGCTCGGCAGCCATGCGGCGCACGAGCGGCGAGCTGTGAATGCGTTCCCCGCTGCGTTGAGCTGCAGGTGTTGCCTGAGGAGCAGCTTGCGTTGGTGCCGCTGCAGCTGGCGCTGGAGCGGTAGGTCTCGCTGCTGGAGGCGGTGCGGGCACAGCGGCTCCGGGAGCCGCAGGCTTTGCTGGAGCAGGAGTTGGCGCCGGTGCTGCCGCTGCCGAGCCTGCGCCGTCAATCACGGCCACGACGGTCTGAATCGGGACGGTCTGCCCTTCGTTAACCTTGATCTCTTTCAGCACGCCCGCCGAAGGCGACGGAATTTCCGCGTCCACCTTGTCCGTCGAAATTTCAAACAAAGGCTCGTCCCGCTCCACCTTATCCCCCGGCTTCTTAAGCCACTTGGTGATCGTCCCTTCAAAAATGCTCTCGCCCATCTGCGGCATAACGACGTCTGTGGCCATCTGCATTCTCCTATCGGCTTCAATTCCTATGTAGGGGCACGGCATGCCGTGCCCTCTCAAGCGCGCTCTAATACCGTGCCAATTCCTTAGCAGTATCAAAAACTTTCTTCGCGTTCGGCAAAAAGTAATCTTCCAGCGGCGGCGAATACGGCACCGGCGTATCCAGCGCCGTCACGCGCATGAGCGGCCCATCCAGATCGCCGAACGCCTTCTCACAAAGAATCGCCGCAATCTCGCCTGCGATTCCGCCGGTCTTCGTATCCTCGTGCACCACCAAACATCGGTTGGTCTTGCGCACCGATTGCAAAATCGTCTCTTCATCCAGCGGCAGCAGCGTCCGCAGGTCGATCACTTCGGCCTCGATGCCTTCCTTCGCCAGTGCGTCCGCCGCTTCGAGCGAAGTATGCATCATCGCGGCGTAAGAAATAATCGTCAGGTGCTTGCCTTCGCGCCGCACGATGGCTTTGCCGATCGGCACCGTGTAATCCTCGCTCGGCACCTCGCCCTTGATCCGCCGGTAAAGAAATTTGTGCTCGAAGAAAAGTACCGGATTGTTGTCGCGAACGGCTGCCTTCAGCAGTCCCTTCGCATCGTAAGGCGTCGAAGGATAAATCACCTTCAACCCCGGCGTGTGCACGAAATACATCTCCGGATTCGCAGAGTGAAACGGCCCGCCGTGCACGCCGCCGCCCGAAGGCCCGCGCATCACCATCGGCGCCGGCGCATTCCACAAATAGTGCCCCTTGGCCACGAAATTCGTAATCTGGTTGAACGCACACACGATGAAGTCGATGAATTGCAGCTCCGCAATCGGCCGCAACCCCGCGTAGCTCATCCCGCAAGCAGCCCCGATGATGGCGCTCTCGCTGATCGGCGTATCGATCACGCGCTCCCAGCCGAACCGCTCCAGCAAACCTTCGCTCGTCTTGAACGCCCCGCCGTACACCCCGACATCCTCGCCAAGCAGCACCACCGCTGGATCCCGTTCCATCTCTTCAAACATCGCCTGCTTGATGGCTTCGAGAAACGTGATTTGCGTTCCGTTGGTCTCCGCCATGGCTACCTCTTTACCTTTTTCGTTATGCCCGAAGCCACGGCCGTTTTTGCCGATTTCTTCACCGTAGGCTTCGCCCCATTTTTCCCCGAAGCCTTACCACCGCTCGCCGGAATCTCGATCGTATTCTTCGTATCTCCAAAATGAATCGGCGCGTTCGTGCCGCCCGAACTCTTCCCGGACCCAAATCCCGCCACTGTCCAAACCGCTTTGACGTTCGATTTCGGCGGCGTCACCTCAGCAATGGGCCGCTCCCACTTCGCTTGGATCTTGTGGCAATCGTCGCCCGTGCAATACACGCCCGTCGCGGCAAACTCCGGCGGCGGCATTGGCGAATTCTCCGCGAACTCCCGCTCCGCCGAGAGGAGCGTGTCGATCTTCTCTTCCATTTCCTTCTTGCTCTTTGCGTCGAGCAGCTTCTCGCCCATCAGAAACGTTTCGTACACCGCGATGGGATCGCGGCCTTCCCAGTAAGCCCGCATCTCCTTCGGCACATACTCGGCCGGATCGTGCTGCGCGTGGCCCAATCGGCGAAACGTCTTTGCCTCAATCAGTATTGGCCCCTCGCCCGCGCGTGCCCGCTCCACCGCTTCCCGCGCCGTTGAATACACCGCGACTACGTCGTTGCCGTCCACGACGTAGCTCGAAATTCCATACGCCTTCGCGCGGTCCGCCAGATTCTCGAGCGGCACTTGCCGCTTCACCGGCGTCGAATAAGCCCACAGGTTATTTTCCAGAATCAGCACGAACGGAGCTTTCTGCGTAGCCGCGAAATTCAACCCTTCGTGAAACACGCCAGTCGAGCTTCCGCCATCGCCGATCCACGTCATGGTTACGATTTTCTGTCCCAGGTACCGCCCGGCCATGGCCACGCCGGTCATTACTGGGATCAAATCGCCCAGCATCGAAATCGGCGAAACGATGTGCAGATTTTCCAAATCACCGAAGTGGCTCGTCCCGTCCTTGCCCTTCGTCGGCGAATCGTACTTCGCCATGTGCTGCATGAAAACGTCGCGCGGCGGCACGCCCTTCACCAAAAGCGCTCCGATATTGCGAATCATCGGCGCCAGCCAGTCCTTCTTCTCCAGCGCGTACGCCGTCCCCACCGAAATCGCTTCCTGCCCCAGACTCGAGTACAGCCCTCCGACAATCTTGTTCTGCCGGAATAGCTTCACCATCGTGTCTTCCACGGCGCGGTTCAGCCGCATGTAGTAATACAAGTCCAGATATTGCTGCCGCGTTAGTTCCTTCTTCATTCTTGCTCCGGTGAGACAGGCAATCCTGCCTGTCTCCCTTCCTTCACTTCCGTGCAACCGCGACAGACAAGAATGTCTGTCCGCTCCTAAGCCGGTACCGCCACCGTCTGCTCGGCAATCTCCAGCTTCTCAAACAATTCTTCCCGCGAGCCCGCCTTCATTTCCAACCCAAACACTTCCCCAAAGTGCCGCGCCATCTTTGGCGCGACTTCACTCATATCTACGGCACGCCCTAACAATTTCTCCAGCGAAGTCGCTTTCCGCCCCGCAATCCCACAGGGCACAATCAAATCAAAATTCCTTAAATCCGTTGCCACGTTATAAGCAAACCCATGCGAGGTCACCCACCGGCTAATATGCACCCCAATCGCACCCAGCTTCTCCGCCGCACCCTCTTCCCTCCGTGAACTCTGCGTCCTCTGCGTAAATTCTTTTTCCTCGCTCGCAACCCAAATCCCCGTCTTCCCCTCTTCGCGCCGTGCGCAAACCCCAAACTCCGCCGAGGTTCGGATCATCACCTCTTCCAGCATCCGCACGTACCAAACCACATCCTTGCGAATCTCCCCAAGCTGCAAAATCGGATATCCCACCAATTGCCCCGGCCCGTGATACGTAACATCCCCGCCCCGGCTAGACTCGCAAAACTCCACATTCCTCTGCCGCAACACATTTTCCGAAACCAAAAGATGCTCGCGCTTCCCGTTCCGTCCTTGCGTGATCACCGGCGTATGCTCGCAAAGAAGCAGTACATCCCTAATCGCATGCGCCTTGCGCACCGCCACCAGACGCTTCTGCAGCGCATACGCTTCCGCGTATCCAATCAGCCCCAGATCGACTCTCAAACAGTTTTTCGTCACGTCTCGATTTTCTTTGTAGGAGCTCAGATCTATCCTACGCGCATGCGAAGGAATGCTCCGCCCCTACAAGCAAGGGCTCAAATCTCAAACGTTTATCTGCAATCCCTTCACGCTCGCAAACGCATCGCCCATCCCCTCCCAAACCGTAGGATGCGCATGAATCATGTTCATCATATCGTCGATGGTTCCCTCAAGGTTCAGCGTGGCCGCCGCTTCCGCCAGAATCTCCGTCGCCAAGGGCCCAATAATATGAATCCCCAAAACCTCGCCGTATTTTTCATCCGAAACCACTTTGATGAACCCGTTGTGATTTCCTAGAATTGTCGCCTTGCTGTTCCCAACAAACGGAAACTTGCCAATCTTCACCGCATACCCCGCCTCGCGCGCCTGTTTCTCCGTCAACCCAATCGACCCGATCTGCGGCTCGCAATACGTCGCGTTCGGAATCCGCGTCTTCAAGATAGGCTGCGTCTTCTTCCCCGCGATGTGCGTCACGGCAACAATCCCTTCCATCATCGCCGCATGCGCCAACTGCGGCATGCCCGCCACGATGTCCCCGATCGCATACAGTCCCTTTTCGTCCGTCTCCATCTGCGGCCCAGTCAGCACAAACCCGCGCTCCAGCCTCGCCTTCGACTTCTCCAGCCCGCAATTCTCCGTCATCGGCTTGCGGCCCACAGCAAGCAAAAGCTTCTCCGCCTGCAAAGTCTGCGCCTTCCCATCCTTATCCTTAAAAGACACCGTCACGCCTTTGGCGTCCTTCTTTACCGAATCCACCTTGCTGCTCGTGAAAATCTGTATCCCCTTTTTCTTGAAATCCTTTTCCAGTTCCGCGGAGACGTCTTCATCCTCCACCGGCACCACGCGCGGCAGCGCTTCCAGAATCGTCACCTGCGTCCCAAACGTGTTGTAAATGGACGCAAATTCCACTCCCACCGCTCCTGCACCCACGATGATGAGTGTTTTCGGAATCTCCGGAAGCTCCAGGATCGAGCGGTTCGTCAAAATCGTCTTGTGGTCTGGCTCGATCCCCGGCAAAGCTCGCGCCTCGGACCCACTCACCAACAACACATTCGCGGTTTCGATCTCGCTCTTCTTCCCATTACTATCGACACTCACGCGGCCCGGCCCTGCATAACGCCCCCAACCTTGCACCCACTCCACCTTGTTCTTCTTGAAAAGAAACTCAATCCCCTTGGCGTGCTTCTTCACGATCTTGTCTTTGCGCGCCAGAATGTTCGCCCAATTGATTTTCAGCCCGCTGATCTCAAACCCCAACTCCGCGCCATTCTTGAAGTGATCGTAAACGTCCGCGTGGTGCAGCAGAACTTTCGTCGGAATACACCCGACGTGCAGACAAGTCCCCCCCAGAAACGGATCCTTTTCCACGACAATGGTCTTCAATCCAAGTTCGCCCGCACGGATCGCGGCCACATACCCGCCCGGACCGCTCCCGATAATCGCTACATCATACTTTGCCACTCGTAATCTCCCTTCCGCAGAGCCGCGATCCCATCAGCCGAGCGTTCGCACGCCCGCCTCTTCCACCGGTCTCTCCGCGGTACTCATTCTTTGGACAGCTCTGCGGTTGCACATACCATCGGCCCGGATGCAAGCACCAACAAATTCTGTGGGATACCCAAGGATCAAATAGCAGGTAGCCTTCAGCACGAATGCCGGCAAACCAGCAATTTTAGCAGCCGCTCGCGGCCCCCGCAACCTAACCACAAATCAGGCCCCTGACAACCGCACATTACCCCGAACGCCAAGTTCTCATTCCTCGTAGCGAAACAAAAGCGCAAAAAGTCAGAACCGCACACACTCGCCTCGGTCCGGAATAGTCTTGAGTGTTATACACAAAGGACCGTAGTTCTTCTGGAATCTTTTTCTGGACTTCTAACGAGCAATCCCCGCAAGCCCTCAGTTAAAGAAGGGACGGCCACCATGATCATGAAGACAGGGGAACATTGGCACTGCATTAATCCCGCGTGTCACTGCGAAGTGTTGGTTCAATCAGACAGTGAAATAGACGGTCTTAATCCGCGCTGCGTCTGCGGCGCGCCTCTGAAGAAGAAATACGCCCCGCCCAACCTCACGTATCTCGAGTTTCTGCGCGTCGAAGATCCCGTCTCGGTACGAGAGGGCTCCCGCAAGGGTGACCCATGCGCGCAGAAACTCTTGTCCGCGTTGCCGCGCACCACGCCGTCAAGCCCCTGGTCATTCGCGGAGGGCTGGCGCGAGCCTTCGGAAGTTTGGCCAGTTTTCTAGCGGCGCTCTTCCTCTCTTCGGTCTCTAGCTGCTCGGAGACGCCTTCGGACATCCACTGGCCGCGCAAGCCGCGGCAATCCTCGCAGCGGCGTTCAGCATCATCCTGGCGTCCATCCTGCTTTTCCTTCTTAAGCCCCGGCACGGCCAGCGCCCCTGAACTACACGCTTCAGGCGCGCGGGATGGCCGAAAAGTATCGCTCCTCGAGAATCTGTCGGTGGTGGAGCTCGTGTCCCGCGGTGATGAACGCCAGCGCCCGCACGCTTACCTCGTTCTTATTGGCTATTCCGCGGCGCACCCACACGTCTGTCCCGAGCGAACGAAACAACGCAAGGCTCGCGCTTCGCACATACGCTAATTCCTCGACCAGGCTCGCCAGCGGCCGTTCGTTGAATCCGCCGCTGCGCACATAATCGTCTTGTTCGAATCCCTCCATGGGTGTCTGGTCGCCCCGCGCAATCCGCAGCGCCCGATACGTGAAGATTCGCTCCGAATCGCTCACGTGCCCCAGCACTTCCTTCACCGTCCACTTATCCGCCGCATAGCGAAAATTGCCGTCACGCTCGCTGCGTCCCGCAAAGAGCTGCATCGTCTGCAGCCGCTGCGCTTCCAGAGCACCCGCAACGTCATTTCCAGGAACCAGCGCAATGTATTTCTCGTAGTAAACCGCGTACTCCCCAGTCTCCGGTCGAGCCAATTTCATTTTTCTTCTCCCTGGCGCAGTATACCTCGCCCGCCCGCCGCGGAGGCGTGCTTCTGCGATGCCCCTCTTTCGAATCCGCAGCCAATGTGGCTCCGATCCCAAAGTGGAACATGCACTTCGTTATTTGGCTTTAGGAGACTGTAACGGGAACGCTGCTCGTAGAAATCTTCTCAGAGTTTTTGCGGCCGTCCATAGCCGCTTCCAAACTTCTCTGCACCAGGATAGCCGATGCGACCGTCAGAATGGAGCAAGCCCACGGTATAACCGGAGAAATCCAAAAAACTCTTAAAGCAAAGCGAAGTGCGCCGATCCATCCGAGCGTCAACAACAACCCGTACACCACAGCGGCCACGCGCGCCCGGTCGTTCCACCGCAATCCCAGCGCGCACACTCCCTGCAAAAACACCGCAAACGGAAAAGCTACAACCAAATCGATCGAATAGTGCTCCCCGATTCCCATCGTCGCGAAAATCGTAAACACCAAAAACGCCATTGCGATCCCGCGTTCCCAAATCGAGAGCCCCCGCGAATACGACCACGCCAGCAACACCCAGCCCATGTGCAGCGACGGCATGCAATTGCGCAAGCCCGCCACCGCAATCGGTTCCACCAGCAAGCGCGTCACTTGTTCCGTGGGAATCGGCTTCCACGGAAATTGACCTAAGAAAATGTGGATTGGTCCCACGGCAGGAAAAAGATTGTAGAAAATCACGCCCACCGGGCCGGTAATGAGAAATGCAAGCATCGCGGACACTGCCCGCGCGCGGTCGCGCAAAAGCTGCCCCGCGTAAACCAGCCCGATGACCATCGGAAGCCCAATGTAAAAAACCATCCCAGCGACCTTAAACCAAGGCCAAAGCGCGTACGCCTGCCCCATCAAAAACGCGATCTGAACCCGCAAACTGGAATCAAACGAGAACAAATAGAGATCGAGCACCTGCGGGTTGGCCTTCTCCGTCCATCCAAGCAAAATCGTGCTGCCCCAATCCGACGTCACGAAAAGCAGCGCAGGCACAAACGCCAGCGCCATCTGCTCCTGCTCTGCGCCCTCTGCCCAAATCGTGCGCATCCCAAGTATCGACAGGCTGCTGATCCCCAGAAACGAAGCAATGCCCGCCAAGCTTGCCCTGAAGTGTAAGAGACCGAAATCGACCACCGTGAAAAGGATTGCTCCGCCGAGAACGCACAAAGCATCCTGCCAGGACGGCCGCACGCGAAAATGAATCAACACCACGCTCGCCAGCGTCACTCCAAAAAAAAGCGAAAGGAGCGCCGACTTATAAAAGTGCTCGCTAGTTCCCAGCCACACTGCCAATCCCAGCAGCGCCAGCGTCGCCACAATTTTTACGGCTGTCGGCAATTTCATCGCGTAGTTTCTCGGATGGATGTACTAAGCTCTGTGTCTCTGCAGCTCTGTGGCTTTACAGCGCCACGCCACGGCTTGCAGCCACTCCGTTTTCATTTCATCATAGGGCGCGGTTTCTCGTGGCAAGACGCGTGTTTCCTGTGTCCAACCCGTGACGCCGTAACTTCGCCGAAGCAAAAAGAGGTTAGCTAGCCTATGACTGCGGCAGACAAACTGGAGGGTAACACCAAGATGCGAGTCGCCTTTCAAGGCGAGCCCGGCGCCTTCAGCGAAGAAGCCGCCGTCCAGCTCCTCGGCGAAAAAATCACCACAGTCCCGCGCCCCACCTTCGACGCCGCCTTCCGCGCCATCAGTGAAGGCCTCGCCGACGCTCTCCTGGCCCCTGTCGAAAACACGCTCGCAGGCCCAGTCGTCCGCGTTTACGATCTCCTCTTAGAAAGCGCGCTCACCATCACCGCCGAAACCATCCTCCCCATCGAACACCACCTGATCGGCTGCCCCGGCTCCACCCTCGATTCCATCCGCTCCGTGGCCTCTCATCCCATGGCTCTCGCGCAATGCGAACGTTTCTTCGCCACACATCCGCACCTCAAGCGCGTCCCCGCCGAAGACACCGCCGGCAGCGTTCGCGAAGCCCTCGCTCGCGGCGACAAATCTTCCGCAGCCATCGCCGGCCGCCGCGCCGCCGAACATTACGCCGGCGTTATCCTCGCCTCCGACATCCAGGACAACCCAGAAAATTTCACCCGCTTCGTCCTGCTCCGTCCCGCCGCGGAAGCCGCACCGCCTTCCCCTAATGCGCGCAAAGTGTCCATCGCCATGCGCCTGGCTCATCGTCCTGGCGCTCTCCTTGCCGCCCTCGAACCCTTCAGCCGCCTCGGCGTCAACTTGCTCAAAATCGAAAGCCGCCCCATCCACGGCCGCCCCTGGGAATACCAGTTTTTCATCGACGTAGAATCCGAGCATCCTGAAATCCTTGAAGCTGCCGTGTCAGAAGTCGAAAAAGCCACCAGTGCTCTCCGCTTGCTCGGTCTCTACCCCGCCGCCCGCACTCCCGGCACAACTCCGGCCGCGCCGCGCAAGGGCGGCCCTTGAAACCCAGCCAGGAATGGGTAGTGGATCAATTTTCGGCTGCGAAACTTATGGCGCCCAATGCCAGACGAACTGCATCATAAGGGTCAGGCGAGCGCCCGTGAATCAGGAATCGCGACTCTCCGAAGGAACGAAGCGGTCTCACGGTCCTTACTTTCGTCTTGTAGCCCCAACCGGGAAATGATGGCCGGATGAATGATCTCTTGCAACATTCTGTTTCGCTTTCGCTCTTCGCGAAGTGCCTCGCCGCGATCATCGGAATCCTCATTATTCACGCCATATTTCACGTGCTCGAGCGAACCCTGCCACTGCGTTTCGGCCAGGCCGACGCGCGCTATAAGGTTCGCAAATTCATTGTCTTCGCCGGATACTTCGCCATTCTCCTTTTCCTCTCTATCCTCTTTGAAGATCGTTTGGGCCGTCTCAGCGTTACGCTCGGTGTCGTCGGCGCGGGTGTTGCCGTAGCCCTGCAGGACGTGGTGGCCAGCATCGCCGGCGCTTTCTCCATCGGTTTTTCAAAGCTGTACACCGTAGGAGACCGAGTTCAGATCGGCGATACACGCGGTGACGTGATCGACATCGGCCTCCTGCGAACCACCGTGATGGAAACAGGGAACTGGGTCAGTAAGGACCTGTACAACGGCCGCATCGTTCGCGTCCCCAACAGCATTGTCCTGAAAGTGCCCATTTTCAACTATTCACAAGGCTTCCGTTTTATCTGGGACGAAATCAAAGTGCTGTTTACCACCACCACCGATTGCCAGCTTGCCCGTGAGGTGCTTTTGCGCGCCGCTCGAGAGGCGATAGGCGAGTACATGATCGAAGCGCAGACCTCTTGGAAAGTGATGAGTGACTACTATCGAGGCGCAAATCCTCCGTTGGAACCTACTGTCGCGCTCGCCGTAAACGCCGGATCCCTGGAATTCACCGTCAGCTATGTCGTCGACTATGCCAAACGAACCGCCATGCAGGATAAACTGTTCACGAAAATCGTCCACGAAGTTGCGAATAGCAATGGGCGCCTCGCATGGGCGCCCTCGAGCGTTACTGTCGTGAACCTGCCCTCGCCTCCGGCCACCGTCGATGCACAGCCATCCTCTTCGACCCGCGTCGCGGGCCACACCGCCGGTTCCCATTAACGCCCTGCGGCCCGCTCCGCCGCCGGCGCCACGCCCAAGTTCTCGTCCCCGGTTGTTCCGAAGACGCATCGCCGCTTCTCCTGAGGAACCGTAAGGGACGCCGGCATAGTCGGTAAGCGCGGATTTTCATTTCTACCTCATTTTTTCTCTTGACATACGAATTAATTAGTACTAGAAACGAAGTACGATGAGGCCAAAACACACCACGCTCACTCCGCAAGAGCTCGAAATCATGAAGCTCGTCTGGCAGCGCGAATCCGCCACCGTCCGAGATATCTATGAAGCCCTGCTCGAGCACCGCAAAATCGCCTACACCACCGTTATGACCATGATGAAAATCCTCGAAACCAAAGGCTATTTGAAAAAGCGCCGCCAGGACCGCGCCTTTGTCTACCGTCCCGCGCACACCAAGAACCAGGTCCTTGGCGGCATGCTCCGGGAATTCATCGATCGCGTCTTCAACGGTTCCGCGGAACCGCTCCTCGTCCATCTCGTCAAGACCCACCACATCCGAGAAAAGGATTTGCAAAAAATGGCCCGCATGATCGAGGAAATAAAATGAGAGCTCCTCAAACACATGGAAATAGCCGGAGCCGTCCATGAATATGCCGTTGTGGTTTTCGAATCTCGTCTTTTGGAGCGCCCAAATCGCTCTGCTCGTCCTGGTCGCCGGACTTCTACCGCGTCTTCTCCAAATCCGCCAGCCCCGCGTACTTCTCGTCTATTGGCGCGCGCTCCTTGCCATCAGCCTGCTGCTCCCAATCATCCAGCCCTGGCATCGCCTGCCAAACGTCGGTGTGCTTTTGATCGCGCCGGACATCACAGCCGTCCCCGTAATCCCAGCATCCAGCGCCACCCTCTCGCATTGGCATTTTCCCAGCCTTCAAATCCTCTCCCAAATTGTCGGCGTCGTAATTCTCGCCGGAATCGCCGCCCGATTCGCAATCTTCGCGATGGGACTTCTGAGACTTCGCCAACTCCGCCGGGCATCTTCTCCAATTTCTCTGTTCCCCGAATCTGTTGCCGTTCTCGAAGAGATGCGCGCCCGCGTGAATACCGGCGCCGAGTTTCGCCTTTCCCCCAATGTAGACTCGCCTGTCACTTTCGGTCTCGCCGCGCCGGTAGTTCTGTTGCCCGAACGGTTCCCGTCCATGAAAGCCCCATTCCAAGCCACAATTGCCTGTCACGAACTGCTGCATGTTCGACGCCACGATTGGGCGCATCACCTGGCCGAAGAAATTCTTCGCGGCGCGCTCTGGTTTCATCCTGCCATTGCCTGGCTCATCGCGCGCGTCCGCCTGGCGCGCGAGCAAGTCGTGGATCTCGAAGTCATAAAACTCACGCAAGAGCGCAAGCCCTACCTGGAAGCCCTGCTTGAATTTGCGGCTGGCCGCAGCCGGACCGCATCCATTCCCGCGCCACCATTTCTCGTCGAGCGCCAGCTCCCCGAGCGAGTCGCTCTCATGCTAAAGGAGGTTCGTATGTCTAGAACAAGACTGATTGCCTCATTGACGGCCACCGCGTGCTGTATCGCGCTGGCCATAATCCTTGCCGTATCGACTTTCCCCCTTAAAGCTGCGCCGCGCGCCGGACAGAATCCACCACAAGGCGGCGTCGCCCAAGGCACCTCGGGTGGCGTTGACGGAGGAGTGTCTGGCAGGGTCGCTGCGGCATCTGCCGGTCATGGTGTGAGCAGTGGCGTTAGCGGAGGTGTCGGCGGCGGAGTCGGTGGTGGCATCAGCGGCGACGCCCGTAACGGTCCCCACGCGGACGAACCCACTGTAGACAATTCCACCATTTGGACCGACACGGTGAAGCGCGGCCCCATGCTTAGGCAAGTCCGTGGCCTGGGAACGTTAGTCCGCGCGGAGGATTCCGCGGGCCTAGTCGCACGCGTAGCTCTCCCGGTCGTCATGACCGCGGACGTGCGTCCCAATCAAAACGCCACAATCGATACGCGAAAAGGCCTCGTGAAAGGTCACGTTACCGGCATCAACGCGTCTGCTTCGGACGGGACCCGTACCGTCTACGTCTCCCTCGATGGCTCCCTGCCCGAAGGCGCCGGCGCCGATCTACCGATCGACGCCACCATCGACATTGGAAAGCTCGACAACATTCTCTACGTCGGACGCCCAGTCCACGCCACGGAAAATTCCACGGTCTCATTATTCAAACTTGTCAATGACGGCGCAGGAGCGGTGCGTGTCAAAGTCAAGCTCGGCCGCACGGCCGTGAACACGATCGAGGTCCTGGACGGACTCAAGGAAGGCGACCGCGTCATCCTCTCCGACATGTCCACATATGACAACGCTGACCGCATCCGGATAAAATGAGGGAACGCTCCCTCCGCCAAAGGAGGGACTAGCCGCTCTGCCGAGAACTGGCACTTTCCGCAGAACGAAAAAGGCCGGCATTTACAGACTGTTACGAAACGGCCGGCAAGATTGGAGCAAAAGAGACGTTCCGGGTTCCGGAGCGTCTTTTTTCTCTTTTGGTGAACGCTGGTCGTGATTCCGCTTGTTTCAAGCGGTTCGTAGCATGGAA
>Ga0210409_10003521_pt1 | contig 17410 bp, 12 predicted proteins | sample IncBWH17MmetaG_FD_161649 | JGI IMG/M metagenome (GOLD analysis project Ga0210409, IMG submission 161649) | Forest soil microbial communities from Barre Woods Harvard Forest LTER site, Petersham, Massachusetts, United States - Inc-BW-H-17-M | ecosystem: Environmental > Terrestrial > Soil >... | reverse complement strand
ATCTGGCTTCAACGACTTGCCACAAAATTAAGCCCGCACGGAGGCATCGTCGGAATGTCGCAGAATTAATGGCCGCCAGAGATGGAAGGTCACACAAAGGGTCACGTTCGTGCCACCGTCATACTCCGACTTCACGATTGAAGTTGTGAGGCTCGGGGTGAAGAGCGAGGCCCAATTACAGCAGTGGAGAGAGCAGGAGTTTTCCGACCACCTCAAGCGCCCTCACCCGAATCTCTCTGGTCGATGAGTGTAACCGCGATATTTCAAGAGTTGACCGGATGCGATGCGCGGCAACAGTGCATTGCGCTAAAATCCAGGACTGGCCTCGCTTGCCGGAGTGCTTGCAACAATGACCAAGAAAAAGATTGCTGCATTTGGGGCAGCGGGATTGGCAGCATTACTCATCGGTTTCGTTCTGTTTGCTTATTACAACTTTACTCACAATTTCCATATCGCTATAAGCGCCCAACAAGCATCCGACATCGAGACTGCCCTCAAGGGATCGTTGGGTGAGGCTATTTTTAGTGGTCAGCGAGCACAGGTTGTAGCTGACTCGACGATTGAAGGTAAGAGGGGTTTGGACGCGTTGCTTGCTCATGCTCCTTCCGACGAAGGCCAAGGATTGATTGAGGCATACCAGAAGGACCCTCAGAAGTTTAAGCGTTACGCCCAGATGCTTGATACAGCAACGAATGCCAAGCAGGTGGGCGATGCGATCCTTCGTGAGAACGTAGCACATTCTGCCCGGACCAGCGAGTCGCTCGCCATTGAAGCCAATCACAAGGTCGATGCGTGGGGGAAACCGTTCTGCATCATTCCTGTTGGAGAAAGAGTCGCCGTGGTGAGTGGTGGCCCATCGCGTTTGTCTTGTGATGCTCTTCCATTGACGCCTGAACAGATTGCCAAATCCAATCGGACGATGTATGCCGGACCGTCTGATCTAGTAGTGGTCATCGCCGCGCCCTCTCAGCATTCCGTCAACTGATGTAACCAGGCCATTTCACCAACTACCTCAACATTTTTAGAAGATCCCTTGCGACCAAGAATCGGTGTATCCAGCGCCCTGGCCGCACGCACGGGATGCAAATGGCGGCCGCGAACAAAAGAACTTCTTCGCGACATCGTTGTCTTAATGCGCGATACCGGAATGAGAAATGAGCGGGAACTGTTTCGGGTACGCATCGAAAATCTCGACTGGGATAACCGCATGATTTTCGTACCCGATAGCAAAACGCCTGAAGGCCGAACTTCCAGTTCGAGGTGTTAACGACCTACCTGAATGATGGCCGACGTCCTCCGCGAAGAAGTGCGTATCGGAATGCACACGCTTACCTCGCTGCTCCCTACGGCGTTTACGACACGGCAGACGGTTATCTCGCCATCGCTATGACGAATCTTCCAACACTTGGGAAGCTGCTGGGATTGCCCGAACTCGAAAGGATCTCAGATCAAGGCGATGGCTTCCGCAATCGGGACAGTATCAAGCAAACGATCGCACGCAGGTTGAAGGAACAATCGATTGAGCATTGGCTTGAGATCCTGAATATCGCCGACATCTGGTGTGCCGAGATTCTGGATTGGCCGACGCTTTGTGATAGTGAGGCATTTCGACAACTAGAGATGGTGCAGACTCTACGCGACGGAGCAAACATCGAGATTCTCACCACCCGACTTCCTCTTCGGCTTGATGGGAATGTACTTAAGAACGAGAAACTAGCCCCCAAAGTGGGGCAGCACAATGCAGTCATTGAGGAAGAGTTCGGGCTTTAGCTCAAGCGATACACTCGCATTGCATTGTCATAGAACAATTTTTTCTGGTTTAGTTCGCCAGCGGGGTTAGTGATCGATTTCAACGCCTCCATCCATTGCGTAAAGCTCGCCGAGAGAGTACAAACTGGCCAGTCACTGCCGAACAGAACGCGATCCCATCCGAAACTCGCGATCACCTGCTCAACAAAAGGCTGCAAATCTGCAATGGTCCAGTTCTTTGGATCTGCATAAACGATCACACCGGACACCTTGCATACAACATTGGGAGCTTTTGCTATTTCTGAAATGTGCGCGCGCCAGGGATCGAGATCCCGCTCCTTCACACGAGGTACTCCGCAATGGTCAAGAATGAATGTCGTGGCCGGACATTTCGAAATTATCTCTATTGCTATCGGAAGCTGGCGTGCGAGGACGCAAATATCGAATGACAGGTCGTACTCATGAAGTGCGGCGACATTTCTGATGAAATTGCTTCCCTTCCCTACGTCATCCGGCTGCGTGTGGAGCACACGCCGGATCCCCTTCAGTTTTGGATGGCCGGCGATCTTGTCCAGATATTCGCGGAAGTGCTCGCTTTCTGGGCGGCCACAAGCCACCAGGCCTTCCAGTGGATTGTCCGATCGATCGGCAAGTGCGAGCAGGTACCGAGTTTCATCCAGCATATATGGTTCGTCCACGTCTGCTTCGAGGTGAACTGATTTCACGATCCCCAATCCCTCGGTGGCTGCTAGGTAATCCGACATTCGAAAGGATCGATTCAATTGCGGGACCGAATCCAGCCAGGAATAGCGAAATAAGTTGAGATCCCAGAGATGCTGGTGTGTGTCAATGATCTGCATAGTACCCGAGGTCGCAAAATTTGCTTTTTCTGTATCTGTCGATCAGTCGCAGTGGAAGACCTCTTCCATATCGGCCCACCACTCGCCCCTTGCGCGCGTATCGAGTGGCCTTTGCATAGGCATCATCACCCTCCACCACTCCTGCGTTTTCGGATCCGCGGCCATCTTTGCCATGTCCATCGCATAATCAGAGCCGTGATATTCAAAGTATCCGAAGAGAAGATCGTCTTTGAGAAAGATGGAATAATTTCGAATGTTGCATTTCCGGATCATTTCCAAAACCTCCAGCCAAACCGCAGTGTGATATCGCTTATATGCCTCCAGGGACTCTGGCTTTACTCGAACGACAGAACCATAACGTCTCATCGAGATCTTTCCTTTCTGCGGACGCATTCCAACTAATGAAACCGGCAAAAGAAGCTTGCCGCGCCTAACGGCGCCCTACTATATTCGATGCCCGCGACAGCGGCCTAGAATTTTGCAGCGTAGATTCGATTGATTTATGGGGCAACGCAGAATCACCTCACTGGAAACGCGCGACGTCCGCTTTCCGCTTGTGCATGGAGCGGGCAGCGATGCAGTACACTCGGGAGCGGAATACGCGTTCGCCACTACCCTATTAGGCTCTGACGGGACGATCTTCGGCACGGGGATCGTGCTCACTCTCGGACCAGGCAACGAGATCGTTTGTGAAACCATCGAGTTGCTAGGCCGGGAAATCGTCGGCCAGGACATCGAAGAACTGATGGCCGATTTTGGCAATGTAAGCCGAAAGCTTTCCCAGCATCCCCATCTTCGCTGGTTGGGTCCTCAGAAAGGGGTGGTGCACTTAGCTCTCGCCTCGCTGACCAATGCTTGTTTTGACCTGTGGGCCAAAAGCCGCGGGGTCCCGTTATGGCGACTGCTTCTCGACCTGGACCATACACAATTGGTTGCGCTGCTCGACCTAACTTACTTGGACGATGTTTTGTCGCCAAGTGAAGCCCAGGCTTTGGTTCGCGAAAATGCGACCTCTCGGGCACAACGAGAGAATGTGCTGCGAACCGGCTACCCCGGCTATGACACATCAGTCGGGTGGTTTCAGTACGACGACGAACGGGTCAAGGAGCTAACCCGGCAAGCAATCGACCGTGGATTTCACGCTTTCAAGCTGAAGGTTGGTTCCGTGGATGGTCAGCGAGACATTCGACGTGCAAGGATGCTTCGTGAACTCGCCGGCCCGACTGCACTTATCATGTTCGATGCCAACCAGCAGTGGAGTCTGCCGCGCGCATCGGAAATGTGCCGTGAACTTCGGGAGATGGCTCCGTTTTTCATTGAGGAACCTACACATCCCGACGACATTCATGCTCACGCAGTTTTGGCCAAGGAAGTTCATCCTATATCCATCGCGCTGGGGGAGCACGTTCCCAATCGAATTATGTTCAAGAATTTCATGAAAGCGTCGGCGGTGCAGATTGTACAAGTCGACTGCACGCGGGTGGCAGGAATCTCAGAGTTTCTCACGGTAAGCTTAATGGCGCGAAAATTCGGCGTTCGGGTCGTACCTCACGTAGGAGATATGGGACAGATTCATCAGCATCTTGTTCTGTTTAACCATATCGCTCTCGGGCACGAAGCTCTTTTCCTTGAGTGCATTCCTCACTTGCAAGAGCATTTTGTGGTTCCGGCATGTGTCGAAAATGGTGTGTACGTGACAACCGAAGCACCGGGCGCTTCTTCAGATCTAAAAAATGTGCGACCCACGTAGCCTGAATCAGGAACCGATCTCGTCAGGACGCACGGCGCGCTTTTCCGCCATTGAGCGGTACTCGGCAAAAACCACCTGAAGCGTACGAAGATTGTCACGCCCGCTGGTCTCGGGTTCTGACGCATCTTCGATGGCGCGCATGAGCGAAGCCATGGGGCCCACGAAGGCGTCGGGGATCCACATGGTATTAAGGCGAGCGGAAAACCAATAGCCTTGGTTTTGCTTCGACATGAACTCCAGGGTGTCGGGACGGCCCGTCGGGTAGTTGTACATCAATCCGATAGTTCCTTTGATCACACCCTCCGTACCCTCCAGGCGAAAAATCGCATAGGCATCGTCTTGCCATGTGCTGTGGCACACATCGATCAGCACTTGCAGACCTGACGCATATTCCCATGTGGTTAGGGTTTTTGTTTCTGCCCGGGCGGTTTCGCCAGGTGCGCGGCTTCCACTCGTGAATACGAAAGCTGGATCGCCCAGCAGATATCGAAGAGAATCGATGTAGTGAATGCTGTGGAACATGATTTCCACATTGTTACCTTCATAAATCCAGGGCCAACGGCTCCAGTCGGTTTTGCAATGAACCTGGATGCAGGCGTAAGTCGGCGTTCCAAGCCATCCACTGTCGATCAAAATGCGCGCACAACGAATGCCGGCGTCCCAGCGCATCTGTTGATTGACTGCGATCTTGACCCCGGCGCGCTCTGCGAGTTCAACGTTGCGCACGGCCTTCGCGTACTCTTCCGCAAAAGGCTTTTGGCAGAGCAAGTGTTTGCCTGCGTCAGTCGCTTGCTCCACGATTACGGCCTGTTCCTTGGGATATACCGCAATGTCGACGATCTTCACTTGAGGATCGGCTAGCAGTTCGTCAACGCTCGCGAAAACGCGTGGAATGCTGTGCTCTTTTGCAGTGCGTTCCGCTCTGTCGCTCTCGCGATCGGTAATGCCGACAACTTTGAAACCGGCTTTCTTGTAGGCGGGCAGATGTGCGTAATTAACTATTCCGCCAGCGCCAATAATCCCAATTCCGTGGTCCAAACGTTTCGGGAGGATGGGACTGTACTCGAGATGTGGAAGAATGTCATCCATAGTGACGTTCCTTGCTTTCTGGCGTAACCGGAAACTGTAGCAGTTACTCCCGTGGAGTGAAAACTATTTGCCTTAGCGCTGATTAAAGTCACGGCTGAGTTTTACTCTTTGAAACTTTAGCGGTTGTCTCAAGTGCCAAGAGTCACCCGAAACTTGCACAGGCACCACTCTTCGATTTACGATCCGCTTCTTTCGCATCATGTGCCGGGAGTTTCATCGCTCTCGAGGAGAGAAGGGGTGGTTTATGAAGCTCATCCGATTCGGCGAACCCAACAAGGAATTACCCGGAATTCTTCAAGATTCGAAGCGTTTAGACGTTTCCGCCTATACCCGAGAATACGACGAGAATTTCTTTGCTGACGACGGACTGCGTGGTCTCGAGAAATGGCTGGAGAAAAACGTATCATCGATTCCGCGTGTCCCTCATTCCGTACGCCTCGGACCACCCATCAGCCGGCCCAGTAAGATCGTGTGCATCGGCCTGAACTTCCGTGATCATGCGAAAGAAAGCGGCATGGAGATACCGAAAGAGCCGGTGCTCTTTTTCAAATCCACGACATCGCTTGTTGGCCCAAATGACGACTTGGTCATTCCAAAGAATGGCACTAAGGTCGATTGGGAAGTGGAGCTCGCCGTCGTGATTGGGCGCAGGGCGAGCTACGTAGAGCGTGACGAAGCGCTCGACCATGTAGCCGGTTATGCTCTGCACAATGACTATTCAGAGCGTGCTTTCCAACTCGAACGTGGTGGGCAATGGGTCAAAGGAAAGAGCGCGGATACATTCGCGCCGTTGGGTCCATTTTTGGCCACACGCGACGAGATTCCAGACACCACTCACCTTGGCATGTGGCTGAAGGTAGATGGGACGTACCGTCAACGAAGTTCCACCAGCGAAATGATCTTCGACGTCCCCACGCTTGTGAGCTATGTCAGCCAATTCATGACTTTGCTCCCGGGCGACGTTATCAGCACTGGAACTCCCGCCGGTGTCGGCTTGGGCATGAAGCCGCAGCAATACCTAAATCCGAAGGACGTAGTAGAACTGGGCATTGATCAACTCGGCGAGTCGAGGCAAAACGTATTGGCGTGGCGACCGGCAGCGGAACTGAGCCTCTCCGGTGCACGATGATCAAACGAGGAAGGCAAGCTGTGCTTTAAAATAGCGCCGTGACGTCGTGCGTGTACTCCAAGGCCTTGGCTCTTCTGCTCCTGATTCTGTCAGTTGCATCTGGAACAACCGCCCAGCTTCCCAAAGCCAGGAGGCGGAATGCGGCCCCAGTAGTCCCCGCCAAAGTACATTTCGAGGATATCGCTTCGAAGGTAGGTCTCGACGCTCTCAACGTTTACGGCGGCGATACTCACAAAGAATTCATCATAGAGACTACCGGCAACGGAGCCATCATCTTCGACTACGATAACGACGGCTGGCCAGACATTTATCTCCCAAACGGCTCGACAATTGAGGGCATCCCTAAAGACAACGTCCCGACGGGGCACCTCTACCACAACAATCAAGATGGGACATTCACCGACGTCACTGCCCGTGCTGGACTTGCGCATTCAGGCTGGGGACAGGGCGGTTGTGTTGGCGATTACGACAATGATGGCTACCTGGATCTGCTAGTCACTTACTGGGGACAAAATGCTCTGTACCACAACAACGGAGACGGCACATTCACCGACATCTCTGTCAAAGCAGGTCTGCACACAGCGCGAGACGAGTGGAGTACGGGATGCAGTTTCGTGGACTACGATCGAGATGGCAAGGTCGATATCTTTCTCGCGCGCTATGTGGATTTCAGCTACGACTCTGTGCCGCGACCAGGTCAGGGACGTTGGTGCCAGTGGAAGGGCATCAACGTTATGTGCGGTCCTCGCGGGTTGAAGCCCGGAATTAACGCGCTTTACCATAACAATGGCGATGGTACCTTCACCGACGTCTCGAAAAGATCCGGCCTTCTTGCGACCACGGGATGCTATGGATTCACATCGTTGACATCGGATTTCGACCAAGACGGCTGGCCCGACGTCTACGTTGCATGCGATTCAACTGCCAGTCTCCTCTATCACAACAATCACGACGGGACCTTCGCCGAAATCGGTAAAAGGGCCGGGATTGCTTACAACGAAGACGGGTCTGAGCAGGCAGGCATGGGTCTCTCCGCTGATGACTTCAGGCACAGCGGATATCAGGACCTCGTCAAAACGAACTTTAGCGACGACACTCCGACTCTGTACCTGAATCGTGGAGACAACAATTTCGATGATGTCACCTATAGCTCTGGCCTGGGCAAAATCAAAAGTTGGCTGGGTTGGGGAGTGCAGTTCTACGACTTCGACAATAGCGGCTGGCCCGGGATCCTGATCGCCAATGGCCACGTTTACCCTGAAGTGGACGGCAAGGCCCTTGGCACTAGTTATCGTGAACCGAAGGTTGCTTATTACAACCTGCGCAACGGAACCTTCGCCAATATCACGGCGGATGCGGGCACGACTCTCTCAGAGAACCACTCTGGGCGGGGCTTGGCGCTAGGCGATCTCTTCAACGACGGACGCCAGGAAGCGCTCGTTAATAACATGAATGAGAAGCCATCGCTCTACTACAACACGGCTCCTGTCGAGAATTGGATCACTCTGCACCTTGTGGGCGTAAAGTCAAACCGTGCCGCCGTGGGAACGTCTGTCACACTGGAGCAAGGCGGCGACAAACGACAGCAGGAAGTGAGAAGTGGCGATGGCTACATTTCACAAAGCGATCTGCGACTGCACTTTGGTCTTGGGCGATCTTCGAAAGCAGAAAAGATTGTGATTCGCTGGCCCAATGGCTTGGTCGAAACACTTTCGAACCTCGCTGCCAATCGCTATTACGTCGTGCGCGAAGGCCAAGGAGTTGATTCCACCAAAACAAAAACGGTCAGTTCCATTCGCATTGGCCGATGAGGTCCGCGGTTGCCTGCAACGACTTAGGCGGCACCTCCTGCAGAAATAATTGCAATGGCAAACAGCAGAACTGCGACTCCCGCCCAGTTGTAGGAGAGCGCCCGGTGGCTTGCCCCCTTCCATTCCCCGCTCACGGCTCCCCAAAAGAGCGCGACAATGATATCGATCGTCATAAAGATCGGCCAGCCGATGATTCCGCCAAGTGCACCCAGCAATCGTGCTCCAACACCATAGGTAAGGGTTCCTCCGAACCACAGCAATCCCATCGTGATGCCGAGCAACCAATAGAGACTGGAGTTCGGCCGGCGAAAGGCGCCCCACGTCCGATTCTTATTCAGCAATCGAACGCAATAGAAGCAATTTGCTAAGAAGCCACCAGAAACGGCGAGCGCCCAGATCGGATTTGCCGCCATCGCGCTACTTGCGCCCAATTGCAACGCGCGCAATCTCAACTCTTCGCCGAATACGAAGCTAAAGTTGAGCATCGACGAAAATATTCCAGAGAAAATACAGATGATCAGCCCCATTGTGAAACCCGAGCGCCCATTCTCCCTAGTTCCCGCTCCGCGTTCTCGTGCCCGACCCGCCAAACTCAATAGAGTTAGCCCCAGCACCATCACCAGCGTACCGCTGATGAGCGGGATTCCTCGCTTTGTCGTCAGTTGATCCGGGTGAAGAATCGCCATCGGCAGGAGTGATCCAAACGAAGCGGTGATTCCGAGGATCAGCGCAAAACCAAGCGCTAGGCCCACTCGGTCAATACCGAGTCCAAACAGGGTCGCGCCTATTCCCCACAGAATGCCAAAGAGCACAATCTTTGCCAGGACCGAGGTCGATACTCCCGTATACACACTACCAAGATGCGGGACAGTCCCGAACGCAGTGGCCCACGGAATTAGAACGAGCCCGGAAACAGCAAAGATCAACCAACAGTTTTCCCATTGCCAATTGATCATGCGCTTCATCGGTGTAGCAAAGCTGCCATTGAGCATTCCCGCCAGCACGACAACAAAGAGTCCCACGATAAGGTTTTCTGTCATAAGGCATCCGTAAAGGAAAATACGCCTGTTACACGAAGAACAACGAGCGCAAGAAAATGAACCATGCCGGTTCGACAGGTCAAGGGAAATCTGCGCCGCACATCGAGCTTTGACAGCTCGAGCTGTCTCCAGTAGATTCACGAAGCCGCCAGACGCTGCAGGCGAGGCCTCGTTATTGATGAGCACTTCGATTGAACGTCCGTCTGCCGAAAAAGTCTCGTTCGGAGAACGAGAAGATAATGCGTGCTGGACGCAGAGCCTTCCAGCCATAGTGTGGAATGGGGCTGGGACTTCATAGATAATTGCACGGTTGAAATTCTGTGAGGGCCACCTGATGTGCAGACGATTGATCCTTCTTGCTTGCATATTCTTTTTGCGCGGGTCGATCGTACTGATCTCAATGGCGCAGCAAAATCGAGGCGCCAGCGATGGCTATGTTGGATCGGGTGCTTGCGCAACATGCCATCGCAGCATCTACGAATCTTTTTCCAAAACGGATATGGGCCGGTCCATGTCGGAGATCACGCCCGCTGTCATGAAAAACGTTCCTTCCGGTGCTCAGGTAATCTCTCCCCGTCTCAATCGCCACTACGAAGTCTTTGTGCATGAGGGCAAGCTTTATCAGAGCGAATACGCACTTAACGCCGCAGGCCAAGACCTCTTCCGTGAAACGCATAAACTTGATTTTTTGATTGGTTCAGGCGCGAACGGCATAGGAGGAATAGTCCAGCAGGGAGAATATATTTTTGAGGCTCCTCTTTCGTGGTATTCGAAGACAGGCAAGTGGGCTCTCTCACCCGGATACGAGTTTGGCGACTATGGTTTCAATCGACCCATCCTCGCGGCTTGCATCGTGTGTCACAGCGGTCGTCCACGGATCAGTTCGAGCCAGAGTGCGAAGATGATGGACCCACCCTTTGCCGAACTGGCAATCGGGTGCGAAAATTGTCATGGACCCGGTGAGACCCATGTTGTTTCACTGGAAATGGGCTCGCCATTATCGATGGATTCGACATCCTACATGGTGAACCCTGGAAAGCTTTCTCCATGGTTAAGTAACAACATCTGCATGTCGTGCCACCAGGCCGGCGATGCACGTGTTCTTAAAGAGGGGAAAAGCTATCGCGACTTTCGTCCCGGTCAGAATCTGGAAGAAACGCTTAGCATTTTCATCGTTCCGTTTGATCGCGCTTCCGCTCCGAAAGATGATCTTCTCGAACATTACCTTTCGATGCGGTTGAGTAAGTGCTTTCTCAACAGCGGAGGCAAGCTAACCTGCATCACCTGTCATGACCCTCATGTGCAGCCCTCGGCGCAACTGGCTCCCCAATACTTCCACCAGAAATGTCTCACTTGCCACACGGAGAAAAGCTGTGCCCTTCCTCTGATCGTACGAAACAGAAAGACGCCTCCCGACGACTGCGCCGGTTGTCACATGCCCAAGCGCGACGTTACGGTGATCTCCCACTCTGTGCTGACGAACCATCGCATCGTTGCCCAAGCAGAGGAGCCATTTCCGGATATTGCTTTCCACCTGACTACCGATGCGCTACCGGATCTGGTCGACCTTAGTTCCGATCCGAGCCAGCGCACGGTGGTCGATGCTCTTACCCGACTACAGGTGTACGCTCAGATTGTGCTGCGTAAACCGGAGTATCGAACGCGTTATTGGGCGCTTGCCAACCAGCTCAAGACGAGTCACGCTGAAAATCTTTACGTGCTGGAAGCTCTAGCCGACGAGGCGATTCAGAAGCATACGGATGACGGTTCTCGACTCGCGATAGGGTATCTCCAGGAATCTATAAGGCGAGGAGCAAATAATCCCCTCGATTTTGAAGAATTAGCCGCTCTGCTAGCAGGTTTGAGCCGCGAAACCGAAGCTCTCGATGTTCTGTCTCACGGTATGAACGTGGCTCCCTACGATGCGAACCTGTATCGCCAGTACACCAAATTGCTGCTCAATCAAAAACGGATGCGTGATGCTTGTGCGGTCAGCGCCGATGGGTCAAAGAAGTTTCCTCAAGACGATGTCTTGCGAGATCTTGCGTCCGGGTGTGCCGATAATGCTCGGGGCAAGCAGACTAATTAAAGCCTGCATTCAGTTTCGGGCTAAAACTAGCTTTTTCGTGCGGCTTTTATTTGGTTTCGATTGAGGCTGCGAAAATCCCATGGCTGCGGAAATCGCACGAGCGGCTGAAGTGACCGCCCCGGCCAAAGCGTTCATTAGACTGGGAGTGACCCTCGTAACCGGGCCAGACACGCTCACGGCGGCTACAGGCGCACCGTTCGAATTCAGAATCGGCGCGCTGACACATCGTGCCCCCTGCACCGCTTCCTCGTCATCAACTGCGTAGCCCTGCTGGCAAATTTTTTCCAATTCCTGTCGGAACTGAACCAGATTACCGATCGTCTTCGGGGTCGCTGCTTGAAATGTGATGGAATCCAGAATTGCTTGTCTCGTTTCCTTCGGGAGGAATGCAACCAAGGCCTTGCCTAAAGCAGTTACATGCACCGAACGTCGCGTACCGACACGAGAGGAAAGCCGGAACTCATGCGGACTCTCCATCACGTCGAGGTAGAGTACAGTTCCTTGATCCAAAACACCCAGGTTCACGGTCTCATGTGTCGATTTCCATAGTTCCCACAAAATTGGACGAGCCACCGCCTGCAAGGTCGCTTCCTGATTGCCGCGGGCAGACAATTGCGAAAGCCGCGGTCCGATCAAATACGCTCCCGCCTCAGTTCGCAGGAGATATCGTTCACGCTCAAGGTGCTTTAAAAAACGATGTGCTGTGCTCTTGTTGATTCCGGTCTGATCGCAGATTGCTTTCAGCCCTAACCCGCTGGATGATCCTTGCAACGCCTCCAGAATACGCAGCACCTTCGAGATAACACCCACCGAGCCAGATGCACCATTCAGATTTTCTATTTTGGACATAAACGCGCTTTTAAGAACCCGTAACCCCACGGAAGCATCGTTAATCGCCCTCACTGAAGGCGAGACGTTATTCCAATATACGAAACTCTAACACGCACGCACCACGAAAATCATCAGAATGTTTCAATAGATGAAACACCGTTCACATAAATGAAAGTTTTTGATTGACAACATTTCTGAAACGGTGCTAGAAGCTTGTGCTGCGTGGGGGTTTCTCGCGGGAAGTTGGGGGCCCGGAAATCGATAAAAAGTTCCGATTGCTCAAACCGCGGCATCCTGCCGCAGAGGCTCAAGCGCGGACCTCTTCTGGGGGAGGACTATGATGGCGCACCGGATTCTTTCCGTCAGGCTTCAGCAGTGGATTGCGGGACCGCTAATTATATTCGCATTAGTTTTGGTCCTCGCACTCTCGGACTCGCCCGCTTGGGCTCAGGCCACCGCCACAATTAACGGCTCTGTTCGCGATACTGCCGGGGCGGTGATCGTTGACGGGACCGTAGTGCTCCACAACCGCGACACTAACCTGGATCGTACCGCACAAACAAACAACGTCGGTTCCTACGTGATGACCAACGTGTTGCCCGGAAACTACGACTTGAAAGTGAGCATGAACGGCTTCGGAACGGCGTCGAAGACCAGCATCATCCTTTTGGTGAATCAGACCGCCACTTACGATTTCACCCTTAAAGCCGGATCGGTCTCGGAAGTCGTCAACGTGCAGGATAATCCCGTGAGCCTCGAAACTTCGACCTCAGAGCTCGGTGTCGCGGTGGTCCGAGAACAGGTCAACAATCTGCCTCTCAATGGGCGCAACTTCACGCAGTTGCTGAACCTGACTCCGGGCGTAAGTACGGTCAACGTGTCACAAAACTCTGCTACGAGCGGTGGTATTTGGTCGAACCCGGTTGGCACATTCTCCTACCCGTCAGTGAACGGTCAAACCAACCGCAGCAATCTCTTCCTGCTTGATGGCGTGAACAACGAGGGATCGTTCGGCAGTACATATGCGATCCCTCCAATCGTAGACGAAATTCAGGAATTCAAAGTGCAGTCGCACAATGACGACGCCTCATTTGGTGGAGTGCTGGGCGGAGTCATCAACGTAGTCACCAAGTCTGGAGGCTCCCGTTACCATGGATCGGCCTGGGAGTTTCTGCGGAACAAAGCTCTCGATGCTAGGCTTATTTATCCCCTGCTACCGACCGCCGATCAAACGGCACCAAGCAATCAGCCAGGGTTTCAGCAGAATCAGTTTGGTGCGACATTTGGCGGCCCGCTCCCCATTCCAGGCGAGCATAAGAAAAAGACGTTCTTCTTCCTCAGTTACGAGGGATATCGAAATCACACAGCCGCTTCCAATCAGTACATCACTCCTACCACAACCCAGTTGGGTGGCGATTTAACTGGAATCAGCGGTCAAATCTACAACCCGTACACTAGTCAACCCTTCATGTGTGATTCCAGCGGCAATCCGCTGCCCGCGCCCAGGAACGTGCAGGGTGCCGGTACTCCATGCAACAAAATCCCCTCCACCATGATCAACCAGAACATGGTGAACTATGCGACCACTCTATTCCCGGCTCCGAATGTAACCGGCACAAGCTTCAATGGCCTTGACACGACCAAGGTCGTCACTCGTCAGGACGAAGGCAGTGGTCGGCTAGACCACCAGTTCGGCGAACACGATAATGTCTGGGCGCGTTACACCAGCTTCCGGCAGCCGGTGACTGGGTCCGGCGGTTTCATCGGCAATGTGCACGAACAGGTCACCAACGGCTATAACATCGCTGCCACGTATACACATTTGTTCTCGGGGAGCACGCTCGCCGAATTTCACTTCGGCCGCACCGATGTGAACATCGACCAAGGCTCTCACTTTACGACGGCGCCTCCTTCCTTTGGAACGCAAGTCGGTTTCTCTCCGAACTTCGCCGGGAACTTTCGCGGCGGTGTCGAAATGATCCCTAACGTGGTTATCCAGGGATATATCGGCAATCCGAATCCGAGTGCTCACGGCGCTGCCCAGGTAGACAACACCAAGGTTTCCGATATTTGGGAGTACGGAGGGGATTTCACCAAAACCGTTGGACGCCACACGTTCAGAGCTGGAGGGAATTTCGCCAGTAACAACGCGAATGCACTCTACTTGAACTCGAACGTTCAGTTTGCTGCCGCGAATACCGCCAATCCAGTAAACCTTTCAGGAGGCAATGCCCTCGCATCATTCCTGTTAGGAATTCCCACCAGCGCTGGACGCCGCAATGTGATTGAGACTGAGCATGGTGGGTGGGTGGATGGCTTCTATGCGATGGACCAGTGGAAAGTTACGGACAAGTTCAGTGTCAATCTTGGCTTGCGGTACGACCTCACTCTGATGCCTGTCTATGGCGATACCAAGAATGCAAATAACTTTGTTGGAGACATGAATTTTAAAGACGGAACGTACATCCTTGCGCGGAATGCTCCGTCCTGTTCGCAAAGCAACGCTGCGCCTTGCATACCGAGTGGCACGCTCCCCGATCACGTAATTGTGACTCCGCTTGGCGGCAATGCGATTTTTCACAACGATTTCAGCAATATTCAACCAAGAGTTGGGGCCGCCTATCAATTGTTTCCCAATACTGTAATTCGCGGTGGGTATGGACGGTTTTACGACAACTGGGCCGCGATTACGCAAACGGGACAAAATTATGAGGGTACTTGGCCGAGTCTTGATCAACTCGGCGCCAGCAACATGAACCCGGTTACTTCACCGCCCACACGATTCGCCGAGGATCCGTTCGGTCTGGGTAGTGGTAGCCCTGTGACTGGACCTACTCCCTTCAATCAGTCCACCTGGTTCGCCGACCCTTACCTCAAACGTCCGTATTCAGACCAGTGGAATGTGGGTGTCCAACAGCAAGTTACGTCTAACTCCGTATTGACTGCCAATTACGTTGGCTCTGTGGGAAGAAAACTCGATATAGGCGGAGCCTTCAACGTGGCCATGCAGGCAGGTGGAAATGCAAATACCTCCTGCACACCGTACGATCCGAACAATGCCGCCGCGACAAACTGCGGTGCTCCGTTTACGTACATCGGGCCTACCGCATACGATCGGAGCGTGGGAAAGAGCAACTACAATGCACTGCAGATTTCCTTAAATGGCAAAGAGCAACACGGGCTCACGTATCTCGTCTCCTACACTTGGTCGAAAAGCTTGGACCTTGGCTGCACTGGTTGGTATGGCGTCGAAGGGTGCTCTATTCAGAACCCCTACAACCTTCAAGCCGACAAGGGGCCAGCAGCGACTGATCTCCCCCAGATCTTTTCCGCTGCCTGGGTGTATGCCCTGCCTTTCGGTAAAGGCACTTCCCTCTCATCCGAAAACTCGGTGGTAAACGCGTTAATTGGCGGCTGGAACCTGAATGGCGTTCTTTCGCTAAGTTCCGGAGTTCCTTTCGACGTGGGTAGTGGTAAAGACATCGCCCTGACCGGCAACTACAACTATGGCAATGGATACGGCTACGAACGCGCTGACGTGGTGGGAAGCTTCTACCCCAGCAGCAAAGGCCCCGAGGGATGGATTAACACCGCATCGTTCGTGACACCGGCTGCAGGCACGTTCGGAAACCTTGGCCGAAACGCACTTCGATCAGATTGGAACAAAAATCTCGACCTCTCAATATTCCGACAGTTGGCTTTCACAGAGCGTTTCCGAATGGAATTTAGGTTCGAGATGTTCAACGCAACCAACACACCTGTGTGGGCGGTTCCGGTGAGCAGTCTTGAGAACTCCAATTTCGGCAAGGTCACGCACGCCGCGAACATACCCAGGCAGCTTCAATTCGGCCTCAAGTTTTACTTCTGAGTGCCGACCATGATGCGCCGATAGTGGTGACATTTCGGGGGGTGCAGCGAGATCAACTAATCCACACTGCATCCACTTCAACACGCCGTCGCTAGATTTCTCTAGGGCAGCGGATCATCACTCTCGGCGCTAGAATATGGATCCCTGAACTTCCCTCAAACACCGAAGTCTAGACGGCGGGTACTATGTAAAAGGGTAACTGCACAGGGGAAGGCCACACAGAGATGTTTGGGGTAAGAACAGTACATGGTGGTTCTGCCGGGTGTCAGCTGCTATATGTGGGTTTACTAACGATGGCAGGTACGATCTCTCTAGCCGCACCACAGGCGAGTTCAGCTCCGTTTCCTTTGCCACAACGTCGTTCGGTCTTACCCCAAAATTGCCTCTCGCCAGCTCATAGCTCCGACAAGATTGCCGAACTGTTGGAGAGCATCCACGACCATCCGACGGCCGGAGCCTTCAATACATTGGGCGTCCTATACGCTCAGCAAGATCAGGTTTCGTGCGCCATTTCGGCGTTTGAAGCCTCTTTGCGGTCGCAAGACCAGAACTGGGAAGCGCACTACAATCTGGCAATTGCTCTTCTCAGAACAGGAGAGCGAACCAGAGCGAGTCGGGAACTTCAAACGGCCATTGCGCAGAAACCGGATTCGGTGAACTCCCGCTACGCACTTGCCAGCGTTCTGGACCAAGAGAAGAGGTTTTCTGAGGCTGAAGAGCAGCTCCGCAACGTTCTCAAGCAAGATGCTAAGTTCGCTCCGGCCACCCTCATGCTTGGCCGGGTATTGATCAATGAAAGCAAGCCTCAGCAAGCCATTCAGACTTTAGAGGAGGGCCTACAGCAACAACCGCCCGCCGAGCAGGCGGAGTCCTTGTGGTCGGTCCTCGCGGTTGCATACGCCGAAAACGGCCAACTTGAAAAGGGTGTGCAGGTGCTAAAAGACTTTATTGCCGCCCAGCCGAACTCTGCCGATGCGCACCTTCAACTTGGATTACTCTTCCTCCGAGGAAATACCAGCCATCAGGCCGAGGCGGTGAATGCGTTCCGCGAGTCGCTTCGGCTCGATCCAAATCTCGATGCCGCGAGACTTGCCCTGGGGCAAACACTGATATCATCTCAGAATTTCAATGACGCGATTCCGGTTCTGCTTGATTACACCGCTCGCAAGAGTAACGATGCCCAAGGCTTCTCAG
>Ga0210409_10003520_pt1 | contig 17411 bp, 13 predicted proteins | sample IncBWH17MmetaG_FD_161649 | JGI IMG/M metagenome (GOLD analysis project Ga0210409, IMG submission 161649) | Forest soil microbial communities from Barre Woods Harvard Forest LTER site, Petersham, Massachusetts, United States - Inc-BW-H-17-M | ecosystem: Environmental > Terrestrial > Soil >... | reverse complement strand
GGGCAATCTTCTCGATCAGACCCTCACAGAGGATGCGTTCCTGAGGATCGACGGGCAGAAATGTCATGCCGACCCCGTATTCACCGGGCGCGGGGAGAGTAAAGCCAATACGCGCACACTCTCGCTCGAAGAACGAATGAGGAATCTGGATCAGTATGCCGGCGCCATCGCCCGTCTGCGGATCGCAGCCGCAGGCGCCGCGATGGGTCAGGTTGATCAGAATCTGGATACCCTTGAGCACAATCTCATGAGACTTCTGGCCCTCAATATTGGCGACGAACCCGATGCCACACCCGTCGTGCTCGTCGTGAGGTCTGTAGAGACCCTGCGCCTCGGGTAGTCCCAAAAACGGATAGTTTTCCGATGATTTCGCCCGGTTTTTCATTTGGCAATTCTGACCAGCGTGAAATCTCGACTCGCTCTGCTCCTGCCCATTTCTGCAAGAGAGGCCGACATCGGCGACTCAATACCGATGCCAATTTCGATTCTCCGATTCACAAGTAATATACACCGGACCGCCCGCTTATAGATAAACTATCCCGGACGTGACGAAGGACATCCGGTCAAATTCCGCAGCTTCCGCGCTTAAGATGAATGCTCAGTTCGGGGTCCGCCCCGCCGCCCCGGAGGGGGGTAGGCAGCCGGTGTGCGCTTTCTCCGGCCTTCGTAAACAGCCCACCCGGGACCATGTCGAGCCCCTCAGTCCGGCTGGCTCCCACGGCCGCCTTCAAGGCGCCTTGAATCGGCCCGAGAAATAGATGACCGGATCGTGCTGTGCGGAATCTGACGGGGCGCGTCACGAGCAGAATCGCGGAGAACAGATTCGGTTCGCTCGGACCACGATCTCGTGAAGCTATGGGGCTGGCGTCGTCTCCGCGGCGACCCGGGCCGGCAGAGGGCGGTAGCCGCTTCGAGTCCGGATGTGATACTTTTTCAAATTATCGCCCACCAGTTTCACCGTGATGGCGCGCCAGCCGCGGTTCGGATTTGGCAGCGGGTAGTAGTTGAGCAAGTAGAGATGCGCTAGGTCATCGCGGATCGCAGCGAAGGCTCGCTGCTCGTCCTTCCAGTTCTTGGCAAAATAGGCCTCCCCGCCCGTTGCGGAGCTCATGCGCCCGAAGACCGCCGTTGAAACCGGTTCCAGTTGGGCTTGCCGGGTACTGATCATGTAGATCGGGATTCCTTCCGACTGCGCGAGCTCGCCCACATCCTCTGGTGGCACCATGCTGTCATTGTCGGGGCCGTTCGAGAAGACCACGATCACCTTTCTGCCCTTGTACTGGCCGGCGTCTTTGAGGGTCAGCAGCAAGGCATTGTAGAGCGCGGCATCATCTCCGGCGGTCGTGGCACGCACCCCGCGTAAGACCTGCGACCGGTCGGGGGTGAGCGAGGAGGCGCGGAACAGATCACGGCTGTAGGAGTAGAACGCCACCCGGTCAGGGCCATCGAGAGACCGGACGAAGTCAGCGATCGCGTCCTGCGCGAAAGCGAAACCCCGATACATGTAATTGCTCGTATCGAAGAGTATAAAAACATCTGCGCCGGCGATCGCGGACTCAACGCCTTCGGGCGACCGCCCGACGAGGGAGCCTCCGAGCAGGTCATCATGCGGACTGCCCGGGGGCGCGGCCGAGCGAGGATCGGGCGGCCTGGGCTTGTCGGTTTCGGCGGCGATGTCGGACAAGACTCGCGGGGCTTCGTTGCCTTCTGCGAAGGTGGCAATTTTCTGCGGGATCTTATCCTCGGTAATCGTAAAGTCCGACGGCCGCAGGCCTGTCACGTACTTTCCCTTGTTGTCCGTTACCGCCACATTCAACTGCACCATATCGACTACCACGTGAAAGTTCGGTTTGCTTTCCTGAGCGGCCATCCAGGCTCTTGAGCCCGAGACGAATCCGGTCAGGAGCAAGAAAATGAGAAGGGATCGTTTTTCCATAGTTCCTATTCCACCTGCTCGCTAGGTCTACACCAGAAAAGGTCGATAGTTCAAGAGTTCTAGCCGCGAAAATCAGTATTGTCTAGGGTCCGCGATCCGCGCCACTCTGGCGCAGCGAGGCGATCTCACCCCGCCGGAACTCTTCACCCGTTTCGCGCATCGCGCGGAGCACGGCCGGCCAATCTTCAAAATCAGTGGCAAAAATTTTCTCAACCATCCGATGCGTCAGTTCCGGGGCCAGGCGATTGAGCATTTCCGGAGGATAGCCGAGTTCGTCCGCCAGACGGGCCCAGTACAAGTTATTCGAATCCCAGGACTCCGCCAGCAGACGGCTCGGGTAACCCATGAAAGAGGGGAAGGGCTTCCCATTCAGCAATTCGCGTGTATAGCTCTGCGCGAGTATGGGATGAGGCACGCCAAAATCCTTCGACAGCCGCCCCCAGCTGACGGATTCGGGATCACTGTGCGCAAGGGCTTCGAGTTCGCTACCCGCTGACGCCCAGGAACCAGTGTCTGCCGGAAATCTTTGACGGAATTCGGCGGCCAGGTAGAAAGTGTCTGCCGGCATGAGCTGCGGCAGCATCTCCTCGACCCGCCCTGCGCGGAGAGCGCTCTCGACTCCCTCGAGCCTTCGAGGCAGCATGCGCTCGGAAAGGATCCCCACCACTTTCTCGCGCAGTTTTTCATCCCCCAAGGCAGCCGTCAACAGTTCCTCCCCGGTCCGCTGGTAGAGCGCGACGGCATGAAGTTCTTCCCGGCTCACTCCCCACCACCGCGGCATGATGGCGTTGATCATGAGACCGGGCACCAGTTCATCCCAAATCAGGGCCTGGACGTTTTCTGGAACCGTAAAGTCCTGCTCGACCCTCGCCAGGACGTAGGGCAGGTCCGCGAGCGAACCGACCAGGTGGCCCCCTCCGCTCGCAGCCCAGCCACGGCCGAACAGGCTCGGCGTCTGCCAGGCTTGCTCTCCTCCGGCGGTCATTTCTCCCGAGAAATCGTGGAAGCGGACGAACAGGGGATTATGGTGGAGCGTCTGAGCTGCCGGCGGCTCATAGTAGGCGTAGTTGAGTCCGACCAGAGTGTCCCGCAGGAAAGGAGTGAGCTGGCCCCGCGCCTGAGCCAGTTCGCCATGAGAGCCCGGCGACTTGATCACTTTCGTCAGATCGGTCTTCATCTCAAGAGTCGTGTGACTGTTATTGTAGAGGCCGGTGGCCCATTCGCTTCGTTCGGTCGGAGTAAAGAAGGGCCGCGGCATCTCGAATTCCCGCAGCTCCTTTGCGAGCGGTATCAGTTCATCGCCCACCGGTGCTCCTTGTGCCATTCGATCGAGGCCGTCCGCGAGACCCACGATCGTGTCGAGAGAAACCAGCCGCTGATCATCCAAGACCGAGCGGATCCTGGTTGCCAGTTCTTGCCGGACCTGTTGACCGCCCGGGGTGCTCTGATTGGGTCCTGCCAGTAAAGCGATGATTTCATCCTGAGAGAGGTTCATTCTGCCCGAGGCCACTCGCCCGATCTCGCCGAGCGAGCTACGGCCCGCGTCGAAGAGCTGGGCCGCGGAGGCGATTCCAGCGAACGGATTGATGACCTTCTGCCAGGAATCGTTCAAACTTGCGCTCGAGATTTGCCCCTGCCGAGCCAGGATTTGCCAGAGCCCGACGTTGGCTTGCAAAATACCCAGGGCGTTTGAACGAACGACGCGATCCGGAATGCGGTCAAGAGCCTCGGCCACGCCGAGAAAACGTACGATGGAGGCGTTGTTCAATGCATGGAATTCGGAAAAAATCAGATACTGGTCGCTGAACCGCGAGTATTTCTCGGCCAGCAAGCGGACCGTTTGAGCGTTCAGGGTCTGCTCGGGAGACCGCCCGCGGTCGACCTCGCTCAGCAGCAGATACATTTGCAGCGGGCCGTTCGTCGATGTGATTCGGGAAAGCGCGAACATTCCCTCAAGCAGTTGTTCGGGATTGTTCACGCGGCCCGTACGTTTGGCCCATTCCCGGGCGATCTTCGAATCGCTCTTCCGTCGAAGAACCTCCTTCCATACTTCCAGCCCGCCAGGGACGTGAGGTTGACCGTTGGGGTCCAGTTGAAGCCTGGTCATCAGGAGCAACAAGCCCGGGTCGGGCCGAAACACCGGCTTCGCCGGACCAGGAGAACTATCTGGACCTCGAAGGGCCTCATAGAAATGCTGCAACCGGCGAGGCTCGGTGAAGTAGGGCTGACGAGTCTCGCTGAGGCGGGACATCGCATCAAAATAAGCCGCCAGCCAGCCCTCATCTTTGGCGAGCAGCCGGGTGACGAACTCGCCCGGCTGCTCCGGACTCACGCCGACCAGATTTTTCCAACTTGCCTCCGCCGACGCTCCTCCGGGCACCACGACACGCCCATTTCGGATGCAGATCTGATTGCCGTAGAAATCCAGCACGGCGGCGAAGGGAGCTAGTTTCGCCAGTCCCGGAGACTCCCGCAGGCGATTTCCGGTTTCCGTATCGATCCTCGCCAGGGCCCAATAAAGGCGAGCGAGAACGGGATCTCGCAGAAGCGAGTCAAGCACATCCCGTTTTCTCGCCTCTCGGGCGGCTCTGTCGGTCTTCTCGGGCGTGGTCCAATCGCTCGGCGAGAAGAGAATGGGCACCTGAGAGGAGGAGTAGGCATAGGTGAACGGTTTCCCGCCCCGAAGCGTTTCCTCAAGATCCGCGAGGGGGAAACCGGAATCGATTGTTAAAAAAGCCCTGTCCGGATCGGAGGTCTCAACCGAAGTGTCTGGCCCGCACGGTTGACGGAGCCTGTAGCCGATGATCATCAGCAATGACTTCGACTCGTCGCACTTGGAAACCCGAATGACCCCCGCGCTCCCCGCCAAGGCTTGCAGCTCCCGCGCCTGGTCAATATACCTTCTCAACAGGATGAGAAATTCGGTGGCTTTGCCCGTCCTGGCCTGCACATCCTGATAACCGTACATCACCACATTGCGAGCTGTCAGAGGCAGGACCTCCTGCCGAGAAACCTTCTGGCTGATGCCGGCCATGCGCAGGAAGGACCGCAGAGGGCCTGGAATGACAATCTCGGCAGAAGAAGCGGTAGAAGATGATGATGAGTGGGAAGCAACGGAGGCGGACTGTTGAGTTCCCTGGGACTCCGACGACGAGGCGAGAGCGGCGCTCCGAGCGCTTCTCGGCAGGCAAGCAAGTGCACAGGCGGAAGCGGTGAGAACTAAAGCGGACAAGCGAAGCGAAGAGGTCATGGCTAGACGCCACCTCCGGGCCGGGAATTACGCGTTTCAATTAAACAAACTAGAAAGAGCGTCCCCGCTCGTGAGCTCTGCCCGATCGCTCGCGATCGGAGTGACGGCGTTTACCTGATAGCCCGCCTCACGGTTTCATTATCGCCAGCTGGTCGACGAACCGGACGCTTTTCTAGCTCATTTGCCTGGACAGAAGCTATCACGTAAATCCTGTAGAGCATAGTGCTAGAATCGATGCGAGCCTGTTCAGGTACTGGCTCGTTCGACTCGCTCGATCGCTCTCGCTCAGAACTTGGACCCGAACGGCTTGAGGAGTCCGAAGTCGATGAGCCCGTTCGCCACAAACTGAACGGCCAACGCGACCAACAGCAATCCCATCAGCCGCATCATGATGCGAATCCCGGTGTCGCCGAGGTAACGCCGAACCCGCTCGGCTCCGGCGAGGACCAGGTAGGAAGCATAGGCGGTGAGAAGAATCGTGGTGTAGACAACCACGTGCTGCCACACGGAATGAGACTCGCCGACCAGAACCATCACTGTTGAAATCGCCCCCGGGCCCGCCAGCATCGGCATTCCGAGCGGAATGATGCTCGCATCGGCCTTCTCGGCGCCCTCTTGCTGTTCTTCGGGCGTCGCCTTCGTTCCCGACTGCCGCGCCTGAAGCATGTCGAGGCCGATCTGCAGCAAGATGATGCCGCCCGCAATTTTGAATGCCGGTAGCGTGATGCCGAAGGCCCTGAAGATCAGGCTGCCGGCCACGGCAAATGTGCTTAGCGCGATGCCGCAGGTCCAGGCCGAGCGCCGGGCCATTTCGCTCCGCTCGGAGGGCGGGGAGTTCACGGTTATGGCGAGGAACACAGGGATCACGGCGAAGGGGTCCACCAGGAAGAAGACGGAGGTCACCGCCAGCAGAGCGAACTCCAGGACTTGCCTCACCGAATGTGGCATGGATAGCTCTTTCGTCCGCCGCCAGCCCGTCCAAGACAGCGTCAAAATAACATCTTTGCGCGCCGTTAGACAGACGGTCCATAAGACTTGCAATACTGGACCGAGCTATCGACAATCGGGCGCATGGACCTTCGCGGCTGGGAGGAGCGATACGCCACGCGGGAGCGGCCGTCCGAAGACTTCCAGACGGCGCCCACTCCGCTCGTCGTCGAAGTGACCAAGTACCTGACGCCGGGTAGGGCCCTTGACCTTGCGTGTGGCACGGGCCGAAATTCGCTATGGCTTGCTGAACACGGCTGGCGCGTCACGGCCGTCGATGGCGCGCCAACCTCTATCGAAATCCTGCGCAGTCGCGCCTCTGAACGTGGCCTCGCGGTCGAGACAAGAGTCGCTGATCTTGAAAAGGGCGAATACCGGATTGAAAGCTCGACTTGGAATCTTGTCATTATCAGCTATTACCTCGAGCGGAGCCTGTTTGAACCAGCGAAGGGAGGAGTCGCGCCGGGGGGCATCCTGCTTGCGATCGTGCACGTCGCCGAACCGGGAGAAGCCCCCACAGAACACCGCCTGCGACCGGGCGAGCTTCGGAACTATTTCCAGAGTTGGAACGTTCTCCACCACTACGAGGGCAAGCCGAACGATCCGGTCCATCGCCGTTCGGTTTCCGAAATCGTCGTGCGCCGGCCGAATCTCGTTCGAAATGATCGATGAGCATCCCTCCGGGCGAGTCGAGCCCCGTCTATACCGTCGGGTTGATTCCGCCCGCACATCTCTCGAGGTTCGCGGCCGTTTGAACCTATTCGCGGCTGAGCTCCCTTGACATCTGCCAGGCGCAGAGCATCGCGAGCAGTAGCAGGCCAATTCCAACACCCCAATCAAGCAGCAATAATTTACCAACGCCGAATAGAGCGCCGTAGATCATGAAGCATCCGAGAATCCACCGCCACAAGTTGCGTCCGACGTCGTGCGTCTCGCGAAGCTCGGGTGCCTGTCGCGCGATCGGCCGCCATCCCGTCACCTGCGGGCGAACCCTCCGGTAGAAGGACAACAACAGGTCGTTCGGCTCTGGCTTGGTCAGCAGCGTCACCAAAATCCAAATGCATGTCGTGACCATGGTTGTGGTCAAGGCTGCCTTCGCGAACCTGACCGGGCTGTTACCGAGGAATGGTTCCGGCCGGTCGAGCACGAGCAGCCACAACCGCTGCCAGCTGAGCGCTCCGGCCATGAACAGAGCCGTTGCCATCGCGGAGATCTCGCTCCATGCATTGATTCGCCACCAGAACCAGCGCAACAGATACACGCTGCCGGTCCCAGCGCCCAGCTCAAGCACAATTTCCCATCCCGAGCGAATCGAAGACAGTCGCGCCGACACGTAACCGGCCGCGAGCACCAGCAGCAGCGTCACGAGCCGCGAGACGACGACATAGTGGCGCTCTCCCGCCTGGCGCCGCAGAAACCGCCGGTAGAAATCCTCCACCAGATACGACGTTCCCCAGTTCAGTTGCGTCGCGATCGTCGACATGAACGCCGCGAGGAAACCCGCCAAAACGATGCCGCGCAGGGTATGAGGCACATGTTCAACGACGATCATCATGTAGCTGTCCTCCGGATGCTCCAGTCCGGGATAGAGAACGATCGCTGCCAGGGCCGTGAGAATCCACGGCCAGGGTCGCAGCGCGTAGTGAGCGATATTGAACCAGAGCACCGAGAGCAGTCCCTGGCGTTCGTCGCGGGCGCTGAAGATCCGCTGGGCGATGTAACCGCCGCCCCCGGGTTCGGATCCCGGATACCAGAAAGCCCACCACTGGATCCCAAGATAGACGGCAAACGTGATCACCGGCACGGTCCACAACGCCTGGCTCGAGGCCCCACGCGACAGGTCAGGCAGAAACGAGAGCGGGTCCGATGCTCCATTCGAGGCGCGAATCGAGCCGATCCGAGCGATCATCGGACCCATGCCGCCAGCGGAGGAAACCGCATACCACGCAACCACGATCGCTATCCCCATCTTCAGTACAAACTGGAACAGGTCGGTCCAAAGGACCCCCCACAATCCGCCGAGGGACACATAGATGCCGGTGAACGGAATTAGGAAACAGATACAAACCGTCAGCGCCTGCCCGCTGGTGCCGGAGAATGCCGGCCCCATGATCCTGCTCAGAAGATTTGAGAACCCGAGAAGCAAAGGCGACCCCTGCATGGTTGGACCGAGCGTCGCGGAGACGATGCTGATCATCGCTTTCGTGACCCATCCCAGGATCAGGCAGTTCATCATCAGCCCGAGGTAAAGCGCGCGAAAACCTCGGAGGAATGCTGCGGGCTTTCCTGCGTAGCGCATCTCCGCGAACTGCACATCGGTCATCAGGCCCGACCGACGCCAAAGGCGAGCGAAGACAAAGACCGTCATCATCCCCGAGAGCAGGAACGCCCACCAAATCCAGTTCCCCGCGATTCCTTGCGTGTAGACGAGACCCGCCACGACGAGCGGCGTGTCGGCGGCGAAGGTCGTAGCGACCATGGATGTGCCCGCCAGCCACCAGGGCACACGGCGTCCCGCTACAAAATAATCCTGCGTGCTCCCGCCCGATTTTCGACGGAAGTAGGAACCCGTCATGAGCGTGATCAGCAGGTAGCCGAGAATCACAGTCCAATCGAGGATCGTGAAAGTCATGGCTCGATCATTCTCAACTTCGATCCGACAGGACCAGGGCGCTCACGAGAGGAAATCCGGATGAACGCCATCGACGTACGGGTCGCGTTCGAATCGGCCGCCGCGGGCTGTTTCGAGAACGCGCGGGATCGGCGCGAGGGTTCTGGTGCCGATCCAGAGGAGATTCCCGGACGACACGAAGAAGAAGACGTCGAGCAGGGCCTCGCCGCGCTAAGATCTCGGCGTATAGGCCGTGCACGCGACGACCGGAAGCTCGGGATATTTCGGAAATCTCGGATCACTGGCCGATCGCTCGCAAAGATAAAACACAGACCCGCGCGACGACTCGACGCGCCTGGCGAACAGACAGCGAGCGCACAACCCGATGCGAGCGGCATTGCAATCAGGTGCTTTAGGCACGTTCAGAGAATAGCATTCTCGACCAGGCCCGTGCCCGATCCGCTCGACGAGCGGTGTATAATCAACCTCGCGGGATCAGCTGAATAAAATCCCGTTCCAAAATACTCGATGAATCGCCCGGCCACGCGTCTGTTGATTGCGATCTCGTTCGTGCTGTTTCTCGTCACGCGAGCACAGTCGGTCGCCTTCCAGGACACCGCCGGAGCCACCGGCCAGAGGGCGACGCCCGAATCACCAGTCCTCCCGAACCCGCCGAAAAGCTGCTCAAGTCGATCCCTGCTCCTCAATTTCGAGATCAACCGCGACGGCGAGCCCGCTCGCGAGGTCCCCATCTGGCGTTTGCCGGAGAGCCCAGCTTTCTTCTTCGCTTCGGGTATGACCATCGACGCCGATGGCGCTCCGAACGCTTACAACCCCGAGAATACGGGCTTGGATGACCTGGCCAACGCGGGCGAGCCAGGGCATTGGCAGGGTGTTATTCAGGACGAGCACGGGAACCCGCTCGTGCAGGGCCCGAGCGACCCCTTCCCCGGTTACTATGTCTCCTGCACGGCTCTTGCGGACCGCAGCAAGAACGTCCTGGACCCCACCCGCTACGTGGACGCTTCCAAGATTCCTTACGTTGTACTGCCGCGTGATGTGGCCAGACTGTCGGGCGCGCGCCTAGGAGATTTCGCGGTTGTCTTCAACCTGCGAAGCGGCAAGTCCTCCTATGCCATCTTCGCGGACATCGGTACGCTTGGCGAGGGCTCGATTGCCCTGGCCGACAATCTCGGGATTTGGTCGAACGCGCGCGAGGGAGGCCGGAGGGGAGGAATCCTGTACCTGATTTTTCCGGGGACGGGGAATGGCCAACCGCGCACGGTCGAGGAGATCAACGAGCAAGGGGACAAGACATTTCAGGGATGGGGAGGAACCGAACAGATCAACTCCTGCGCGGCGAATTGAGCCGGTCGCCCGCCGGACCCTTTTTGGGAATCACTTCGCGCGAGCGGGCGCGCTCCTTGTCTCAAGCCAGTTAAGAATGCGACCTTAGGACCGAAGGGTCGGTCCGTAGGGTCGATAAAGGGATAAACGGGGATAAACGGTCGATGCATTGACAGAACGGTACGAGTAGGATTACATTGAAGAGGATGAATTTGGCATTGCCGAGCGCGCGTTGTCGTTGTTTAGGGCGATCCATGTTTGTGCCTCAACAACGGGGGCGCCGGGTTCGTAAGCCAAGTTCCAAATAACACTGGACTTAAACCCGCCGCCGGAGACGCTCCGAGCGGCGATTTTTTTTATGGCTGAAAACGCTGCAGCACTGGGAATAAGCAACGCAACCGATCACCTCAAAATGCTCGAAGCGGAGAGCATTTTCATCCTTCGGGAAGCTGCGGCCGAATTCGCCCGCCCGGTCATGCTGTACTCGATCGGCAAGGATTCCTCCGTCATGCTGCGCCTCGCTCAGAAGGCCTTCTACCCGGGTAAGGTTCCGTTTCCGCTCCTGCACATCGACACTGGCTATAAGTTTCCGGAGATGATTCAGTTCCGTGACTGGTACGCGCAACACGTGGGCGCGAATCTGATCGTTCACAAGAACCAGAAGGCTCTCGACGAAGGGGCCAATCCGTACGCGTTGGGCACGCAGAGGTGTTGCGGCTTGCTCAAGACGCGTTCGCTGCTTGACGCCTTGAGCGAAGGCGGATTCGATGCTGCTTTCGGCGGTGCGCGCCGCGACGAAGAAAAGTCGCGCGCCAAGGAACGCGTCTATTCCTTCCGTGATTCTCTTGGCCAATGGGACCCCAAGAATCAGCGGCCCGAGTTGTGGAGCCTGTTTAACGGCCGCCATCACAAAGGCGAAAGCATCCGTGTGTTCCCGTTGTCGAATTGGACCGAGATGGACATCTGGCTGTATATCCACGCGGAGAACATTCCTATCGTGCCGCTCTATTTCGCGAAGCATCGCGAAGGCGTCGTCCGTGGCAAGACCGTCCTGCTCGTCGGGAACGGCACGCGCTTGTTTGGCGGCGAGAAGCCGCAGATGGTGAAGTGCCGCATGCGTTCGCTCGGGTGCGTTCCGTGCACGGGCGGGATTCTTTCCGACGCCGATACGGTGCCCAAGATCATCGAAGAGATGGTTTCATTCCGTCGTTCCGAGCGCGAGAACCGGGTCATCGATCACGACGAAGAAGGCTCCATGGAGATCAAGAAGCGCGAGGGGTATTTCTGATGTTCACGGCACCGGCCGGGCCAGGCGCGACATCGTCGGAACCCGCTCCGTGGTTCAGACCTGGCGAGAGCTTGCTGCGCTTCACCACCGCCGGCAGCGTCGATGACGGCAAGTCGACGCTGATCGGACGTTTACTCTACGACAGTCAGGCGATCTTCGAAGACCAGCTGGCTTCGGTCCGCGAAAGTAAGATCAATCGTTCGAGCGGACCCATCGATTTCTCTCTGCTGACCGATGGCCTGCGCGCCGAACGCGAGCAAGGCATCACCATCGATGTGGCCTATCGATATTTTGCAACTCCGCGTCGCAGGTTCATCATTGCCGATACGCCGGGTCACGAGCAGTACACGCGCAACATGGCCACCGGTGCCTCGACGGCCGACGCAGCCGTGGTGCTGATCGACGCCACCAAGGGGGTGTTGCGGCAATCGCGCCGACACGCCTTCATCGCCAACCTGCTCGGCGTCCAGCACATCGTGGCTGCCATCAACAAGATGGATCTAGTCGGCTATTCCGAGGAAGTCTTCGAACGAATCGCCGCCGAGTTTCGCGATTTTACGAACCAGCTGGGCGTAAGAAATGTGTATGCGGTGCCGATCAGCGCACTCGAAGGCGACAACGTTGTCGAACGGAGCGCGCAAACGCCCTGGTTCAACGGGCCTGCCCTTCTCGAATTCCTCGAGAGGATACCCATCACGGACTCCACCGCCTCCAGGCCGCTGCGCTTCCCGGTGCAGTACGTCATTCGGCCGGACTCGAGCTTCCGCGGTTTTGCGGGCCGCTTGGTGTCTGGCGTCCTGCGTGCCGGGTCGAAAGTTGTGGCCCTGCCGTCGGGCGTCGAGACGCGAGTCAAATCGATCGTGACGTTCGAGGATGAATTGCAAGAAGCCGGTCCGGGCAGTTCGATCACCCTAACTCTCGAAGATGAAATCGACGTCAGCCGCGGGGACGTGCTGGTCGAGGAAAACGATCCGCCTCTGGTCGGGTGTGAATTCGAGACGATCGTCGTGTGGATGCATCCCGAGCCGCTGGACGTTCACAAGATCTACGTGCTCAAGCACACGACGCGCAATGTTCGCGCGCGTGTCAAGCAGCTGCGCTACCGGATCGATGTCAACACGCTCGAGCGGTCGCCGGCCTCGAGCCTCGAACTGAACGACATTGCGGCGCTCGATCTGCAGACCACGGTGCCGCTCTATTTCGACCCCTACAGCGAAAACCGCACGACGGGAAGCTTTATCGTGATTGACCCGACTTCGAACGCCACCGTCGCCGCCGGAATCATCGAGCGCGCGATCGATCAGCGCCCGTCGGTGCGCTCGGTTGGCGCGCCAGCCGATCGTGGACGCAGTTCAAATCAAGAGCGCACTCTCCGTTTTGGCCATCCGTCGGCTGCCGTGTGGCTCAGGGGACGGCCGGGCGTCGCCGAATTGGTGGAACGCAGATTGTTTGACGAGGGCTGGCACGTGCAGCTCGTCGGGCCGACAGATTTTCTCCCGCACGAACTCATCACGGTCGCGAAGGCCTTCCGCTTGTCGGGAACGATCGCGGTCTTCTCTCCTCTTGACGACGGAACGAACCAGCGGCAAGCGGTCCGCGCGATTTTTGGCCCCGAGGCTTTCTTCGCGCTCGATAGCGGCGACCGGAGCGATGACGAATCGGCCGCACACATTGTTGACGCCCTGCGCAAATGGCGCGAGACGCATTCCGATCCATGGAGGGCGAAGCAATGAGCCCGCTCGAAGCGACCGAACTGTTCGAGGCCCTCTCGGCCGAGGCGGTGATCGATCGCGTTCTCACTGAGAACCCGGGCCCGGCCTGCGTCACATGCAGTTTTCAGGCAGAGGACATGATCGTGCTCGATCTCCTGCGCAGCCGCAGGCCGGGAATTCCGGTGCTGTTCCTCGATACTGGCTACCACTTCGCCGAGACGTATGCCTATCGCGACCGCATGACGCAGCTCTGGAATCTGAACGTCCGCAATCTCACGGCCACGCGGTCTGTGACCGAGCAGGAGCGGGAGTTCGGCCTGCTCAATCGGAGCGACCCGGGCCGTTGCTGCCAGCTGAGGAAAGTCGAGCCGCTTTTCGGGGCGCTCGAGGAGTTCGCGGTCTGGTTTACCGGGCTGCGCCGTGAGCAGTCGCCGACGCGCAAGAATCTGAAAGTGGTCGAGACCCATGAGCTGCCGACCGGCAAGACTCTTCTCAAGGTGAACCCGCTCGCTGCCTGGAGCTGGGGAGAGGTGTGGAAGTACACCGCCGAACGAAAGATTGCCTATCTCCCGCTTTATGACGCCGGATACCGAAGCATCGGCTGCGAACCGTGCACGTCGGTACCGGCCGAGGGAGCCGATGCACGCTCCGGCAGATGGAGCGGAACCAAGCTGGAATGCGGTATTCACACGCTTTCCAAGCGAGCTCAATGATGCATTCTCTGATTGGTTTCCTGATCGCACTGGCCGTAGGCCTTACCGGCATCGGCGGTGGCAGCTTCACTGTCCCTGCGCTCGTGCTGATAGCCGCTTTGCCGGCGGGCGTCGCCGTAGGAACGGCTTTCGTGTTCGCCGGCGTTCTGCGGCTGATCGCGGCGCCCTTCTACATGATCGGCAGGCAGGTGCATTGGCGCTATCTGTGGCTCTTGGTCCAAGGAGCCGTTCCCGGATTGCTGATCGGCACATTCATACTGCGGCTGCTCGATTCCCGGGCTGGCAGCCCGATCGTGGTTATCTTGCTCGGCGTCGTGCTGGCCCTGTCATCGAGCGTGACGTTTGCTCCGCGTGTGCAGAATCCTGGTTTTGCACAAAAGAATTCCCGTTGGCTCCCCTGGCTCGCGCTGCCGATCGGAGTCGAGGCCGGATTCTCTTCGGCGGGTGCCGGCGCTCTTGGAACCGTGCTGCTGCTGAACTATTCAGAAATGACGCCGCCCGAGGTCGTGGGCACCGACCTGTTGTTCGGTCTTGTGCTGGCCGTGATCGGTAGCGCTTTTCATTGGAGGTTCGGCTCGATCAACCTCCCGGTGCTGACCCAGCTGCTTGCCGGAGGAGTTCCCGGAGTGTTGATCGGATGCCTGTTCGCCCGCAAGGTCCCGGCTCGGAAGCTCAAGACGGCCATCGCGCTCATCGCGATTTTTGCGGGTTTGCAGCTGATTTGGACTGGTACTCGCACAATTGTCACGCAGCACGGCTCGCGTTCATCGAAGGTATCCGCGCGGGGGACGACAGCCGCCCGAGCCGGATTGAACTGAGACGATCCGGGGCGGCCGGTCGACGGCAGGAGCGAACGCAAGTCAACCCCGACCTGTGACCCGCATCCATCCGAGCTCAGGAGCTCCCTCCGAAGGCTTCAGGCCGCGACTCGCCGCCCGACCGCCGGCGCGATCGCGCAAATTTCCTTCATGAGCTGAACAAATTGCTCGGGATAAAGCGACTGTGCCCCGTCGGAGAGCGCGCGCTCGGGGTCCGGATGGACTTCAATGATCAGTCCGTCGGCGCCCGCGGCCACAGCCGCGCGAGCCATCGGCGCGACCTTATCCCGCCGCCCGGTTCCGTGCGATGGGTCGGCGACAATCGGTAGATGCGAAAGGCTCTTGATTACGGGAATGGCTGCGATGTCAAGTGTGTTGCGCAGGTAGGTGTCGAAGGTGCGGATGCCGCGTTCGCACAGGATCACCTTGTAGTTTCCTCCGGACATTATATATTCGGCGCTGAGCAATAGCTCCTCGAGCGTGGCGGACATTCCACGCTTCAGGAGTACTGGCTTATCGATCTCACCGAGGCCGCGAAGCAAGTGGTAGTTCTGCATATTGCGCGCGCCCACTTGCAACACGTCCACATAGCCGAGCATCACTTCAATCTGCGAAAGGTCCATCACTTCGCTCACGACGAGCAGGCCGTTCTCGCGAGCCGCTTCTTGCAGCAGCTTCAGGCCCTCCTCGCCCATCCCCTGGAAGCTGTAAGGCGACGAGCGAGGTTTGAACGCTCCTCCGCGCAGCAACTTCGCGCCTGCCCGAGCCACGTCCCGGGCAACCGCCGCGATCTGGGCCGGGGACTCGACCGCACACGGCCCGGCCGCCACGACAAGGTCCCGCCCACCGATCGTTAGACCGTTGCCCAGATCGAGAATGCTGCCCTCCGGTCGGCAGCTTCGAGCGGACAGCTTGAACGGATGAGAGATCGCTACGATCTCCTCGACACCAGGCGCCGAACGCAGCGCCTCAAGCTCGCTTCTGCGCTGGTTGCTGTTGCCCACGACTCCGATCACCGTTCTCTCCTCGCCACGGATCAAGTGCGCCTGGTAACCGCACTCCTGGATGCGCGCCACGACGTGATTGATCTGGTCCTCGGTTGCATCTCCCAGCATGTTGACGATCATTTTCAACTCCTCGTAAATCGCTACGGCAGCGAGCTCGACCGCTACCGTGCCGAAGCGTATGAGCCCAGAATCCGCAACTCCACCACGAGTGACTGCAGCTCCTCGAGAGCTGCGGCAACCTGGGGATCGGTTCTCGAGGCCTGCAAATCCAGATAAAAGCGGTACTGCCATGGCTTGCCGTGAACCGGCCGGCTTTCGATCTTCATAAGATTCAGATTCCGGCGTCCAAACGGCTCGAGCGCGTGATGCAGCGCGCCGGGCCGATGATCGAGCTGAAAAACCAGCGAAAGCTTGTTCGCAGCATCCGGCCACCCAGCCGTTGCGGATAAGAGCAGGAACCGCGTGTAATTCTCGCGGTTGTCTTCCAGGTGCTCGCGCAGGATCGCGCCGCCGTAGAGATCCGCGGCGCGACGGCCGGCGATCGCGGCTCGGGTCCGATCACCTGCCCGCACAACGTCCCGGACGCTCCCGGCCGTATCCTCGGTCGCAACCCTCTTCAAGCGGGGATGGTCGCTGAAGAATTGCTCGCACTGCGCCAGCGCGACCGGGTGCGATTCGACCACGGTCACCTCTTCAAACGTGGCTCCCGGCGGTCCGATCAGATAGTGAATGATGGGAATGATCTCCTCGCCAACGATGTTCAGGCGGCTATCGACGAGCAAATCGAATGATCTGTGGACCGACCCCGCCAGGCTGTTTTCGATGGGCGCCAAAACATAGTCTGCGACTCCGTCGCCGATCGCTGAAAACGCTCGATCGAACGTCGGGCGCGGCACGAGGACGATTTCTTCTCCAAGAAGCTTGACCGCCGCCTCCTCACTGAAGGCTCCGCGCTCTCCCTGAAAGGCGACGCGCGCCTGGGGTCGAATCTTCATAGAGGATCCGGCTTCCCGTAGCGATCGAGCTCTTGTGTACGGATCGATAGATCGAGAATCAATTGATAAATCTTGGCAACGGCCTCATTGTCGAGCGGGCCGGGGTTCAGTTCCCTCATGCGCGTGAGGATCTCCTGTTCGCGGCCGAGGGCACGGAGCGCAACGCCTTCCTCGTTTTTCAATCTTCCTACTTCGAGCGCGAGCTCGGTACGCAGGTTCAGCAGGTGCAGCAATGCCGTGTCGATCGCGTCGATTTTCCGTCTCCAATCATCTATCTTCATGTGGCTCGTGCGCCTCCCGAGCTTCTTCGGACCAAAAAAAAGGCCGCGTCCTCGTTTCGGAGGTTCGCGGCCGGTGTTCGAAACTTTGTGCGGCTCTTAGTGGCTCTGTCGTTCCGCGCGCGTCTCGCCGGCCCGCTCCTCCCGATAGGAGAAGCGGTAGGTAAAGGCGAAGCGTGAGGACTCAGCTTGCATCGCGCGGTTCCGATGTTCCTTCTGATTCCCTCAACCGACGGAATCGAACGAGCACTATACAAAAAGTCTTTTGCTCGAGTCAAGCGTTTCCTGGGCCGCACGCTTATAAGCTCGACTTATGCCGCTCGCAATATTTGCGAATTTGACTTATACCGCACCACCACCCCCCGCGCGCCCAGGTGATTTCTATCGACGCCAGCCGGGGGGGCGGCGAAATTCGATTGTCCATTCGGGAATGAGACGGTACTCTATGACGCGACTGATTCGCGTTCAA
>Ga0210409_10003519_pt1 | contig 17412 bp, 16 predicted proteins | sample IncBWH17MmetaG_FD_161649 | JGI IMG/M metagenome (GOLD analysis project Ga0210409, IMG submission 161649) | Forest soil microbial communities from Barre Woods Harvard Forest LTER site, Petersham, Massachusetts, United States - Inc-BW-H-17-M | ecosystem: Environmental > Terrestrial > Soil >... | reverse complement strand
CTGCCCGATCGGGCTCGGCGTTCAGGCGGCCGAATAGCTAGACCGTCGGCGGGGCGGTTTCGTATCCGAACTGCTTGTCGAGGGCGGCGAGCTCGCGGCGGAACGCTATCCTGAGCGCGCTCTTGTCGCTTTCGGAAAGCCAAGAGCCCTCGACCGAGTTCAGGCTGAATTTGCGGGCCATGTCGGGGCCCCATCCGATCGACTCGAACAGGGTCGTGAAGCCGTGGCCGAGGTTGGTCTCGAACATCGCCGGATCATCGGTGTTGATGGTGATGTTCAGGCCGGCTTCGACCATGCGCCGGATGCGCTGCGGCCGGTGCGGCCGGTTGTGCACCAGGCTGGTCCAGGCGCAGGGCGTGAAATACAGGCCGTCGCGTCGCGCCTCCGCCATCACGAAGTCGGACGCCAGCATGTTATAGCCGTGATCGATGCGGTCGCATTGCAGGACGTCGCGACAGATCAGGTAGTTGGTCGGTGGCGCCTCGGTGAGAGTCTGGTTGTCCTCGCAGCAGTGCGCGGTACGGTGCAGTCCGGCGCGCCTGGCGAGCGCATAGGCCTCGGCGAAGGTCGCCGGCGGTCCGGCGCGCTCGGCGCCGTCAAGCCCGATGCCGACCACGTGGTCGCGGCGATGCGCGATTGCCGTTTCGACGATCTCGACCGCCTGCGCGGGCGTGTTGGTCGAACGATCGATGCAGCAGATCAGCAGGCTCGACACGCTGAACTTCTTTCGCGCCGCCTCGATGCCCTCGATCATGCCGTCGACCATCGACGGGTAGTCGATGCCGTTGGGGTAGAAATAATCGGGATTGAAGAAGAGCTCGACATGCTTGAGGTTGCCGTCACGCACCGCGTCCTCGACATACTCGTAGACCGCGCGCGAGAAATCCTCGGGCGTGCGCAGGACGAGGGCCGTGAGCCGCAGCACGTCGAGAAAGCCGTAGAAATCGGGCCACTGGTAGAGCTTGTCGGCGGGGCGCGGCAAAGCGAGGCCGGCGCGCTGGGCGAGCTCAGCCACCGTCGTGGCCCGCAGCGTGCCTGCCAGATGGCAATGCAGCTCTGCCTTGGGAATGCGCCGGAGATACTCGTCGGCAACCGCTTTCGCCATCGTCGACCCTTACTTCTTGTCGATGTTGTAGAGCAGCATCACCGGCGATTTCAGCACGCCCTGCAGATTGTCGCGCCACGCCGAGGGTGCCGTGAACTGCGCCAGCGGCAGATAAAGCACCTGCTCGTAGGCGCGCCCCTGGATCTCGGCGGCGATGGCCTTGCGCGTGGCGACGTCCGGCGCAGTGGCGAATTTCAGCCGCAGTTCCTCGGTTTTAGGATCGGTCGGCCAGCCCCAGGCTGAGGCAGGGGCGCCCAGCGCCACCAGAAACGGGTTGCTGAGGGGATTGCCTTGGTCGGGCACGGTGTTGGTTGTGTGCGCGATGTTCCAGCCGCCTTCGCTCACTGGTTTGGTGTTGAGGCGGCGCGTGGCGAAGGTCTGGAAATCCATGGCCTGCATCTCGACCTGGAAGCCGAGATCGACCAAAAGCTGGCGGGTCACGTTGCCAAGGGCTGCAATGCCCGGCGCATTGGCGACATGCAGCATCACGATCGGCTTGGACATGTCGACGCCGGATTCCTTCAGCATCGCCTTGGCGGCGGCCAAATCGCGCGCGGGAATGCCTGCCTTGCTTTCGTACGGCATGGCGCAACCGAAGATGGCGGCGCAGTCCGTGGCGAAGCTCGGATCGCCCGCCACCACGGCGGCATACATCGACCGATCGACAGCCTTGGCGATGGCCTGGCGCACCTTGGGATTGTCGAAAGGCGGCTGCAGATGGTTCATGCGCATGATCGCCTGGAAGCCGAGCTTGCTCACGACCTCGGCCTTGGCGCCCGACTTTGCGTCCAGCAACGGCAGCAGATCGGCCGGTACGCGCTCGAGGTAGTCGACCTCGCCGCGGATCAGCGCACTCACCTGGGTCTGCGCATCGGGCAGGCCCAGCATCTCGATTCTGTCGAGCCTGGCGATCTTGCCGCCGGAGGCCCAGCTGGGCGGCTCGCTGCGCGGCTTGTAGTCGGCGAATTTCTCCAGGACGATCTTCACGCCCGGCTCGTGCAGGTCGGCGCGGAACTTGTAGGGACCGGAGCCGATGATGTCCTTCACCTGCTCGCTGCCGGGCATCTTGGCGATGCGCTCCGGCATCATGAACGGCACGGGCGCGCCGACCTTGGCGAGGCTGTCGAGTACCAGCCCGTACGGCTCCCTCAGCACCAGCTTGATCGTGCTGCCGTCGGTCGCATCGAGCGAGGCGAGGAACTTGGTGAGCGTCTGACCCATGCTGTCGCGCGACGCCCAGCGGCGGATCGACGCCACGCAGTCAGTCGCCGTCACGGGCTGGCCGTCGTGCCATTTGAGACCCGAACGCAGGACGAAAAGGTAAGTGAGTTTGTCCGGGCTCACCGTGTAGTTCTCGACCATCTGCGGCTTGGGCTCGAAATTCTCGTCGACGGCGAAAAGCGTGTCGTAGATCAGGTAGCCGAGGTCGCGCGTGGTGAAGGACGTGGTGAAGTGCGGATCGAGAATGCGGGAGAGGGTTTCGGGCGCCACGCGCAACGTCGATTGAGACTGCGCGGGCGCCGCTGCCAACAGCGCGCATACCGCGAGGACAAGACCAGCCCAACGTTGCGGCATCACATCCCCCCCTTGCCCCACGCCTGCGCAGTAATCGTCGTGCCACGTTAGCGGGCGCGCGGCAGAGCGTCGAGGGCGGCCACGAAGCGATCGAGCTCGGCCTCGGTGTTGTAGATATGCACCGAGGCGCGCATGACGTTCACGAGGCCGCGGCCCTTGAGATCGAGCCGCGAGGAAAACTGGGTCGAGACCGAGACGTTGATCGCCTGGGCGCGCAAAGCATCGCGCAACGCGACATGGTCGGCGCCGGCGACGGCGAAAGTGACGATTGCCCCTTTCACCTTGCCGAGGTCGGTGAGCGTGAATCCCTTCAGGCTCGAGAGCCGGGCGCGCAGGCCATCCGCCAGCGCCCGCAGCCGCGCCCAGATCGCCTCCATGCCGAGCTCGTTGGCCTGGTCGGCGGCGACTTTCAGGCCGATGACGCCGGCGAAATAGCGCTCCCAGTTCTCGAAGCGGCGCGCGTCGACACTCGTCGTATAGGCGTTGTCGTCGGTCCACTTGGCGGCGTGATTGTCGAGGAAGACCGGCTCGATATGTGCCGTCGTCGCGCGCCTGGCATAGAGAAAGCCGGTGCCGCGCGGTCCACGCAGGTATTTGCGCCCCGTCATCGACAGGAAGTCGCAACCGATCCGGCGGACATCGACGGGAAGCTGTCCGACGGATTGGCAGGCGTCCAACAGATAGAGCACACCGGCATCGTTGGCGATCTTGCCGACCGCCTCGGCCGGCTGCACCAGCCCGCCCTGGGTGGGCACGTGCGAGATCGAGACCAGCTTGGTGCGCTTGTCGATGGCCCGGTCGAGGGCGCCGAGATCGATCTGGCCGTATTTGTCGTCGGGGATCACCACGATCTCGGCGCCGGTCTTCTTCGCCACCTGCAGGTAGGAGATGTAGTTCGAGGAATACTCGCTGACGCAGGTCAGAATGCGGTCGCCCGGTTTGAAGTCGAGGGAATAGAACGCCATGTCCCAGCCGCGCGTGGCGTTCTCGACGAAGGCGATTTCGTCGGGCGCCGCGCCGATCAGCTGGGCGATGGCGGGATAGAAGCCTGCGAGCTGGTCGTGCGCCTTGGCGGCCGCCTCGTAGCCGCCGATCTCGGCCTCGAGCGTCAAATGATTCAGGGTGGCATCGAGCGTGCGCTGACTGGGCAGCGCCGAGCCGGCCGCATTGAGATGCAGCACATGGGCGCAGCCCGGCGTCTCGGCGCGCAGGCGGGCGAGATCGAGGCTCACGCTAAAACCTCTCCTGTTGTATGATCAGGGTCATGTCGTTGTCCGGCACCGTGCTTCGTTTCGTCCTGCCTAAAGCGGCGCCCGAGCCCGAGCAACTGACCATTGCTCATGCCGGCGATACCCTGCCCGTTACCTTCGTACGCAGCCCGCGTGCCCGCCGCGCCTCGCTTCGAGTCGATCCGGCGAGGCGGCGGATCGTGCTGACCGCGCCGATGCGCATGGCCCGCGCCACCGCCTTGGGTTTTGCCGAAGCGCAGGCCGGGTGGATCGCCGCCCGGCTGAAACGCCTGCCGGCACGCCGGCCATTCGCCGACGGCGCCGAGCTACCGTTGTTTGGCGAGCCGCACCGCGTCCGCCATCGCGGCGACGTGCGCGGCACGGTGTGGCGTGAGGGCGCGGAAATCCATATTGCCGGCCGGCTCGAGCATCTGCCGCGCCGCCTGCGCGACTGGCTGACGGCGGAATTGCGCGGGCGGCTGGTGCCCCTGGTGCATGCCAAGGCAGCGCAGGTCGAGCGTCCGGTGAAGCGCATCACCTTGCGCGACAGCCGCTCACGCTGGGGAAGCTGCGGGCCGGACGCCACGATGTCGTTCTCGTGGCGGCTGGTGTTCGCGCCCCCCGAGGTGCTGGACTATCTGGTGGCGCACGAGGTCGCCCATCTCGTGCATCTCAATCACGGGCCGCACTTCTGGGCGCTGGCGCGCAGGCTGTGCGAGAGCCCGATCGCGGCGCCGCAGGCCTGGCTCAAGAAGAACGGCGAGACCCTGCTGCAGTACGGCGCCTAGCGCATTCCTCCTTCCACCCCTCGTCTTGCGAGGGGAGATGCCCGCGTGAGCGCCTCAGAAGGCGCAGAAACGGGCGGAGGGCCACCTCCCCACTTCGGGGGGAACAATAGAGACTGCTATTCCGCCGCCGCCCGGGCCGGGGCGACGTTCAGCACCGCGGCGGCCTCCTTGGCGACCGCCGTGCCCTCGAAGAAGCGCGGGTTCTGCGTGCCCCACAGGCGCACTGCATTGGTGAAGGTGAAGTCGCGGAAATCGTCGGGCGTGATCAGCTCGTCCTCGACCAGCTCATGAGCTTCGGGCACCGGGCTCAGCATGTCGGGCACGTCGAAATGGCCGATGTCCGAGCTGAAGATCGCGTTGATGCGCGCGCCGAACGGATTGGCCTTACCGAAGGCCGTTACGTTCATGCGGTCGTCGGCCTCGCAGCCGAAGTAGTAAGGCCGGGCATAGAGATCGACCCAGTCTTCCTTAGCGGTGATCTTGCAGGCTGCGAAGTCGTCGAGCACCGGCATGCCGCCGGTCAGTTCGTCTTCCTCCTTGCTGGGCCAGCCGTCGCGCCGGTCAAGCTCGGCGGCCATGTCGTTGTCGCCGTATTTCTCGACTAGGCTTCGCAGAAGCTTGCGGTCGAGCTTCTTGGGATCCATGTAGGCGATGCCCTTGGCGCCGCGCCGCTCCCAATGCTCGATCAGGTCGGCGAACAGCTGGCAGCCCCAGCCCACGCCGCCTTCGAGAAAGGCGAAGTTGAGGTCGGGGAAGCGCCGCGTCACGCCGCCCAGGAACAGACCCTTGGCGATGGAATGGCCGGCGGCGGCGAAGTGGCCGATATGGTTGAAGGTGAAGTTGCTGGGCGAGTTGCGCAGACCAAAGCCGCGGCCGCCGGCGTGGAAGGTGGGCGCCATGCGGAGCTCGCGGCATTTCTGCCAGACTGCGTCGTAGTCGTGATCACTGTCGACGCCGAGATTCTCGTAGGTCACGGCAAAGCGTCCCAGCGCGGGATCGAGATCCTTGGCCATCGGAACGCGGCGAGGGACGCCGCCGCCGAACATGCCGACCTTGGCGCCAAGCTGCTTGGTCACGAACTCGAGCTCGGCGATCGCCTCGTCCGGCGTGAACATCGGGATCACCGCCGCAGGCGTCAGCCGGTCGCTGAGCTTGGCGAAGTATTCGGCCGTGACGATGTTGAAGCCGCGGATGACAGCGCGCCTGGTCTCGTCATCGGCGATGCGTGGGATGCTAAGGCCGGCGGTCGGGTAGATCACGCCGAAATCGATGCCGAGCTCGTTGAGCCGGTCGTAGAGCATGCGTGGCATCATCGCCGTGGCGCGGTCGCGCGTATTGGTCGTCTGGCGGCCCCAATAGCCTTCCATGGCCATGCCGCGCTGCTTGCGTTCGGCAATCGACAGGCGTAGTGCGTCGGGGATGCGCCGCTGGGCGGCGATGAAACCGTCGGCCGACTTGTCGCCCGCCACCTTGCGCATGCGCTCGGCGAACACCGGGTTGTATTCGATCCAGTGGCCGTCGGCGTCGATGATGGGATGTTTCAGACCGGAACGAATGTCTGCAGGGCTACGATGAGAACTCATGCTTGCCTCCAAGGCCACCAGTTCACCAAGTAACCTGCAACGCTAGCCCTGTCGGCAGCGGCGTGCAACGGCCCTAGCCGAAGCGGCCGGGGTCGCAGGCCTTGAGGGCGTCGGGCAGCTCTTCGCCCGCCATCTGGCGCGCGATCAGCCGGCCGGTCGCGGTGGCGAGGGTCAGGCCGACATGCTGATGGCCGTAGCCGCAATAGACGTTGGCGAGCCGGGGCGCGCGGCCGATGGCTGGGCGGAAATCGGGCAGGGTCGGCCGCTCGCCGATCCAGCGGCTCAGCTCGGCGCCGCCGACGCCGGGGAAGATGTCCTTGAGGTGCCGCACCAAAAGATCGGCGCGATGCCAGGAGGGCGGCTGGTGCGGTGCGGCGAGCTCGACGGTGCCGGCGACGCGCAGCCCTTCCTCCATCGGCGTTATGACGAAGCCGCGCTCGGCCGGGCTGACCGGCAAGTCAAAGCGGACATTGTCGGGCGCCAGCATCACGTGATAGCCACGCTCGGCCACCAGCGGCGCGTTGAAGCCCAGCAGACGCGTGAGCTCGCCCGAGGCGCGGCCAGCCGCGATCACCACCGCGCCGGCGGGCAGGCTGCGGTCGGTGATCTCGACCGATGCCACGCGATTGCCCCCATTGGCGCCATCGCGACCGAAGCTGCGCACCCGGCCGCGCAGGATGGTGCCGCCCTCGGCGGCGAAGCGCTCGGCCAGGGTCGCCACCACCCTGTAGGGATTGATGGTGTGCATGCCGTGTGAATAGTAGACGCCGCGCACGATGCGATCGCTGAGGCCCGGCGCCAGCGCGCGGGCGCGGTTGCCGTCGACGATCTCGAACTCCGTGCCCTTGGCCTTCTGCAGGGTACGCTCCTCGCCGCCCGCGGCGAACGCCGCCTCGCTTTCGTAGACGTAGAGCGCGCCGCGGCTCTTGAAGAGTTCGCCCAGTCCCGACGCCTGGATCTCGGCCTTCCAGGCGATGTTGGCTTCGGCCATCAGCGCCCCGAAGGCATCGACGCCTTTCCTGACCTCGGCGGGGCTATAGGCGGCGAGCGCGAAACGCGCCATCCAGGGCAGCAGCCAGGGCAGGCTGGACGGATGGACAGTGAGCGGCCCGTTGCGGTCCATCAGCATCTTCGGCACGCGCTTCAGGGTCGAAGGCCGGGCCAGCGGCAACACGTGGTCGATGGCGATGAAGCCCGCGTTGCCATAGGAAGTGGCCCGGCCGGGCTCGGCGCTGTCGACCAGGGTTACGGTGTGGCCGGCGCGCTGCAGGGCGCGCGCGGTCGCCGTGCCCACGATGCCGGCGCCGACGACGATGACGGGGGCTTGATCGTTCATGAAGAGACGTCAGCTCGCTTTGCGTAGGCGGGCTTGTCGCTTGATATAGTCGCGTAGCGCGACGTTCATCTGGGTTTGATAACCTTGGCCTCTCGGCGTTTGGTTCTTGAACCAGGCAATGACGTCGGCGTCGATGCGCAATGTCAGCTGTTTCTTTATCGGCCGATAGAAAAGGCTGCGCTTGGCATCGGACCAGTCGCGAACCTCGGGAATATCAGTCGTGTCGATCCGGTCATCCGGCAAGGCCGCCAGCGCCGCCAACTCGGCGCGCTGCTTGGCTGTCAGGCGGCTGGAGCTAACCTTCTTCATACGCCTTCCTTTCGTGCGCGGTCGCCTTTCGTGCACTGATGATGCGGCCGGTTTCATCGCGGGAGTCCGGCCAAGTGTGAATGACAATGATGGTGATTTGTCCGATGACGCCCACCGTCTGCCAGCGCTCCTCGTGCGGAAACGGATCAGGCCGCGATAACGCATGCGGATCATCGAAGACCAGTTGCGCCGTTTCGAAACTCAGCCCGTGTTTGCGCTTGTTGTCGCGATTCTTGACGCGGCTCCATGTCCAGCGCACGGGAACCTTCTTTGTAACTACAGATATGTAGCGACAGTCGCGTATTTCGTCAAGCCGCCTTGCGCCCCGAACAACCGAGATTGATTTGCCGCCGCAAATGACTATTTACGGGTCCATGTCCCCACAATCCGAGAATTCCGCCACGCCCGGCTGGCACGCCACAACCATTCTGTCGGTCCGCAAGGGCGGCCAGGTCGTGATGGCGGGCGACGGTCAGGTCTCGATGGGCCAGACCATCGTCAAGGGCAACGCCAAGAAGGTCCGGCGTCTGGGCAACGGTCAGATCGTCGGCGGCTTCGCCGGCTCGACGGCCGATGCCTTCACCTTGTTCGAGCGGCTCGAGGCCAAGCTCGAGCGCCATCCCGGCCAGCTGCTGCGCGCCTGCATCGAGCTTGCCAAGGACTGGCGCACCGACCGTTACCTGCGCCGGCTGGAGGCGATGATGGCGGTGGCCGACAAGGACGTCTCGCTGCTGCTGAGCGGCTCGGGCGACGTGCTCGAGCCCGAAGGCGGCATCATCGCCATCGGCTCGGGCGGCAACTATGCGCTGGCCGCCGCGCGCGCGCTGATCGACGTCGAAGGCCTCGATGCCGAGGCGATCGCGCGCAAGGCGATGGACATCGCCGCCGACATCTGCGTCTACACCAACCACAATCTCGTCATCGAGAAGCTCTGAGAGTGCAATGGGCAACGACTTTTCCCCCCGCGAAATCGTCTCCGAACTCGACAAGCACATCGTCGGCCAGCAGGACGCCAAGCGTGCCGTCGCCATCGCGCTGCGCAATCGCTGGCGCCGTCTGCAACTGCCGGAAGCGTTGCGCGAAGAGGTGCTGCCCAAGAACATCCTGATGATCGGCCCGACTGGCTGCGGCAAGACCGAGATCGCCCGGCGGCTGGCCAAGCTCGCCAATGCGCCGTTCCTCAAGGTCGAGGCCACCAAGTTCACCGAGGTGGGCTATGTCGGCCGCGACGTCGAGCAGATCGCGCGCGACTTGATGGAAGCGGCTATCGACATGGCGCGCGAACGCCTGCGCAAGGATGTGCGCGCCAAGGCCGAGCTTGCCGCCGAGGATCGCGTGCTCGATGCGCTGTGCGGCACCGGCGCCAGCGAAGAGACGCGGCTGCGCTTCCGCCACAAGCTGCGCGACGGCGAGCTTGCCATGCGCGAGATCGAGATCGAGGTCGCCGATACAGGCGCGCCCATGCAGTTCGAGGTGCCGGGCCAGCCCGGCGCGTCGGTCGGCATGATCAATATCGGCGACATGCTGGGCAAGGCGTTCGGCGGGCGCACCAAGAAGCGCAAGATGACGGTGACCGAATCCTACGAGACCCTGATGCGCGAGGAGAGCGACAAGCTTTTGGACCAGGAGAAGGTCGTGCGCGAGGCGCGCGACTCGGTCGAGCAGAACGGCATCGTGTTCATCGACGAAATCGACAAGATCACCGCGCGCAGCGAGTTCCGCGGCGGCGGCGACGTGAGCCGCGAAGGCGTGCAGCGCGACCTGCTGCCGCTGATCGAGGGCACGACGGTGAACACCAAGCACGGCCCGGTGAAGACCGACCACGTGCTGTTCATCTGCTCCGGCGCGTTCCATATGGCCAAGCCGTCCGACATGCTGCCCGAGCTGCAGGGCCGCCTGCCGATCCGGGTCAGCCTGGCCTCGCTCACCCAGGAGGATTTCCGCCGCATCCTGACCGAGCCCGAGGCCAGCCTGGTCAAACAGTACAAGGCGCTGCTGGCGACCGAGAAGGTCGCGCTGGAGTTCAAGCCGGACGCCATCGACGAGCTGGCCAAGCTCTCGGCCGACATCAACGAGTCGGTCGAGAATATCGGCGCGCGCCGGCTGCACACGGTGATGGAGAAGCTCTTGGAGGAAATCAGCTTCACCGCCTCCGACAGCCCCGGCCGGAAGGTCGAGATCGACGCCGCCTATGTGCGCGAAAAGGTGGGCGCGCTCGCCAAGAACGCCGACCTCAGCAAGTTCGTGCTGTAGTAGGGAGAAAAAGAGCCTCACCCTGAGGAACGCCGCGAAGCGGTGCGTCTCGAAGGGTTGCCTCGGTCTTGATGTTGCCCACCCTTCGACACGGTCGCTTCGCGCCCTCCTCAGGGTGGGGCCTATAACGAATCAGAGGCAATAAGCCGCGATCAAATCGACCAGATAGGCCGGGCCGTTCAGTCCCCACAGGACGAACGACACGGCCGTCGCTGCGACCACCAGGGAGGCGGCGCCCCACAGCAAAAAGGAGCGCCAGCTCAGGCTCATGCCGGCTGCGGCAACGCGACGGTCTGCCGCGTGAGCCGCTCCTCGAGGATCGGCCAGTGCAGCGCGGCCGCAACGAGGCCAAGGGCGATCGAGATCCACCACATCAAGTCGTAATTGCCCCGCAGGTCGAACATCCGGCCGCCGCCCCAGCCGCCGACGAAGCTACCGACCTGATGGCCGAAGAACACGACGCCGTTCAGCATGGTGAGGTGGACCGGCCCAAAGATAAAGCCGACCAGCGACGTGGTGAGCGGCACGGTGCCGAGCCACAGGAAGCCCAGTGCGCCGGCAAAGATCAGCACCGAGGCCGCCGACAGCGGCGCCAGGACGAAGCCCAGGAACACCAGCGAGCGCAGCAGGTAGAGCAACGACAAAAGGTTCTTGCGCTTGTGCCGGGCGCCCATCGCGCTCCACAGGATGGAGCCGGCGATGTTGAACAGGCCGACCATGCCGATCGACCAGCCGCCGAGTTCGGCCGGCGACAGAGTGATGCCGAACAGCGACAGGCCGATCCCCTTGTCGGAGATGTAGGCGGGCAGGTGGCCGCCGACGAAGGCGACGTGGAAACCGCAGACGAAGTAGCCGATCACCAGCAAAACGTAGCTGCGTTGGCCAAAAGCCTCGGCGAGCGCCGAGCTGGCCGACTGGCGATCGCTGCCGGCCCGCTTGGCGGCTGCAATCTCCCGGCTGTCATTCAGTCCGATCGACAGCAACATGATCAGCACGGCAAGGCCCGTCAGCGCCCACATGGTCGGCCGCCAGCCGCCGAGCTGGCTTTGCAGCACTGCCGCCAGCGGCACGATGAAGAACTGGCCGAACGAACCGCCGGCCGAGCAGATGCCGACGGCCAGCGCCGCCTTCGCCGGCGGCGTCACCCGCAGGATCACCCCCAGCACCGGCCCGAAGGACGCCGCCGACAGGCCGACACCCACCAGGATGTTGCCCAGGATCAGCATGGCGCCGCTATGCATGGTCGCGGTCACGATCATGCCCAGCACGTAAAGCGCGCCGCCGCCGGCAATGGTCGGGGCCGAGCCGAAGAGATCGCACAGCCGCCCCGAGAGCGGAGCGACGGCGCCCATCAGCAGCATGGAAATGGCGGTACCGAAGGAGAACAGCTCGCGGCCGACCTGGAGCTCGGCCGAGACCGGCTTCAGGAAGATGCCGAAGCTCTGGCGGACGCCGAGGCCGATGGTGAGAACGAGGAAACCGCACCAAACGGCGGTCCAGTAGGAACGGGAGGTCATGCGGCCAACTTGCGGTGGACCGTGGGCCCTGACAAGACGTTCGCCACCGCTCCTTCCATAGAATTACTTCATGCCGCCACAAGCTCTGATGTGGCACAACATGGCCATGGTCCGATTGTGGCTACAGGGCGGTCTGGCGGGCGGCCTTATGCTGGTGCTGGCCGGCAGCGCGTTCGCGGCGCCCCGGCTCGAGCGCGAGCGCTGCACCTTCAAGCCGCCGCGCGGCGACCGGGTCGAATGCTTCACGCTAATCGTGCCGGAGAATCGCGAGCAGCCCGAGGGCCGCGAGGTGCGCCTGAAGGTGGCCGTGCTGAAGGCCAAGCGCACCGCCGGCGCGGAGCCGATGTTCTATCTCTCGGGCGGTCCCGGCGATGCGCCCCTGGTGGCCTCCAGTCCCGGCGCCGATGCGCTGGCTGAAGGCGACTGGTGGAACGAGACCGCCGTCATCCGCCGCCGCCGCGATGTCGTCGTCGTGAGCCAGCGCGGCGCCGGGGGCACCACGCCCAACCTCGACTGCTTCGACCCGCGCACCACCGATCCCGCCAAGGCCCGCCGCCGGGCGGTGACCGAGCAGCAGGAGCGCGACATCCTGGTGCGCTGCCGCGCCGGCCTCGACAAGCGCAAGATCGACCTTTCGATGTATACGACGCCGGCCCTGGCCGACGACGTGGCCGATCTGGCAAGCGCCATGTCGCTTGGCAAGATCAACATCTATGGCGTGTCCTACGGCACGCGCTGGGGATTGGAAGTGATGCGGCGCCATCCCGACCTGGTGCGGGCGGCGGTGCTCGACGGTGTCTACCCGCCCGAGATCAACGGCGAGCAGAACGAGCCCGAGATCGTGCGCCAGGCCTTCGAGCAGCTCTATGCCGAATGCGCCGCCGATCCGCTCTGCCGCGAGCGCCATCCCGGCCTGCGCGGTTCCGTCGAAGGCGCGATCGAGGCCGCCGAGCAGAAGCCGGTCGAGCTCACCCTCCAGCTCGAGGATGGCCCGCAACCGGTCGGGCTCGACGGACCCAAGTTCCTCATGGTGTTGCTGCACATGATGCGCGAGGGCGAGGCGGCGCTGATTCCCGAGACCGTGGCCGCGGTCCAGCGCGGCGACATCAGGCTGCTGAAAATGTTCGCCGAGGATCTCGAGAGCAACGACGGCGGCCTGCTCGAACAGAACGCCCAGCAGTTCGACGGCCTCTACAACAGCATCGAGTGCCGCGAGACCTGGGCGACGGTCGACCGGGCGGCGCGCCGCAAGATGATCGAGGCGAACGGCGTCTACGGCTTCAATGCGCGGACCAGCAAATCGCCGGCCTTCTGCCCGGCGTGGCGCGTGCCCGCCGCGCCCGCCGCCGAGCGCCAGCCGGTCAAGGTCGCCGTTCCGACCCTGCTGCTGAGCGGCACCTTCGACTGGCTGACGCCACCCGCCTGGGGTCGCGAGGCGGCGCGGCACCTGCCGTCGTCGCGCCACGTCGTCTTTCGCGCCCAGGGCCATGGCGTGGTCATCCAGGATCCGTGCGCGGCCCGCCTGCGCGACGCCTTCATCGAGGAGCCCGATCCCAAGCGCGCGTTGGCCTGTCGCAGCGACACGCCGCTCAATTTCGCCGCCGCCTACGAGCGCGCCCGCAACCTGCCGTGACTCAGACGTCCTCTCCGCCGCGTTGGCGCATTCACATGCGCCTGAGGGGGGAGAGGCCGGCGCGTTCTGAGCTTTAGCGCGGCGGCGTTCTTTTGCTAGACTTGGGTCAATTAGACACAAATTTTAAGTAATATTGAATCCAACACGAAAGGCCGAGACAGCCGTGCCGGGATTGTATGTATCGGGCGTCGCTTTAGGGGCATTGGCTGTCAGCGCCGCTGTGGCAGCAGCGATGCGCGGGCCTGCTCTGGCATTCGTCTATCCGCTAAGCGCGTTGGCCGCGGTCGTGCTGGGTGTCGTCGATCTGCAGGTGCTGCTGAGTGGCGGCGAGGCAGCGACACGCCTGCCGATCGGCCTGCCGACGATTGGCTTTCACCTGCGGCTGGACACGCTGTCGGCCTTCTTCGGCATCGTCATCAATGGCGGCGTCGTCGCGGCCAGCCTCTACGGCATGGGCTTCGACCGGGTGAAGGAGCTGACGCCGAGGGTCGAGCCATTGTTTCCGCTGTTCGCCGCGGCGATGAATCTGGTCCTGATCGCCGACGACGCCTACGCCTTCCTGTTCTCGTGGGAACTGATGTCGCTCGCCTCGTGGGCGCTGGTCGTTGCCCGCCACACCGACCCGGAATGCCGGCGGGCTGCTCATCTCTACCTCGTCATGGCGGCGATCGGCACGGTGGCGCTGCTGTTCGCCTTCGGCGGTCTCGCCGGGCCAGCCGGCGGCTATACCTTCGACACCGTCCGCACCCACCCGCCCCAGCCAATGGTCGCCGCGTTGGTGTTGATGGCAGCACTCGTCGGCTGTGGCTCGAAGGGCGGCCTGATCCCGCTGCACGCCTGGCTGCCGCTCGCCCATCCGGCGGCGCCGAGCCACGTCTCGGCGCTGATGAGCGGCGTCATGACCAAGGTGGCGATCTACGGCTTTGTGCGTATCGCCTTCGACCTGCTCGGCCCGCCCGCCTGGTGGTGGGCGCTGCCGCCCATCGTGCTGGGCGCGATGACGGCCGTGCTGGGGCTGCTCTACGCGGTGCTCGACCGCGACCTCAAGCGCGTGCTGGCCTACTCGACGATCGAGAATGTCGGCCTGATCTTCGTGGCGTTGGGCCTCGCTCTGGCCTTCCGCGCCAACGCCCAGCACGCGGCCGCGGCCGTGGCGATGGCGGCCGCACTCCTGCACGTCCTCAACCATTCCTGGTTCAAGTCCCTGCTCTTCCTCGGCGCCGGCGCCATCCTGCACGCCACCGGACGGCGCGACCTCGACGGGCTGGGCGGGCTCATCCATCGCATGCCGCGCACCGCTGCTTTCTTTCTGGTGGGGGCGCTCGCCATCTCCGCGCTGCCGCCGCTCAACGGCTTCGTTTCCGAGTGGCTGCTGTTCCAGGCGGTCATTGCCGCGCCCGCCCTGCCGCAGGCGGCGCTGCATTTTGCCTCCCCTGCCATCGGCGCCATGCTGGCGCTGGCCGCGGCACTCGCCGCCGCCTGCTTCGTGCGCGTCTACGGCACGGCCTTCCTCGGCCGCCCGCGCAGCGCCGAAGCGGCCGGCGCGCACGACGTGCCGCTTGTCCAGCAGGCGGCTATGGGCGGGCTCGCCTTCCTGTGCATCCTGGGCGGCCTCATGGGCAGCGTACTGGCCGCGGCGCTGGCGCCGGTGCTGGACAAACTTGCGGGCGGCGCACTGCCCGGGCCAGGCAGCGGTCCCACGCCGTTCTCCCTGATCGCCTTCGATCCGGCGCGCAGCATCTACGACGCGCCGATCATCGCCCTCTTCGTCGCCATCGCCTCGCTCACGACGCTGATCGTGGTCCACCGCTTGTCGGAGCGCCGGACCCGCCGCGGCCCAGCCTGGGACTGCGGCTTCCCCGACCCGTCGCCGGCCACCCAGTACACCGCCTCGAGCTTCGCCCAGCCGCTGCGCCGGGTATACGGCGCCGCAGCCTTTGCCGCGCAGGAGACGGTCGTCATGCCGCCCCCCGGCGACATTCGGCCCGCGCGCTTCTCGGTGGTCGTGGTCGATCATTTGTGGCGGGCGTTCTACGCGGCGCCCGGCCGAGCGGTCATCGGCCTGTCCGAGCGCCTGAACGTGCTGCAATTCCTCACCATCCGGCGTTACCTCGTGCTGATGTTCGTCACCCTCGTCATCCTGCTGTCGATTGCCGCGGTGACGACGTGACCCGCGATCTCGTCGTGCAGTTCCTGGCGCAGGGCGCCCAGATGGCGTTCGTGCTGTTGATCGCGCCGCTGGCCGTCGGTGTCGTGCGGCGAGTCAAGGCGCGGCTGATGCGCCGCCAGGGGCCGCCGCTGCTGCAGGCCTACCGCGATCTCGCCAAGCTCCTGCGCAAGGAATCGGTGATCGCGGAAAGCGCGTCCTGGCTGTTCCGCAGCGCGCCCTACCTGATCTTCGCGCTGACCTGGGTAGCGGCGGCCCTGGTGCCGAGCTTCGCCTCCGGGCTGATGTTCAACTGGGCGGCCGACGTCGTGGCGCTGGTCGCCCTGCTGGGGGCGGCTCGCGCTCTGCTGGCGCTGGCCGGCATGGATGTCGGCACCAGCTTCGGCGGCATCGGCTCGTCGCGCGAGATGATGATCGCGACGCTTGCCGAGCCGGCCATGATGCTGATCGTGCTGACGCTCGCCATCGCTGCCGGCACGACACGGCTGGCCGGCGTCGCCGATTTCTTCATCGCCGAGCCGTTTGGCGTGCGCGTGTCGCTCGCACTGTCGCTCATCTCGCTGGTCATCGTGGCGCTGGCCGAGAATGCACGCATCCCGGTCGACAATCCGGCGACGCATCTCGAGCTCACCATGGTCCACGAGGCCATGGTGCTGGAATATTCCGGACGCCACCTGGCCCTGATCGAGGCGGCGAGTCACCTCAAGCTGGTGCTCTACCTTTCGCTGCTGATCTGCCTGTTCGCGCCGTTCGGCATGGCGCCGGCGACGGCGGGCCTGTCCGGCTGGGCGATCGGCCTCGTGGCCTGGATCGCCAAGCTGCTGGCCGGCGCCGTCCTTCTGGGCGTGTGGGAGGTCAGCATCGCCAAGATGCGCGTTTTCCGGCTGCCCGACTTTGTCGGCGTCGCCTTCGTGTTCGGCTTCATCGCCATCCTGCTGGCGTTCCTCACGCGCGGGGTATTCGCGTGAGCCAGGCCTATGAGATCTCCCACCTGCTGGCCGGCGTCATGCTGGTGACGAGCTTCGCGCTGCTCTGCCAGGAACGTGTCGCCGCCGTGCTCAACGCCTTCGCCGCGCAGTCGATCACACTGGCGCTGGCGGTCGCCTGGTCGGCCTGGTCGGACAACCGGCCGGACCTGTTCATCACCGCGCTGATCGCACTCACGCTCAAGGGCATCGTCATTCCGGTGGCGCTGCATCGCACCGTGGCGCGGCTCGGCATTCATCGCGAGGTCGAAAAGGTTGTGGGGGTCGGTGTCGCCCTGATGGTTGGCCTCGCCCTCACCGGCCTCGCCCAGGCGCTGGTCCTCAAGGTCGCGGCGGGAATGGCCAGCCACGCCCGCGAGGAGCTGGCGCTGGCGCTCGCCATCATCCTGCTGGGCTTTCTGATGATGATCGTGCGTCGCAACGCGGTGACGCAGGTCGTGGGCTTCATGTCGATGGAGAACGGCCTGATCCTTGCCGCCACCGGCGCTCGCGGCATGCCGCTCGTGGTCGAGGTCAGCGTCGCCTTTTCGGTGCTGATTTCGTTGTTCGTCTTTGCGGTCTTCGTGTTCCGCATCCGCGAACGCTTCGACACCGTCGATCTCGAGGCGCTCGACCGCATGCGCGGGGACCGCCGATGATCCATGCCTATCAGCTCGTCGTGCTGATACCCTATGCGGCAGCGCTTATCCTCGTGGCGGTCCCGGGATACCGCGTAGGCGCCACAGCCAACGTGATCGTCTCGGCGGCGACCTTTGCCGCGGGTCTCTGGCTGGTGGCTGGCGAATCCATCGTCGGCGACTACGCCATCGTCGACGAATTCAACATCGTCTTCATCGCCATCAATACCCTGGTCGGCTTCACGACCGCGCTGTTCAGCGCCTCCTACATCGGCCACGAGATCGAGACCGGCCGGCTGTCGCCGAGCTTTGTG
>Ga0210409_10003518_pt1 | contig 17412 bp, 15 predicted proteins | sample IncBWH17MmetaG_FD_161649 | JGI IMG/M metagenome (GOLD analysis project Ga0210409, IMG submission 161649) | Forest soil microbial communities from Barre Woods Harvard Forest LTER site, Petersham, Massachusetts, United States - Inc-BW-H-17-M | ecosystem: Environmental > Terrestrial > Soil >... | reverse complement strand
TGACACCAGGGGTGGAGGGGTAACCTGGCCGCGGAACCATCACGCCGCTTTAACGACAGGCCCGGTGACGAGCGAGCGGCCGCGGATGAGCCCCCGCCGCCGCTGGTCCGGCCGCCGGGAGAAGGCGAACCGCCATCCGCGCCCTCCCCGCGAACCCTGCGCGGGCTCGATTGGTTCATCTTCTTCGTCGCCGACGTGCAAACGGGTTTCGGGCCGTTCGTCGCGGTTTATCTGACGACACAGAAATGGACCCAGGGCGATATCGGTCTTGTTCTCTCCGCGGCCGGATTCGTCTCGCTGATCGCGCAAATGCCGGGCGGAGCGTTGGTGGATGCAGCCAAGTCGGAACGGCTCGTCGCCGGCATTGCCGTCGCCTTGATTTGCCTGAGCGCGCTCGCCTATGCCGTCTATCCGATTTTTCCGGTCGTGCTTTCCGCCGCCGTCGGACATGCGGCCGCAAGCTGCGTGCTCGGCCCGGCGATTGCCGCGATCAGCCTCGGCCTTGTCGGGCACGGGGCCATCAGCGACCGGCTTGGGCGCAACGCCCGCTTCGCCTCCGCCGGCAACGCGCTCGCGGCAGGCGCGATGGGCGCGTGCGGCTCTCTCTTGTCCGCCCGGGCGGTCTTCATCGTTACCGTGCTTCTCCTCGTCCCCGCTTTGCTGGCGCTGCGCATGATATCGGCGGGAGAGATCGATCCGGAGCGCGCCCACGGCAACGCGCCGCGACGCCCGCCGAAACCGCCGATACGGCCGGGCGCGCTGATGCAAAACCGGCCGTTGCTCATCTTCGCCGGCTGTATTCTGCTGTTTCATCTTGCCAATTCCGCCATGCTGCCGTTGATGGCCGGCGTGCTTACCATGCGATCGAGCGGGTGGGCGCCGCTCCTGATCGCTGCCTGCATCGTCGCGCCGCAGTTTATCGTCGCCGCCGTGTCGCCCTGGATCGGAACGCGGGCGCGGCTTTGGGGACGACGGCCGCTGCTGCTCATCGGCTTCGCCGCCCTGCCGATCCGCGGCCTTCTGTTTGCTACCGTGACCAATCCGTCCTTGATCGTCGTGGTGCAGGTTCTTGACGGCGTAACGGCGGCGGTGTTCGCCGTCATGGTGCCGCTGATCATTGCCGATCTCACGCGCGGAACCGGACACTTCAATCTTGGGCAGGGGATTATCGGCACATCGACCGGGCTAGGCGCGTCGCTGAGCGCCTCGCTGGCCGGCCATGTGAGCGACCATTTCGGCAGCCCCGCGGCCTTCGCTGGCTTGGCCGTGATCGCCTTCGTCGGGTTGTTGGCGGTGTGGCTGCTGATGCCGGAAACCCGCGACGCGCCAGAGCCGCAATAGCCCGCCCTGCCCAGCCGTTGCGGGGAGCGCAGCGGGAGGCGTTCCCTTCGGCACCCGCGCTCGCGGCGACGACCCCGAGCGGGCTGACGACCTACAAGGCCGGCGCCTCGTCCGCCACCAATCGCAGATGCGGCGCTATGCCTTCCATGAGCGAGCGATAGACGGAAAGATAGTCCTGCGCCATGCGGCGCGCCGTGAAACGCGCCTCGAACTGGCGTCGAATCTTCTCGCGCGACAGATGTCCGAGGCGGTCGACCGCGCCGATGGCTCCGGTCTCGTCCTCGACGATAAACCCGGTAAGTCCCTCGTCCACCACCTCCGCCACCGAGCCGCGATTGAAAGCGATGACCGGCGTGCCGCAAGCCATCGCCTCGATCATCACCAGACCGAACGGCTCGGGCCAGTCGATGGGCACCAGAAGAACGATGGCACCGCTCAAGAACGCGGATTTTTCGTTGTCGTTGATCTCGCCGATATATTCGACATTGCCTGACTTGATCATAGGGTGAATTTGCTCGTCGAAGTACTCGCGGTCGACCTTGTCGACCTTCGCGGCGATCTTGAGCGGCACGCCGCAATGCGCCGCGATCCGGATGGCGCGATCGACGCCCTTCTCCGGGGCGATGCGGCCGAGAAATGCGAAGTAGGAGGGCTTGATCGGCTTGGGCATCAGCAAGCGCTCGGGCAGGCCGTGGTGGACGGTCCGCACCCAGTGCGCCTGCGGCAGCGGCCGCCGTTGCGCGTTCGAGATCGATACCACCGGCAACGATGAAAATTCGTCGAAGACGGGCTGGTGCTCGGGGAGATCGAGCCGACCATGCAGCGTGGTGGCGAACGGCGTCGGCTGCCGCGAAAACAGCGAGAACGGATAGTAGTCGAGGTGGCAATGCAGGAAGTCGAATTCGCCCGCACGCTGATAGACCTTCTCCAGCATCAGCATGTGCAGCGCGTTCGGGTCACGCACCGAGCCGTCGAGCCGCAAGGCGCGCGGCCACACCGCTTCAAGGCGCGCCGAGGTCACCGAATCTCCACTGGCGAACAGCGTCACCTCATGCCCGAGCGCGATCAACTCCTCCGTCAGCCACGACACCACGCGTTCGGTCCCCCCGTAAAGCTTCGGTGGGATCGCCTCAGTCAACGGTGCGACCTGAGCAATGTGCATCGAATTTGACCTTTCCTGACGTCGACGGACGGATCGAATGTCCCATCCCCTTGAGTTCCCGGCACAGAACCAAGAACCAAGAACCAGCCAATTGTTTTCAAAATGCGCAATGAACTTATTTTTACCTGGGCATGGAACTTTTACCGCGGCGGAGTGTAGTCGTAGACGCGCGGAGTGCCGGCATTTGCGTTGGCGAGGAAAAGTCATGCTTCGGGGCGGATAGATTTTCCGTTCTCGGCGTTGTGATGCTGTGCAGGGGCAAGGGAGGGTTACGGCATCTACACGAGCGGAGATGCAGACGCATGGCCGATCTATGTGGTTACGCCAGTCGACCTCTTGCCTTCATTTTTCGTTATGTGCGGTTGCGGCCGTTCTCACACGCGGTCATCCTTGCCGCAGTGCTCAGCGCTGTCGTGTGTTCGGTGAGCACGCAATATGGCGTCAAACATCTGGTCGACGTGCTTTCGAGCGGCACCAGCGCCGGCGTGTGGACGGCATTCCTCCTGCTCGGGTCGCTGATCGCCGCAGACAATCTTCTTTGGCGCGTCGCCGCCTGGATCTCGAATTTCGCCTTTGTCGGGGTGACGGGAGATCTGCGGCGTGACCTGTTTCGCCATCTCACCGGGCATTCCCCGGGCTACTTTGCCGACCGCCTTCCGGGCATGCTCACAAGCCGCGTGACCGCGACGTCGAACGCGGTATTCACGGCGGAGAACATGTTCGTCTGGAACGTGCTGCCGCCTTGCGCGGCCACGGTGGCGGCGATTGCGCTCGTGCGCACCATCAGCCTGCCTATGGCCGCGGGGCTCGCACTCATCGCCGGCATCATGGTGACGATCATGTTCCACCTCGCCGCGGCCGGGCGGCCGCTGCATCACGATTTCGCCAGGAAGGCGGCCACGGTCGACGGCGAAATGACCGACGTAGTCACCAACATGCCGCTGGTGCGGGCGTTCGGCGGCTTCTTCCGCGAGCATCACCGCTTCGACGCGACCGTCGCACGCGAGATGGAGGCACGCCGGCGCAGCCTGTTTTACCTCGAGAAGCTGCGCATCTTCCATGCCGTGGTGACGATCCTTCTGGCGCTGGGCCTGCTGGCCTGGGCCCTCATCCTCTGGCAGCACGGTGACGCCACCACCGGCGACGTGGTGCTCGCGTGTACGCTGGGACTGTCGGTGCTGCACGCCACGCGCGATCTCGCGGTGGCACTGGTCGACATCACCCAGCACGTCGCGCGCCTTTCCGAAGCGGTGGCGACCCTGCTGGTGCCGCACGAGCTACGCGACCATCCCGAGGCGCAGCCGCTGATCAAGCGCGGCGCCAGCGTCAAGTTCGAGCACGTCCATTTCCGCTACGGCGACGGGCAGCAGATCTTCGAGGACTTCAACCTCAGCTTCAGGCCGGGAGAGCGCGTCGGGCTTGTCGGTCACTCCGGCGGCGGCAAGTCGACGCTCTTTGCCCTGTTGCAGCGCTTCTACGACGTGCAGGACGGCCGCATCCTGATCGACGGGCAAGATGTGGCGCGCGTCACGCAAGAGAGCCTGCGCGAAGCCATCGGCGTGGTACCGCAGGACATCTCGCTGTTTCACCGTTCGGTGTTGGACAATATCCGCTACGGCCGGCCGGACGCTTCGGACGACGAGGTGTTGGAAGCGGCGATTGCCGCACGCTGCGACTTCATCGAGGCGTTGCCGGAAGGTGTTCACACCATCGTCGGCGAGCGCGGCCTCAAGCTTTCCGGCGGCCAGCGCCAGCGCATCGCCGTGGCGCGCGCCTTCCTCAAGGACGCGCCGCTCCTTCTGCTCGACGAGGCAACCTCCGCGCTCGACAGCGAGTCGGAGGAAGCGATCCGCGAAGCCCTGGGCCGCCTGATGCGCGGACGCACGGTGGTCGCCATTGCCCATCGGCTCTCCACGGTCCGGAATTTCGACCGCATCGTCGTGCTGCAACTCGGCAAGGCGATTCAGGACGGCCCCCCCGACCGTCTGATGCGCCAGGACGGTCTGTACCGCCAGCTCGTGCAGCGCGAGGTCGACCGCCTGGCCCTGCAAGCCGCCTGACACTCCGCGGGATTTCGTTCGATTCGCCGCATCACAACGCTGGAACGTGCGGCCTCGACGCGCGCGCCAGAATCACCGCCGCAATGACGTAGGCGACTATGCTGGCGACAATCGGCAGCATGTAGCTGTGGTTCAGATCGAACGCAAAGCCGGCGGCGCTCGGGCCGATCAGAGTGCCGAAGGCAATGCACATGGATATGACGCCGATCAGGGTGCCGAGATTGCGCGCGCCGAAATAGTCGGCCACGACCGCCGGCACGAGCGCTACCCAGCCGCCGTAGAACAGTCCGAACGCAAAGGCAAAAGCGGCCAACGGCCAGAAGCTGGCGGACATGGCCCAGACCAGAAATGCGAGCGCCATGCCGACAACCATCATCACGAGAGAAAGCGCGCGCCCCAGCCGATCGGCGAGGCCGCCGAGAAAGAAGCGGCCGCTGGTGCTGCCGATGCCGATTGCGGCCATCAGGAGAACGGCCGAAGATTGCGGGATGCCGTGATCGATGGCGTAGGGCACGAGGTGAACGAACGGCACGAACACCCCGAACGAGCCGAGCAGGCTCGCGGCGCAAAGCCCGATGAACCGCCGCGATCGTAGCGCGTCGCGGACGCCGGTCGCGGCGGGGTGTGGTGGTTGCGCATCGAGAAGCGGCGGATCGCCGTCGGTCCCCGTGCCGCGACGGCGCGGATCGTCCTCGACCAACAGGGCCATTCCGCCGCCCACGATCGCCGCAAAAATGCCGAGCACGAGGTAGGCCCCGCGCCATCCTATGGCGTCGATCAACAATGCGGCGGCGGGCGGCATGACCAGCGTGCCGACACCGATCCCGCTCACCGCGAGACCGGATGCAAGACCGCGGCGTCTGACGAACCATCGCTGCACGGCACCCAGGATCGGAACATAGGAAAAACCGATGCCAAGCCCGACGCCGAGGCCGTAGGCCGCGTAGACTTCCGGCAGGCTGCGCGCCAGGCTTGCGACAGCAAGGCCGAGGCCGGTCAGGATCATGCCGGCTACTGCAAGAAGCCTGGCGCCAAAACGGTCGGCGAGCGGTCCGCTGGCGAGGCCCAGGGCGAAATACAAGAACCCGGCCACCGAGAAGACCAGCGAAACCGACCCGCGCGAGGCGGCGAAATCCCGCTGCAACGATGCGATGAAGGCGCTGAACGTGTAGGCGCTGCCGAACCCGACAAACGTAACGGCAAACGCGCCGGCAACGACGAACCAGCCGTAAAAGATGCGGGGACTCGACTGTAGTGATCGATCAGCCACCATTTTTCCCATCATCCCGGCATGGCAGGCATGCAGTTCGTGCGACTTGGAACGCCAGCCCAACGACGCCTCGCGGCATTGATTGTCTCGCGCCCATCCTGTGGGGAGTGCTGAGACAGGTGCCGCACCAGCGGCATGCCGCGACAAAGCCGGGGCGGTCGCGGTTCTCTGAAGGGAGCCTTGCTGCGCCTTGAGCAGTGCGCATCCTAACGGATTTGCGGAGCGCGCCACCACCCGATCCCGAGCGTGGACAGGTCGGCCGCTTCCTCCTCAAGCCTCGGGCGTAAACGCGCACGCGAGTGCGGGACGAGTTGTGCGAGCGTCAAGTCGCACCGATCCCGGACCGCGCGTCGAGCGCCGACTACTTTTGATTCTGCGACCGATTGCCGCGAAGGTGGACTACCGCTATCATCCTCGCCGCGGTCCGGCTCCGGCCATACGGTCCGGGAACGCCGCGAAGGGTGCTTCGGGTAAATTTGGGGTGCCCGCCCAGGTTGGAGCTTCGAGCGAGCCGCGAAGCCCTCGGGTTTCGCGTTTGGCAAATCCGCCTCAGGCGGATGCCTACGCAGCAGTTAAGTCGACAATCAACGGGAGGAATAATTCCATGAAGCGGTCGTTAGCTATTCGCACATGGCTGGCCTGCGGCGTCGCCGCAGTGTGTTTGGCGGGAGCGGGCATACCGGCGGGCGCTGCGGAGATCGACGCCAATGCGCTGCTCCGCGCAGACGAAAATCCGAACGACTGGCTGATGTATCATCAGTCGTACAAGTCCTGGCATTACAGCGCGCTGGATCAGATCAACGCCAACAACGTCAAGGATCTGAAGGTCGTCTGGATGCACACGCCGGGTGCGAACAAGCGCGGCGTTCAGGCGGTTCCTATCGTGGTCGACGGGATCCTGTACTACACGACGTCCAGCAGCCAGATCTGGGCACTGGACGGGGCGACAGGCGCCTTTCTCTGGAAGTTCGAACCCAAGATCGACAAGGATCGCGCCGAGGGGACGGTCTATAACCCGTACAACCGCGGCGTGGCTGCGGCCTTCGGCAAGCTTTACGTCGGCACCGTCGACGGCCGCCTGATCGCCGTCGATATGAAGACCGGCAAGCAGGTCTGGGAGAACCAGCTCCTGACGGTCGAAAAGGGCAACAAGGGCTATACCGGCGCGCCGCTGATCGTCAAAGACAAGGTGATCATCGGCGCCGACGGCGGCGAGTATTCGGGATGCTGCGGGCCGATCATCGCTGTCGACGCCAACACCGGCAAGGTCGTCTGGCAGTTCGACACGGTCGGCGGCGACGAGCGCTCCCGGGCCAGCTGGAAGAACGACAGCTGGAAGACCGGCGGCGGCGGCGGCTGGATGCCCGGCGGCTACGATCCGAAGACCAACACCGTCTTCTGGGGCACAGCCAATCCGGCACCCGACTACGACTGGAGCTTCGACAAGTGGCAGACCGAGGGCCCGCGCCCCGGCGAAAACCTCTACACCTCCGGCGTGGTCGCGCTTGACGCGGACACTGGCAAGCTGAAGTCCTACTTCCAGGAGAATCCGCACGACAATTGGGACTTCGACGGATCGGTCGGCGAATTCGTGATGCTCGATCGCGACGGCAAGAACTACGTCGTCCATCCCAACAAGGGCGGCTACGTCTACGTCTACAACCGCGATGTCAGCGGCGAGAAGTTGAAGATCGAGAACGTCTGGCATCTCGGCAAGACGTCGAACTTCGTCAAGGACGTCGACCCGAAGACCGGAGAGCTGATCGGCCGGCGCGAGCTCAAGGAGGGCATGAACAAGGCATTGTGCCCGGCGATCGACGGCGCCATCAGCTGGAATTCCGGCAGCTACAATCCCGATACCGGGCTCTACTACAAGATCGGCCAGGAGTTCTGCGCCGACCAGGAAGTGGTGAAGACCGACAACCCGGGTGCCTACAGCGGCAAGCTCTACCTTGGCGCGACCTGGACCGTGGTCGCCCCGCCCGGGCACGACAAGGCATTCGGGCACGTCTCTGGACGTGACCCGATCACCGGGAAAGTGGCATGGGAGGTCGAGTACAAGTACTTCCCGCTCGCAAGCTTGCTGTCGACCAAGGGCGGTTTGCTGTTCGTGCCAGGTGCCGACGGCATGCTCGACGCGCTCGACACCAAGACGGGAAAGAAGCTGTGGTCACACAACGACGGCCTCGGTCATCACGGCGGCATCATCACGTACATGGCCGGCGGCAAGCAGTACATCGCCGTCACCACCGGCTGGGGCAGCCACGTGTCCGGCAACTTCAAGCCGCTCTACGGCGAGCCCTTCGCCAGCATGCCGACGGATAACGGCCAGTTGTTAGTGTTTGGTCTGTGACGCCATCGCGCGCACATCCGTAACAGGCGCTCACAGTCCGCAAGGACTGTGAGCGTTTCCTTCTCTCGATGACGGTTTCAAACAAGATGCTCGGGTTTGGGCGACTGATGCTTTTGGCCGCCGTCGGCTTCCTGTCGGTCGCCCCGAATACGGCGCCGGCGGCGGAGAACGAGGCCGCAACGGGCGCAGAGGCCAATGCCGAAGTCCCCGTGACCGAGATCAAGAAGCTGTTCGCCAACAATTGCAGCTGGTGCCACGGAGCCTACGGGATGACGGCCGACAAGGGGCCGCGCCTCGCCGGCACCAAGATGACCGAGGAGGAGGTCCGCGAGCGGATCCGGCATGGCAAGGAAGGCTACATGCCGCCCTTCGCCAAGGTTCTCACCGACCCGCAGATCGCGGCGTTCGCCAAGTACATCAAGTCACTGACGCCGGCCGACTGACTTGCGCACTCACCTGGGCCGGCGCAACGCGCACCCACAAATTCAAAGTCTCGCGTTTTGCCACGTCACTTCGGTTGCGCGCAGCGCTTGCCGAACGCGATGACTGCTATGTCCCGCTATTCGGCACGTAGCAGAGAACCTCGCGCGGCTTGATGCGCACGTTCATCTTCATGACCTCGGGCCCGAGAAAGATGACGATGTGCCCGGTGGGGTTGCCCTTGTCCCACTTGATCTTGTGGGCGGGCACGACATAGCGCGTGCCGATATTCTCGTGGACGCGCCCGAGCGGCCCGTCATCGCGTTCGTCGGTGATCTCGGCGATGACCCTCTGCGGACCGCCGCGCTCATCGGTCTCGACATGCACGACATCGGCCCAATAGGCGTCGCCTTCGGCGCAGCACGATCGGGTCGGATTGTCGGGCTGCATCAGCGTGCCGAACCAGGCGCGGGTGATCGGATCGATGTTTTCCCATTGCCCGAAGTCGCGTGCCGCCGCAGGGCCGGCCGCGAGCACCGCGAGCAAAACTATTCCCGTGGCAAGAGGCGCTCCCATAATCCTCGCTTCCCTTGTCCCCCCGTGGCGGGGTCAGAGAACATTACCCGGTGCTTTGGGCGCGCGCTACGTCCGCTTGGTGGCTGCGGAGTTGCCTCATCCGCCTGGGCGGCGGCCGAATAAGCAGATACTTCAGACGATCATGCGCGCTGGCGGCGTCTCAAAGTCCGACGTGGCGCAGCTTCTCCGGGTTGCGCACGACATAGATCGCAGCAATGCGTCCGATGCGACACTCGAAGGCCATCGTGCTGATCGACCCGTCCGCTTCGCGCATGACGAAGCCTGCCAGCCCATTGATGGTCGCGGCACGCACCTGCATCGTTTGCAGAGCGAGGTTCTTGCGCGAAACGCCGGCAATGAACCGCAGAATCTTGGCCGCGCCGTGGATCGGGTTGAAGGCGGCGGCGCGCTTGCCCCCGCCGTCCGTATAGAGCACCGCGTCCTCGGCCAGCAGTCGCGCCAGCGCCTGCGCGTCGCCCGACTCCGCAGCTTCGCGGAAGGCCGCGGCCAGGCGATGTCCCTCCTCCTTCGACGCCGGAAAGCGCGGTCGGCCGGCCTCGATATGGCCACGGGCGCGGGCCGCAAGCTGGCGGCAGGCGGTTTCGCCGCGGCCGAGCGCGGCGGCGACGCCGGCGAAATCGAGCCCGAACACGTCGTGCAACAGGAACGCGGCGCGCTCCAATGGCGACAGCCGTTCGAGGACGAGCATCAAGGCGACGGAGAGGTCGTGCGCGAGGTCGTCAGCCGTGTCGGGATCGAACACCTCATCCACCACCGGTTCGGGCAGCCACTGGCCGACATAGATTTCATGCCGCGCCTTGGCGGACTTCATCCGATCGAGGCACAACCTCGTCACGACCGTGCCGAGGTAGCGGCGCGGCTGTTCGATCGCAGCGGGATCGACCGTGTGCCAGCGCAGGTACGCGTCCTGCACCACGTCCTCCGCTTCGGCCCGTGAACCGAGCATTCGATAGGCGAGACCCGTCAAAGCGCTTCGATGGGCCTCGAAAGATTCGACCGGGCTGCGTTCGGCCGGCGCGCTCATGCCGCTCGGGTCAGTTCACGAAGCACCGGCCGCGACTCGCCGGCGACGGTCACGCGGGTGCAGGCGCGCCCGTGGCCCATGGCGTATTTCACCGTCGGGAAGATGCGGGCGCCGGTGATGGCGAAAGCGAGCGAGATCAGCGCACGCTTGCCCCATCGGCGGACCACCTCTTTGCGCAGGTCATCCGCTTCGGCCGCGTGACGCAGGCTCGCCTCGGCGAAACGCACCGCCAAGGAAACGTCGGCCGGCATCGCAGAAAACTCCCGCGACACCACGGCCCGCAGAACCGCCGGATCGACTCCGGCGCGCACGGCCATGTCGACCGTGAGCTGCGTGCATGGCCCGCAATCCTCGGCCATTGTGCCGACGATCCTGACCGCATGATACGCGGCGAGCGGCGCGTCCTTGTGATAGCGGCCCAGGCTGGCCACCTTGCTGAACGCCATCAGCGCCGACGGATCTGCATCGAGCACTTCGTGCATGTAGCTTGCATCATATTTCCAGGCGCGCTCAAACGCGGCGAGCCGCCGCCGCAGAAGCCATTTGATCATGGTCTGCTCCCTTGTTTGCGATCGGGCCGCGGCCGAGCGGCCGCCAGACGATCCAGACCGCCAGGACCGGCGGCAGAAACACTGGCGGGAGGTCGATGAGCAGTTGATGCAGGTGCTCCCGCCCGGCCGCGGCATCCCAAAGATGGACGGCCGCGTGAAGGGCGAGAAACGCTGCGCCGATCATTGCCGCCGGCCGAGCCGCTGGAGAGATGGCGAACCACGGTAACGACGCGCCGCAGAGAAAATAAGCGACGCCGATGTCGCGGATGAAATGGGCGTTGAAGGGGCCGGTGGCGGCAACGCCGGGGACCGCGGCATACCAGGCAGCAGGTGCCCCAAGCATCACGAAGCCGTTGGCCGCGAGAGCTATTCCGAGAATCCAGGCGACAGCACCGCGCATGTCATCCACCTCCTTTGGCACTAAGACGAGGTAGGGGCCCCGTTTGTGACATCGTGCCGGCGGGTGGATACGCGCGGCTTGAGGCCTCCGTGGAACTGGACCGCCGCCGCGCCTCAGTCGTCGTAGGTCTCATGCACGGCGACGGCGCCGTGCTTCCAATAGGCGGCCGCTTTCACCCGGTCTTTGCGCAACCCGCGTTCGTCAACGAGATGCCGGCGCAGGGCCTTGGCAGTCGCTGCCTCGGCGGCGACCCAGGCATAGCCGTCGCCGGGCGGAAAACTCAGGCCGGCGACCGCATCATGCAGAAGCGATTGGCTTCGGCTTTTCTCGGACGCGGCGGCGTCGCCGCGATGCAGCCATTGCACGTCGAGGCGGCTGCGCGTGTCGAAACGCTGCTCCTCGCCAGCGTCGGGGACTTCGACAATCACGACAGTGCGCGCACCCCGCGGCAGCTCCTCCAAGCGGCGGCCGATCGCAGGCAATGCCGTTTCGTCGCCGGCGAGAAGATACCAGTCGAAATCGTCGGGCACGATGAACGAGCCGCGCGGGCCGCCGACGCCGAGAAAATCTCCGGGCCGTGCTTGCGCCGCCCACGACGTTGCCGGGCCATCGCCGTGCAGGACGAAATCGATCGCCAACGTTCTTGCCGCGGCATCGTAGCGGCGCGGCGTGTAGTCGCGCGCTGCCAGCTTCGGCGCATCGGCCGGATACACCGGACCGTTGGGGCTCGAGGTCGGCAGCACCGGCTTGGCCTGTCCCGGCTGGGGGAAGAAGAGTTTCATGTGATCGTCATGCGCGGCGCTGACGAAGCCGGCGAGCTCGTCCCCTCCGACCGTGATGCGCAGCATCTTCGGCGTGATCCGGCCTGCGCTCTTCACTTCCAGGAGGCGTAGCTTGGTGTCGTGGCGAACGCGGCGCACAGTGCGTTCCGCGGTTTGAGACAATTGAGTCATTCCGTACCTTTCACGTGAATTCCGCGCCCCCTCCGGCTACTTGGGCGAACCCGCGACTTTCACAAGAGTATTGCGCGAAACTTTCGACTGGGACAGTGTTCAGGCGCCCTGACAACCAACATCGGGATCGACCATGAACGATCAACCGAAAACCGTTTCGCCTGCGTCACAGGTCGCGCCAATCGGTTCCCCGGAAGAGACTGGGCTGTCGCCTGCCGGCCTCGCCAAGCTGACCGCGATCATGCAGCGCGAAATCGACGCCGGCCGCTTGCCGGGAGTTTCGATGATGATCGCGCGGGGCGGCAAGGTCGGCTATCGCCGCGACCTCGGCGTGCTGCGGCCGGGCGGCCCGATAATGCCCGGCGACGCGATCTTCCGCATCTATTCGATGACCAAGCCGATCGTCTCGGTCGCGCTCATGATGCTGGTCGAGGACGGACGGCTGTTCATCGCCGACCCCGTGGCGAAGTACCTGCCGGAATTCGCCGACCCGAAGGTCGGCGTCGAGAAGGACGGGAAACTCGAACTGGTCCCAGCCAAACGGCCGATCACGGTCCAGGATCTGCTGCGCCATACGTCGGGACTGACATACGAGTTTACCGGCGAATCGGCCGTGCAGCGTCTCTACGGCAAGGCGCGGCTGTTCCGCGATCTCCCCAACGCCGAGCTTGTCGCTGAAATCGCCAAGCTGCCGCTCCTCGAGCAGCCGGGCGTGGCCTGGCATTACAGCCATTCCACCGACGTCATCGGCCGCATCATCGAGGTCATATCGGGCCAGCCTCTGGGCGCGTTTCTGCGCGAGCGAATTTTCACGCCGCTCGGCATGAGCGATACCGGCTTCTTCGCGCCTGCCGACAAGCACGAGCGGCTCGCCGAGGCGTTCGCGAACGACCCCGATACCGGGGCGGCGGTAGAACTCATCAACGTGCGCGCAGCGCCGCGCCTCGAAATGGGCGGCGGCGGGCTCGTCTCGACGATGGACGACTACGCGCGTTTCCTGCTGATGCTTTATCGCGGCGGCACGCTCGGCTCGGCGCGCATCCTCGGCCGCAAGACGATCGCGTTCATGACCGCCGATCACCTCGGCCCGGAGGTGCGCATCGGGACGCGTTTCCTGCTGGCGCCGGGCCACGGCTTCGGCCTCGGTTTCGCCGTGCGTCGTGATGCCGGAATGGCGCCGACGCCGGGGACCGTGGGCGAATACTTCTGGGGCGGCATCGCCGGCACGGCGTTCTGGATCGCGCCGCAGGAGGAACTGATCGCCCTGATGATGATCCAGGCCCCCGGCCAACGCGACTACTACCGCCAGCTCTTCCGCTTTCTGGCGCACGCCGCGCTCGCGTAGTGGAAGCTGGTCCTGGCGCGAAGCAACGGCGCGCTCAGGAGCGCGCCACCGGCGGCACGTAGGTTTCGAGCTCGGGCGTCGGCAGCCGCACGGTCTGGCCGATCTCGGCCGAGCGATAGAGCGCCATGAGCATCTCGGCGACGGCGACGCCGTCGTGGAAGGTCTCCATCGGCTGGCGCCGGTGGCGGAACGCCTCGACCATGTGCCGGTCCTCGCCGATATAGCCGTAGATGTCCGGCTCGTTCTCCACCACGGGCATCAGGCCCTGCTCGGCGTTCTGCTTCTCGACCAGGTCCTCGCCCTGCCCGCCGGTCACGTCGCGCGACAAAAATACTTTCAGGCCGGTGTTGAGCGAGGAGAACTCCATCGAATATTCCGGGCCGAGGAGCTCGATCAGGATGCGCAGGCCGGCCCCGACATAAGCCCACGAATTGGTCGCTTCGACCATCACTTCATGTCCCTCGGCATCGCGGAAGGTGAGCGCGCCGCGCGCAAAATCCTCGGCCGGCCGCACGCGTAGTCGACGTCGGCGCCCATCATGTTCTTGAGCCGCGTGACGTATTCGGGCCGCGTCCATTTCAGATTGCCGACCGTGGCGCTGGCGCTGACCAGCTTAAGGTCGGTGCGTGGCGCACCGGGCCTGCTCAGCAGAAAACGGCCCACCTCGACGCTGTGACAGGTCATGTCGGAAAGGACGCCGCCGCCCTGCCGCTGCGCCTGCCAGAACCACGGCATGTGCGGCCCGCTATGCTCCTCGGCGGCGCGCGCCAGATAGGGACGGCCACAGACCGGAACGGCGCGGCGCCACACGATGTCCTTGCCGCGCTGGACGGCGCTCGAGAACACCTGGTTTTCCAGGTAGCCGTGCATGAGCTTCGCATCTTCGGCGAGGCGCAGCATCTCCCGCGCCTCGGCGAGCGTCCGGCCGAGAGGTTTTTCGCATGCGACGCCGACGAGCTTCGCCCATCCGGCCTTCACCAGGCGATGGATCTCGCGCATGGTGTCGAGCCGGACGAAATTCGGCACGCCGATCCATACGGCGTCGACCTCGCCGGAAATCAGCATCGCCTCGAGCGACGGGAACGGCCGGCAGGGGCCGAGCTCGAGCGCATTGGCTTTTGCGGCAATCGCCTCGCGATTGGCGGCGGTCGGACTGTAGACTCCCGACACGGTGACATGACGCACGGACAGGAGCGCCTGAAGGTGAAAATTGGCGATGAAGCCGCTGCCGATCAAACCGATGCGCAACGTTGGAATGGACGCGCGACCGTTCATGAAGTCCTCCACTTGCCGGTATGATCGGCCTGCATCGTTCGCACGCGCCCGAATGGTGAGCCGCGCGTCGGAACTCGTTGGGCCGTCCCAGCAACCCGCCGGGTGTCCATGCGTACAATGCCCTCGACTTTACGGGAAAATAGCTGTTGCGTGGGGCATCATTGTTCGACGGCTTTCGTCCTGGCGCCGCGAAAGCCTCGGCCTGGAGCGTTACCATGTGCGGCATTGCCGGCCTGATCGATTGGCGCGCGGCGACGGCGGCTGACGCGTTGCGCGCGGCCGGCGAGGCCATGACCGAAACGCTGCGGCACCGCGGTCCTGACGACAGCGGGATTTGGGCCGAAGCCGAGAGCGGCGTCGTGCTCGGCCAGCGCCGGCTTGCGATCATCGACTTGAGCCCGGGCGGCGCCCAGCCGATGCACTCGGCCGACCGCCGCTATGTCATCACCTTCAACGGCGAGATCTACAATTATCGCGATATCCGCAAGGAGCTTGCGGCCGCCGGCCGCGCCATGCGCAGCGATTCCGATACCGAGGTGCTGCTCGAAGCCTGCGCACTTTGGGGCGTCGAGCGGGCGATCGAGCGCACGATCGGAATGTTCGCCTTTGGCTTGCGCCAGGCCTTGGACAAATTGCGCTTCGATGCCGCCTTCGGCGGGGCGCGGCGCGACGAGGAGAAGAGCCGGGCCAAGGAGCGCATTTTCTCGCATCGCTCGGCCAATCACGCCTGGGATCCACGCAATCAACGCCCCGAGCTATGGCGGCTGTTCAACACCCGCATCAAGCCCGGCGAGTCGATGCGGGTGTTCCCGCTGTCGAATTGGACCGAGCTCGACGTTTGGGAGTACATCCGGGCGGAGAATGTCCCGGTCGTGCCGCTCTATTTCGCCAAGAAGCGCCCGGTCGTTGAGCGCGATGGCACGCTGATCATGGTCGACGACGAACGGCTACCGCTTCTGCCGGGGGAGGCGCCGCGCGTGATGCGCGTACGCTTCCGCACGCTCGGCTGCTACCCCTTGACCGGCGCGATCCGCTCCGACGCCGACACCCTCGACGCCATCATCGCCGAAATGCGGGCGTCGACCCGCTCGGAGCGGCAAGGCCGCGTCATCGATCACGACGAAGCCGCGTCGATGGAAAAGAAGAAGCGCGAGGGCTATTTCTGATGAGTGGCGCGGAAACCATCGCCTTCGACGCGGTCGCGCGGCTCGACCGCACCGCCGAGCGCCCGCCGTTGCGGTTCCTCACCTGCGGCTCGGTCGACGATGGCAAATCGACCTTGCTTGGCCGGCTGCTCTACGAGCAGAACCTCATTCTCGAGGATCATCTGGCTGCGCTGGAGCGCGATTCCGGCAAATACGGCACCAGCGGACCGGAGATCGATTTTTCCCTGCTGCTCGATGGGCTGGAGGCCGAGCGCGAACAGCGCATCACCATCGACGTCGCCTATCGATATTTCGCGACCCGACGGCGCGCGTTCGTTGTCGCCGACACCCCGGGCCACGAGCAATATACCCGCAACATGGCGACCGGCGCGTCCGCGGCCGAACTGGCAGTGCTTCTGGTCGATGCGCGCAAGGGCCTTCTCGCCCAAACGCGGCGTCACGCCATCATCGTCAGCCTGTTGGGCATTCGCCACGCCGTCCTGGCGGTGAACAAGATCGATCTGGTCGACTTCGACCGCGCCGTTTTCGACCGCATCGCGGACGGCTTCTCGGACTTTGCCGCGCCACTCGGCTTCAAGGACATCAAGGCCATCCCGATCTCCGCCCGATATGGCGATAACGTCTGCTCACGCAGCAGTCGCACGCCGTGGTATTCCGGGTGTCACCTACTCGAACATCTGGAAACCGTCGACGCCGGAGACGATCGCGCCGGGCGTCCGTTCCGCATGCCGGTCCAAGCGCCGTGCGCCTCGGACCAGCACAATTGCTATTTGAAGATCTGCCAGTTGTGGAGGTTGTTTGCGGGGCGGAGATCTCATGCTGCCCCAAGTCTTGCGGACATTTTCAGCCCCGGGGACCGGGAGCATGGCGAAACGAGCGCCCCGCGCCGCCAGGAATAGCTGGCCTGATATTATGCTCATGCTCAGAAGGGCATGACCTACAACCACGCCGTATTTCCAACGAAGACCGGAATGCCGATGCCAGCAAAATCCGACGCCACAGATCGCGATTACTTGGATTTCCATATCGTCTGCAAGGGTGACCCGTTCGCCTTTTGGTACAAAATCGAATACACGGCTCAGCCGACGCAGCTACCACAATCAAAGTAACCGACTACCGCTCGACCACCTATACGATGCTTGGAACGCAGGCGACTCCGCGATCTGCAAAACAGTCAAAGCTATTTTGCGCACGAAAGCTGCGCAAATAAGTGCGCTCGGCCAGAGCCGACCTTGTAAAGCTGCAGCAGGGCGATCCGATCCTGCCAACTTTGCATCAGACTCTCGGCTGAAACTATTTCGGGCTCTCAATCCCTCTTAGCGCAATTGCAAGGGCCCGATCCAAATTCAAACGCGCCTGACGGCCGGCGCGTTCGAGTTCTTGACCTTAATCCAGCGTCAGCCCGGCCAGAGCGGTAGGGCGAGCCGAGCCGTTTCGATACGATGTCCTCACAGCCGAGCGCGTAAGCTTGGCGGTAAACGATCGCGCCGTCCGT
>Ga0210409_10003517_pt1 | contig 17415 bp, 7 predicted proteins | sample IncBWH17MmetaG_FD_161649 | JGI IMG/M metagenome (GOLD analysis project Ga0210409, IMG submission 161649) | Forest soil microbial communities from Barre Woods Harvard Forest LTER site, Petersham, Massachusetts, United States - Inc-BW-H-17-M | ecosystem: Environmental > Terrestrial > Soil >... | reverse complement strand
GTAGCCGCCGGCGCAAACTGCGTCCACGCCGCAGCCAATTCACTCGGCGAGCGCGTCGGCAACACGCCCATGGAACTGATGCTCGTCAACCTCCGCCTTATGGGCCTGATCGACCGCGACCTGTCCGCCTCAAGGAGTATTGCGAAAAAGTCGCCACGGCCACGCACACCACCATCCCGCCGAATTATCCGGTCATCGGGCGCGACGCCTTTCGCACCGCAACTGGCGTTCACGCCGCTGCCATCATCAAGGCCTATCACAAAAAAGACGCCGCCCTCGCCGACGCCGTCTACAGCGGCGTTCCGTCCCATCTGTTCGGCCTCGACCAAATCATCGAGATCGGCCCCATGAGCGGCAGGTCCAACGTCCTCTTCTGGCTCGAGCGCCACGGCATCCCCGCCGACGAAGCCCTCGTCACTCGCATCTTCGACGCCGCCAAGCAATCCGCCCGCGTCCTCACCGAATCCGAAGTGCAAGCACTTTGTGCCGAGGCTGCGCGCAATTGATCGCGTCTCACGTGCGGAACTCCGCGATGAAACACGCCGCCCTTTGGGTTATCCTCTTGTCCATGCCCGTCAGGCCCGCCAGCGTTCCGCATAGCAGCCGCCTTGCTCCGAGCACGCAATTCGCCGACCATCCGGAAATCCGCGCCGCGCTGGCTTGGTTCGCCCGCAATCTCGTCTGGATCAACGAGCAGCAATCGCACCTCACCGAGATTCCCGCGCCCCCATTTCAAGAAGCGCAACGCGCCGCCGCCGTGAAGCTCCTTCTCGCTTCCTCCGGTCTCGAGGTGCAAATCGACAAGACCGGCAACGTCATCGGCGAACTGCGCGGCGCCAACGAAAAAGAAATCGTCGTGCTCTCCGCGCACCTCGACACCGTCTTTCCCGCCTCCACCGAAATAAAAGTCCGCCACGACGGCGATCGCCTCCTCGCCCCCGGCATCTCCGACAACGGCACCGGCCTCGCCGCCCTCATCGCCATCGCCCGCGCGTGCCACGAAGCGCACATCCAGCCGCGCCGCACGATCCTCTTCGTCGCCGACGTCGGTGAAGAAGGCGAAGGCAATCTCCGCGGCATGCGCGCCCTCATCGAGGCATACAAGCCAAAATTGAAAGCTGTCATTGTTCTCGATGGTTCCGGCACCGACCATGTCACCACCAAAGCCCTGGCCTCCCGCCGCCTGGAAGCCACCATCAGTGGCCCCGGCGGCCACAGTTGGTCGGACTTCGGCATGCCCAATCCCATCAATGCCTTGGTGCGCGCCTCCGTCCGTTTCATCAACACCAAAGTTCCCGTCGCTCCGCGCACCACTTTCAACATCGGCCAGATCGAAGGCGGCACTTCCGTCAACTCCATTCCCTACGAAGCCAAACTTAAGGTCGACATTCGTTCCGAGAGTGAAGGCGAGCTCGCCAAGCTCGAATCCGCTTTGCGCGAATGCATCGGCGCCGGCGTTCGCGACGAAATGGAATCTGCTCGCGATCGCACCAAGGGCAAACTGGAATGGAAGGTGGAGCCCCTCGGCAGCCGTCCCGGCGGGGAATTGCCCGCCAATTCGCCTCTGCTCGCCGCGCTGCGCTCCGCCGATGAATATGTTGGCAACCAATCGCGCGTCGAGCGCTCCTCCACCGACGCCAACGTCCCGCTTGCCAACGGCATTGACGCCATCTCCATCGGCGCCGGCGGCACCGGCGGCGGTGCGCATTCGCTGCAGGAGTGGTACGAACCTGCGGGCCGCGAGCTGGGCCTGAAGCGCGCGCTTCTCACTCTTCTCGGTGCTTCCGGACTTGCGGAGGAAAAAGCTCGATGAATGGTTCATTGCCCGAGTCGCAAGCACACCGGATCAATTCGCTTTTAGTGCTTGGCGTTATCGTTGCGCTGGCGGGCGCCTCGGCGTTACGCGTGAAAGCGCACGCCGCGCAAGACGCTCCGCGCCTCGTCCTATATCTGCACGGCCGCATCTACACGAACGACCCGCAGCATCCCTGGGCCCAAGCTATGGCCATCCGCGACGGAAAAATCGCCTGCATCGGAGCAATTGCCCAAGTCCTGACCGAATGCGCAGGCGGCGAAGCCCACCCGGAAACCATCGATCTCCACGAAAAATTCGTCATGCCCGGCTTCAACGACGCCCACATGCATCTCGGCTCCGCGGGCGAGGGCATGCTCTCCGTGCGTCTCTACGGCGCCGCATCCATCGAAGAACTGAAACAGCGCCTCGCTGCCAGTGTAGCTACGCACAAGCCCGGCGAATGGATCACCGGCGCTGGATGGGACCACACGGTGTGGCCGGAAAAGCAATTTCCCAACAAATGGGAGCTCGATGACGTCGCGCCCAAAAATCCCGTCTTGCTAACCCACGTTTCCGGGCACGTGGCCGTCGCCAATTCTCTGGCCCTCAAAATCGCCGAACTCAACAACAGCAGCCCCAATCCCTCTGGTGGCGAACTAGAGCACAACTCAGCCGGGGAGCTTACCGGCATGCTCAAGGAAGGCCCGGCCATGGCGCTGGTCCGCGACCGCATCCCGGATCCCACCGCCGAGCAGCGCCGCCGTGGAATCACCTTGGTCCTTGCCGACCTCGCCAAAAATGGCATTACTTCCGCCCAGGACAATTCGGCCTGGGAAGACTTCCGCACCTACAAGCTGCTCAAAGATGACGGCAAGCTCACCGTGCGCATCACGGAATGGCTGCATTTCGCGGATCCCCTCAACGACCTGCAAAATCAGCGCGGCGAAGGCGGCACCACCGACCCTTGGCTCAAGACCGGTGCTCTCAAATTCGTTACCGACGGCGCTCTCGGTTCTCGCACCGCCGCGATGCTCGAGCCATACTCCGACGATGCCAAGACCACCGGCATTTTGATCATGGAGCCGGACAAATTGAAATCGCTTGCCATCGAGCGCGACAAGGCCGGATTCCAGCTCAACTTCCACGCCATCGGCGACCGCGCCAACCGCGTCGCCCTCAATGTCTTCGAAGCCGTCGCCAAAGCCAATGGCCCGCGCGACCGCCGCGACCGCATCGAGCACGCGCAGGTTGTCGCTCCGGAGGATCTCCCGCGTTTCGCCCGGCTCAAAGTCATCGCCTCCATGCAGCCCTCGCACCAGACCACCGACATGCGCTGGGCGGAATCGCGCATTGGGCCCGAGCGCATCAAGGGCGCTTACGCCTGGGCCACTCTGGAAAAAAGCGGCGCGCGTCTCGCCTTCGGCACGGACTATCCCGTTGAAGTCGTTAGCCCCTTCCGCGGCCTCTACGCTTGCGTCACGCGGGAGCTTCCCAACGGCACTCCGGCCGGCGGCTGGCAGCCTCAGGAAAAAATCTCTTTACAAGATTGCATTCGCGGCTACACCTCCGGCTCGGCCTACGCTGAATTCGAGGAAGGGAAGAAGGGCGAATTGAAAATCGGCGAATACGCCGACTTTCTAATCCTTTCGAACGATCTAACGAAAGTTCCGCCGCCGCAATTCGTCAAAACCGAAGTTCTGCGCACCGTAGTCGGCGGACGCACCGTCTACGAAAAGCCTTGAGTAGGGGCGCAGCATGCTGCGCCCCAGCTTGGCGCGATTGAATGTGTTGAGGTTTCTTCGGTCGTGTCCCCTACATAAACGCCAGGTCCGTAATCTCTCCCAAGTAGTCCTTGCCCTTAACCGCACGAAACCAAATCCGGATTCGCCGCCCTTTCCACTTTTCGCACGCGTCCACACCAGGAATGTCCCCTCCTGCTCCGGATACACTGACCGCGCTAAAATCTTCCGCGTGGAAATTCATCGGGCGGTTGCCACCCTTTAGAGTCACCGTAATCGCGGGTTTGGGCGAGCAGTCGACCGCGCCAATGACACCGTCCACCGCCAGCAGCTCCGCAGTCTTCACCGGAATCGGCGTTGCAGAGGCGGTCGCCGCCTTCGCCGCAGCCGCGCTCGTGGCCGCCGCAGTTTTGGTTGTTACATTCGCCGCGGCCTCGGTCTGCGCCTTCATTTGCGCCACCCATCGCTCGCGTTCCTTGATGCGCTCCAGCAATGCCCTGGCTTCTTGCGCTTCTTCCGGTGAAGCTGCCTTGTTCAATATTCTTCGCGCCAGTTGCCGCGCGTCCTCGTCCCGGTCCGCATTCAATAGCAGATTCACCAGATTGATCGTATAAGCGTGCGTCGCCGGTTCCAGCTGAACCGCGCGCACACCCGCATCCAGCGCTTGCTTCTGCGTCTCTGGCGCCGCCGCGTACGCCTGAGCTAACCCCTCAAACGCCGGGGCAAATTGGGGATTAATTTTTGTAGCCTTTTCAAAACTCTGGATCGACTCCTGCATCATCGCGGGTGCCGCCAAACCTCCCCGCAACACCAGAAGGCCGTGGTAATAGGGCGCCACAAAGCTGGTCGAGCCCAGCTCCATCGCCTTCTTCATTTCCTTGTCGGCGCCGCTTCGGTCTTCCTTGCGATACAAGTAATAACCCAGCGCTTCGTGGCTGATCGCTAAGTTAGGCTCCATTTGTACCGCCTGCCCCAACAGCGGCTGCGCTTGTTCGAGTTGGTTGCGGTGCGTCCCGCAGTCCCCGCGCAGCGCCAGGACTTCTCCCTCAGGCAAGCTGCGCACCGCGTAGGTTTTGTCTGCGGCCTGCTGCCCATTCTTGAATAACGCCATACGGAAACTCGTTTGCCGCGAGTATCCTTCGATCACCTGCTCGAAATGTTTCAGATCGCCAAAGACTTGTTGTGCCGCTTCCATTTGGTTTCCGCTCTTGTCCCACGCGGCAAGGAAACTCTTCAGCAGTTGCCGTTGTTGCGCCTCTGGATCGAGCATCAAGTAATGCACCAGCGCCCACGACTCCGCGTAAAACACCGAGGCCCGGTTCGCTTCGCTGTAATAGGGTGACCCCTGCGCAACGTTCAGGAGCGTCTCAATCGGGAGAGGCTTGTTCTGGCCGAGGATGTATAAATGAGCTTGATCGATCCTTCCGACCTGCGATTCCTTTTCACCGAGTCGCGAATTGCCGTAGAACTCCGCCAGGCCCTCATCGAGCCACAGCGGCAGCGCCGCAAAATTCAAGTGCAACAAGGTGTGTGTGTACTCGTGATAGAGCGCGTGATAAGGGTTTTCGCCCGCGGAGTCCAACTGCAGAATCACATAATGTTTGTCCTCGCCTTGCTGGTATAACCCCGCGGGATGCACGTGCCCCTTCACTTCCCATTCCTCGGGAAGCAGCATCTTCATCGTGTTTTCGTTCTTTGCCGCCAGGATCAGAACCGGTTCCGCGGGATCGACGCGAAGGTTGGGAAATGCGGTGTGGAATAGCGCGCGAATCTGCTCGAACTGGTCCGCCACCCGCCGCGCCTCTTTCTCTCCCGCGTTGCTCGAAACCACAAAGTGCGGGGTGCGCACCTCGATCCAGCCCTGATTCGGGTCGCTAGCCGGAAAAACGACGGCGCAGCGCAAAACCGCAAGCGCCGCAACGATCATGACCCGCGGTAATCCTCTGGTCATAGAATCTGGATGTAAACGCCATGCGCGCGCCGTGTCAAGCCCCCAGCCTATAGTGGGCGCCGGTGAGTCAAGACTCCGCCGAAGGGATTCCATCGCCGCAGTTTGCGCCAAAAAAGTGAGGGGGGCTTTCGCCCCCCTCGGTTGAACGTTCGTGGTTTAGCGTATTCGCTGCCGCACCTAGAAGCGGACTCGCAACCCCAACTGAATGACCCTGTTGGCACCGGCGCTCGTGCCGAGCGCGGTCGCGGCCGGATCGCCCAAACCAGCAAAATTCGGGTTGGCTAGGTCCTTGTCCGGTCGACCGCTCCGGAAAACACTTAGGGTGAGCGGTGCCCCGTTAGCTCCCAGATAGAGACCGCTGAAGGGGTTGACGCAAGCGGCTGCGCAGTTGAAACCGGGATTCGTCGAGTACGTAGTGACGCCCGGTTTGGTCTTGGTCAGGAGCGGTGAAGCTAAACCAATAGCGCTGATGCTGTTGTTGACGTCGTTCCCGATGAAATTCGGGTGGTTAAGGACGTTGAACACGTCCATCTTAACTTCCACTCGCATCGACTCCCTCTTGGGAATCCGGAAAGCTTTCATGACGGAGATGTCAAAGTTCGTTAGCCCTTTTGTTAGGCCCAGGTTGCGGCCAAGGTTTCCGTTGATGAATTGAAAGTCGACTGGGTCACCCGTATAACTGTCTACCGGGCCAGAACCGCTAGCGCCCGCAGGAGCAAGGAATGTCGTCCGCAACGCGCTACAGTTCGCGGCGGCGGGTGGCAATACAGCAGGTGCCCCTGCCGTACCAGGCGGAATAAGAAGCGCAGGATTGTTGCAAGCTGCAACTCCATTTTGGCTGATCAAGAGGTTGGAGCCTGCGTTCGACGCGACATTGGTAGCCACGATTGCGCCCACGGGCGCACCCGCACAGCCTGGCAGTGTCGAGCCTGCGGTGCAGATATTTGGACGCTGGTTGGTCTCTGAGCCCAGCGCCGGGAACGCCGATCCCGAGAAGGAGCCGGAGCCCGTCGAAACGGGATACGGCCGACCAGTCTGCACAGCTCCAATAAGGCCAAAAGTCCAATCGTTAACGACGGGTCCTAAAAGACGCATTCCGGTGAGCTTCTCCGTATCTACCACGAAGGTGAAATTGGCCAAGTGACGGATATCTTGTTGCGACAGAGCCCGGTCCGCGCTCAGGTTTATGAGCGGGTTCCCCGGTTCCGAGAGGCCGAAGAAATCTTCTCCAGTCCCCAAAGTCTTCGAGAAAACGTAGTTCGCGCCGAATTGGAAGTGGCGCGACAGCCGCTTATTGGCGGTCAACAGCAGCGCATTGTAGGACGATGAGCGGTTGCTGAAGTTGGTCCGCTCGGCCGTAAATCTCGGGTCTGGCCGCGGCGGCAGGTAGAAAAAGCCCGGATGCGCCGGGTCGGCAATCGGCTGTGGGAAGTTCTGGTCGGTTTCGCCGAAAAGTCCACTGCCGAAAACGCCTTGGTAACCGGCGCTGAAGACGAAGCTAGGTCCAAGCTGCCGGGTGATGGACAGTGAAGCCTGGTGAATCTCTGGGTTCTTGATCGTCGGGGAAATGGGACGAATTCTTCCGAAGAAGCCGGGAGTAAGAAGTCCCTGCAGTTGGACTTGGCTGGGGAAGTTCGGGAACTGCTTAAGTATATCGCGTCCAAGTTGTGTAGTGGTGTCGGCTCCAGCAGTATTGAGGCTGACGCCATCGAAGTTCAGCGAGTCCAAGACAACGTTCAGGTAGGCCAGTTCTGTAATCTCCGCGCCAGCAATGCGGACCACGGACTTGCCGGGATCGCCAAAGAGCATGTGCAGGGGACCCTGTTGGAAGTCTGGACTCCACGCGAAGCCGAGGCGAGGCTGCCAGTTGTTGTGATCGTGTCCGCATGCGGGGATGATTCCGTTCCGTTGCAGGCAGCCACCTTGCGGGATCGTGACATCCTGTATTCGGTTGATCGTGCCGCCAGTGAACGCCCCATCCTCAATATCGTAGCGCAGCCCATAGTTCATGGTTAGGTTCCGTCTGATCTGCCACGTGTCCTGTACATAGACGCCATACGCTGTGTCGGGTATGTGGTTGAAAGCGTCGCCAACCCCGACAGTAAAGGATGTCGGGCACTGCCCTTGTGCCTGAGGAAACTGCGGGAAAGCAGGGTCTGTGCAGTTACCCGGCACGAAATTCTCGAACCGGCCTAGGCGGAACTGCGTAAACAAGGAATCAAACGCCAGGTGCTGGATGAGCGCACCGGTCTTTATCGTATGGGAACCGTGCGTCCAAGAGACATTGTCGATGAATTGGAAGCGGTTATTGTTGCCGGCTTGCGGGCAACAGAAGTCCGCACCCAGATACGCATTAGCGAACGCCTGGCCGGGAACCAAGCTCTTGTCCGGCGTCCCCGTTAACGTGTGGTGCCAGGCGAACCGCGCCTCATTCACCGTGTGTGCGGTGGGCGTCGATATCATGGCGAGGTTCAGAACGTGGTCATGGACAACCGATGAGACCAGACCGCTAGAATCTACAGCAAGACCGGTCTGTACGACTGCGTTATCGGACAGGTCGCGCTGTACATTGAAGCGTGCCGTAAGGGTGTGTTTGTCGGTGAGCTTGGCATCCACCTTGGCCGACCAGAGTAGCTCTGTCGTTGGCGAACTGGTGGCTTCCGCTATCCCGAAGGGCGTCGTGATTGTGGGTACGCCCTGCTGGACCTGCTCCAAGCTGGTAAACCAGAACAGGCGGTCCTTAACAAAAGGCCCTCCGGCGGTGAATCCGTATTCGTGCTTGTAGAACGGTGCGCGTCCACAACCCTGGACCGACGTCTGCGTACCTGCAGTGAAATCGCTCGCTGGGCATCCTGCCGGATTGGCGCCGGACTGGTTGTAAAAGAAATCAGAGGCGTTCATGTTTCGCCCGCGGATGTAAGCGTGGCCATCGCCGTGAATCTGATTCGTTCCGGATTTGGTAATCACATTTAGGATCACACCACCCGCTTGGCCGTATTCGGCGTTGTAGTTGTTCGTGATGACTTGGAATTCCTTCACCTCTTCGACGGTAGCGCCCAAGGCGTCGCGCGTGGAGGTAGACACATCGGAAATGTCCGCACCATCTACGTTGTGGACAACGCCTCTGCTGTTGACCATTCCTGGTCCAATGAGTTCGCTGCTAAGGCCGGTGTAGTCGGTGCGCATACCCGGAGCTGAGTAGGCCAGCCCCTGCCAGTCATTAGCCACGCCGCCGAGCCCTCCAAACGACGTCGTGGTCGGCAGGTCGGCCACGTCTCGGTCGTCGAGGTTGATCGAAACGTCCGTCTTGGTTGTCTCAACCAGCGGCACTTCCGAAGTGACTAAGACCATCGACACTTGCCCCGATAGCACCATCGTGGCATTTACGTCGCGCGTTTCACCAACCAGGATTCTGACTCCCTTCGCCTGGAACTTGGCAAATCCGCTCGCATCGACGGTGATGTCATACACGCCGGGTTGCAAATTCTCGAAACGATAAATCCCATCCGACGTGGTCGTGGTGGTCCGCGAGAGACCGGTGTCGACGTTTATGACCGTCACCGTCGCGTCCGGTACAGTAGCCCCCTTCGGATCGATGACTCGGCCATTAATGTTCGCAAATCCAGCGCTTTGCCCGTACGCCCCGCCTGCCGCCAGCAGCAGGCCGACCACTGCAAAGATGACCATACAGCACAGCCACTTCTTCGTAGGTGAAGTCATGGATTCTCCCTCGATGATTAAGATAAACCGCCTTGGAGTCCTGTGAATTTTCGAAACCCCGCCCCAACAATGCAGTAGGGAAGTACTCGGAAATCTCGGAAAATACTGAACGATGCAGCGGCAATATCATTGCCACGTCAACAAAATAGAATCGCTGGATGGTAACCCTATGATTCAGAATGATTTATTTCGGGTCAGAAGGGAATGGAACGCTGAGCAGCGAGCACGAGTATATGGAAGTATGCATTCTTGATATATGAAATCTAGCAATTCGCGGCGAGTTACTTGAACCCGGTGCGAGTTCCTTTACTTTATGATGAGTTTATGCTTTGCGGGTGCGGGGTTCACTTTGGTGAAGCCATTTTCTTACTCACATCGTGAGCCGCTGCCTTCGTCACCGACCGTTGGAGTAATACTTTATTTCGATTTGCTCGAACATGGTGGCCGTGGCGGCGTGGACTTTTTCGGGGCGTGCCTGCATCCAGCCTTGGTTCGGATCGTTAGCGCCCCAAGCACCGGCGCAGGGAAGCAGCGTTGCTAATGCTGCTAGCCCTGAGACATGCCGTCATCGCCCGATCATAGAAGCTGCATGTAAACGCCTTGCACGCGTTGTGTCAAGGTTCTGGAAGCGGGCCACACAGGATTCCCGTTTCATTGCGAATCTCCCGCTAAATGGCCAGCCCGTTCCCGCAGGGAACACAAACAGACGCGGGTAAATCGGGAGCCACTTTGGCAAAAGGCAAACGGCGAAGATCGAGAGGCTTGTTAGGTGTCAGGTAATGGTACTACCAATTTTGTGGCTAAATTTTATCTACATATTATCTGTACTTGACATTCGTCGCGCGGCGATTTATATAGCCACTACGTTTAACGGTCTGTCGAGGGGTCTGTAAAATCTTCGTGGTGGGAGAGTGGTCTTATGTCAGGTCTTCCTCGCTGTAATTCTGTATTCGCGTCTTTTAGTCTGAAAACACAATTCGTCGCGATGTTTGCTGCGTTGCTCTGCGTCTTTGCGCTGTGCCCAGCCTCGCTTCACGCGCAAGCGGCTAGCTCCACCAGCATCGCCGGGATAGTCAGCGATTCCACTGGTGCTGTTGTCGCTGGCGCGTCTGTCAAGCTCACCGATAAGGCGACGAACGCGCCGCGCACAATCGTTTCCAACGATACGGGCCGCTACTTTTTCGCCAACGTGGGTTCGGGCGACTATGAAATTGCCGTTAGCAAGACTGGTTTCCGTACCACCAAGACGGTCGTCACTGCTAGCGTCGGTATTCCACTGACTGTCGATCTCAAGCTAGAGCTTGGCTCCGTTTCCGAAACCGTCGAGGTCACCGCTTCCAACACTGAACTCCAGACCCTGAACGCTACGGTTGGCAATACGATATCTGGTGATCTCCTGCAAAATCTGCCCTCGATTGGCCAGGACAGCAGCACCTTTGTGACCTTGCAACCAGGCGTTTCCCCCGACGGAAGCGTGGCTGGCGCGGTGACTGACCAGAGCACGTTCATGCTCGATGGCGGCCAGAACACCAATGATATGGATGGCAGTATGACGGTCTACACCCCAAGCTTCGGCGGCGATCCTTCGGGTGGTATCGTTAGAAACCAGCTTTACGGCGCTCCCACCGGCGTCATGCCCACCCCCGTTGACAGCATCGAGGAATTTAAAGTCAATACCACCAACCAGACCTCTGACTTCAATAATTCCGCGGGCGCGCAGGTTCAAGTGGTCACCAAGCGCGGCACGAATTCCTGGCATGGCACCGCCTACGAGTATTATTTTGACAACAATTTTAACGCTAACACCTGGGACAATAACTTCTCCGGTACCCCACTGCCGAGCTATCACTACAACCGCTTTGGCGCCGCCGGTGGCGGGCCGATCATTCCAAAGAGCATTCTGGGAGGAAAGACCTATTTCTTTGCCAATTACGAGGGCTTCCGTTGGAAGAACTCGCAAACATATGAGGTGGCGGTCCCGAGCGCTAATATGCGTGCTGGTATCCTTACCTACGACGTCTGCAATGCGGCATGCCAGGCAACCGGTGGTCCGGCTCCGGTCACCACTAACTTCAATATGCAGTCTGGAACCAACTGCGGGTCAAGCGGAACTGCGGCGTGCGATCCCCGTGGGATAGGGATCAATTCCTTGGTCCAGCAGATGTGGAACAAGTTCGAGCCGCTGCCGAATGACCCGGCTTGCAGCGGCCTGTCTGGGGCACAGTGCGACGGGGTCAATGAACAGGGATTCAAGACCAACGTTTCGCTCCCCTACACCTCCAATTTTGCAGTCGCACGTTTGGATCACGACTTTGGTGCAAAGTGGCATTTCAATGCCAGCTACCGCTACTACAAGCTGGTTAAGAACACTACCAATCAAGTGGACATAGGGGGCTTTTTCGCCGGGGACACACTGGGTACAGGGGTTGCCCTTGCGTCACGCCCGCAGCAACCGTGGTACCTGGTGGCCGGGGTAACAACCAACATCACTCCCAACACCACCAATGATTTCCACTTCAGCTTCCTACGCAACTTCTGGTCTTGGGCCGATCCCGGTGGCATTCTACAATTCTCCCAGCTCGGTGGTGCCCTTGAGCCTTTTGGGGAGAGTGCCACCAAGATGCTCGCTCCCTACAACGTGAACACGCAGAGTGTTCGCACCCGCTTCTGGGATGGGCAGGACAAGTTCTTCCGCGACGACATTACTATGCTAAAGGGCAATCACCTGTTCACCTTTGGTGGCGCTTATCAGCACAATTACAACTACCACCAGCGCTCCGACAACGGCGGAGGTATCAATTACCAGCCCACCTACCAGCTCGGTGAGACAGGTGGCGGGGGCCTTGTGGACTTCTCCGCCACCAATCCTGCCGGCGTGACCGCCTCCACGTGGGCTCGCGCCTCTGCCGCCGTTCTGGGCATCGTTACAGACTCGCAAATCGCCTATACCCGGGCCGGCTCTACTCTGGCGCTGAATCCTCCGCTCACCCACGCCTTCGACCAGAGCACTATCCCCTACTACAACGTATACTGGAGCGACAGTTGGCACATGAGGCCATCCTTCACCCTGACCTACGGTTTGGGCTGGACGCTCGAAATGCCACCCGTCGAAAAATTCGGCAAGCAGATCGAACTGGTGGATGATTCGGCCCAGCAGCTTGACGTGCAGGCCTACATCAATTCCCGTGAGGCAGCCGCGCTTCAAGGCCAAGTCTACAACCCGACGGTTGGTTTTGCACTGGTCGGCAACACCGGCGGCGGACAGAAGTATCCGTATGACCCCTTCTATGGTTCCTTCAGCCCGCGCATCGCCGCAGCATGGAACCCCAACATCACCGATGGCTTCCTGGGCAAGATGTTCGGCGGAAATAAGTCCGTCATCCGCGGCGGCTATAGTCGCATCTATGGGCGTCTGAACGGCGTGGACCTCGTGCTCGTGCCATTGCTGGGCACCGGATTGATCCAAGCGGTTCAGTGCCGCACCAACAATATGAATGGAACTTGCAGCGGCCCCGTTAGCGTTGCCAACGCGTTTCGCGTCGGAACGGATGGCAACAATGCTCCGATTCCGGCAGCGGCGCCGACACTTCCTCAGCCGGACTTTCCGGGAGTCAATGCTGTTTCGGCTGGTGCTGGTGAAGCGTTGGATGTACATTTCCGGCCCAACGTCGTGGATTCGTTCGACTTGACCATCCAACGGCAGTTGACCAACAAGATTCTCCTAGAAGTGGGCTATATTGGCCGGAGAATCACTCACGAGTATCAGCCGGTTAACATCAACGCTGTGCCCTACATGATGACACTTGGTGGACAGCAATTCGCCAAAGCGTATGCGGCCGTCGAGACGGGTCTGGGGTGTGCCACATCCTTTGCTGCTTGCGGCGCCGCAATCCCCAGCAACCCCGACAAAGCCACTCAGCTAGCTCTGCAGACGGCGTATGCTAACTCATTCGCTGCGCAGCCGTTCTTTGAAACCGCGCTGGCCGGCACTGGCTATTGCACTGGTTTCGCTAGCTGCACTTCAGCCGTCGTGTTCAAAGAGGGCATTGCCAAGAGCAACTTGGTCAATCAAGCTGTTTGGAACTTGTGGAGTGATCTCGACAAGGGTGGATTCAATTTCTCGCGCAGCATGCTGAACACCCCCATAGCGGGAGGCTTTCCCGGCAACAGCGGCCAGCTCTCCAGCGGCGTCGGCGTCAATGCCAGCATCGGCTATGGGAACTACAACGGTGGGTTCGTTACACTAAAGATGACCAACTGGCACGGGATCACCCTTCAGGAAAACTTCACGTACAGCAAGGCCCTGGGCACCGGAGCGTTCGTCCAGGCTACCAGCCAGTACGCGGAGAACGATCCCTTCAACCTCCACAATCAGTATGGCTTGCAGGCCTTCGATCGGAAGTTTGTATTCAACACCTACGCCATGATAGACGACCCATGGTACAAGGGCCAGCACGGCATAATTGGCCACATCGCGGGCGGTTGGTCATTGTCACCGATTCTCGCCATTGGCAGCGGCGAGCCGATCGGCTGTGCTACAAATACCGGTGCCCAATCTTTTGGCTCTGCTGATGGCGGCAGCTTCTTCACAAACGAAAACTGCATTTTCACACAAGCAGCCTCCGGGGGTTCATCCTCGCTCCACAACCTTGGTAAGCCTGGGAGCATGAACATCTTCGCGAATCCCAGCGCCGTGGTAGCCACGCTTCGTCCCCCCATTCTGGGTCTGGACACTGGGACTGGCGGCGTTGGCGTGCTCCGTGGCCTGCCTTATTGGAACGTAGACATGCGCTTGGTGAAAGACATCAAGATCATGGAGCGAGTCGGGCTCCAGTTCCAGTTTATCGTCACCAACGTGTTCAACAACGTGACGTTTTTTGATCCGAACGCCTCGAACTTTACCCAGGGCGTCGATCCAACCTCTCCGGGGTCCTTCGGTAAAGTGAACAGCCAGGGCAACAACCCCCGGCAGATGCAGTTCGGTCTGCGGCTCACGTTCTAACTACTTCCGGCGGGTCTCAAAGACTCGCTTCAAAGGCCGTTGCTGTAATTTTTGATGTCGACAGGGTCGAACATCGTCGCGGTGGCGGCGTGGGCTTTTTCGTAGGCGGTGATTTCGGATTCGTGTTGCAGGCTGGTGCCGATGTCGTCCAGGCCTTTTAGCAGGACTTCTTTGCGCGAGGGGGCAATTTCAAATTTGTATTGCAGGCCGTGATTGTCGGTGACGGTTTGGCCCGGCAAATCGACGGTCAGCGAATAGCCTTCCTCTTTTTCCGTGCGCTGAAACAGCTCCTCGATTTGTTCCTCGCTCAGTTCCGCCGGCAGAATCCCGTTCTTGAAACAGTTGTTGTAAAAAATGTCGGCGTAGCTCGGCGAGAGTATTACCCGGAAACCGTAATCCTTTACCCCCCACGGTGCATGTTCGCGGCTTGAGCCGCAGCCGAAATTGGCGCGCGTGAGCAGAACGGAAGCGCCTTTATAGCGAGGAAAATTCAGCACGAATTGCGGGTTTGGTTTTTCGCCCGGGAGGTAGCGCCAATCGTAGAACAGAATGCGGCCGAAGCCTTCGCGGGTCAGCGCCTTCAGGAATTGCTTGGGCACCATCTGGTCGGTGTCGACATTGACGCGGTCGAGCGGCATGACTTTGCCGCTGTGCATTGAAAACGGTTGCATTCGTTATTCTCCTACTCCACGGGGGTGACGTCGAAGTCGCGGACGTCTACGAAGTGGCCCGCTATGGCAGCTGCGGCAGCCATTAGGGGGCTGACCAGGTGCGTGCGGCTGTCTTTGCCCTGGCGGCCCTCGAAATTGCGGTTGGAGGTGCTGGCGCTGCGTTCGTGGGGCGGCAGGACGTCGGCGTTCATGCCGATGCACATGCTGCACCCGGCGTCGCGCCACTCGAACCCCGCGGCGGTGAAAATCTTGTCCAGGCCTTCCTTTTCGGCTTGTGCCTTGATGCCACGCGAGCCGGGCACGACCAGCGCCTGCTTGATACTGCGGGCTACGTGCTTGCCCACTACGAACTGGGCGGCGGCGCGGAGATCGTCGATGCGCGAATTGGTGCAGGAGCCGATGAACACGCGATCGATGGGAATGTCCACAATCGGCGTGCCGGCTTTCAGGCCCATGTAGTGCAGGGCTCGCTCGGTGGCTTTCTGGTCGTTGGGATCGCGGAAGGAATGCGGGTCGGGCACGCGGGCAGTCACGCCGGAGACCATGCCGGGATTGGTACCCCAAGTGACCTGCGGGGCGATGTCCTTCGCGTTCAGTTCCACGGTCATGTCGAACATGGCGCCGTCGTCGCTGCGCAGTTGCTTCCAACGCTCGACCGCTTCCTGAAACGCTTTTCCGCGCGGGACGAACGGCCGCCCTTCGAGATACGCGAAGGTAGTTTCATCGGGCGCGACCATGCCGGCGCGCGCGCCACCTTCGATGGTCATGTTGCAGACGGTCATGCGGCCGTCCATGGAGAGGCCGCGGATGGCTTCGCCGCCGTATTCGGCGACGTGTCCGGTGCCGCCGCTGATGCCGATTTTGCCGATGATGGCGAGGATGATGTCCTTGGCGGTGACGCCGGCGGGACGCTTGCCGCTCACCACGATGTGCAGTGTCTTGGAGCGCGATTGCGAGAGGCATTGCGTGGCGAGCACGTGCTCGACTTCGCTGGTGCCAATGCCGAAAGCCAGCGTGCCGAACGCGCCGTGCGTGGAGGTGTGGCTGTCGCCGCAGACGATGGTCTGCCCTGGCTGCGTGATGCCCAGCTCTGGCCCGATGATGTGCACGATGCCTTGCTGCTTGCTGTGCATGTCGAAAAGGCGCACGCCGGATTCGCGGCAATTCTTCTCGAGGGCCTCGAATTGCAGGCGCGCGTCGGTATCGATGATGGGCAGCGTGCGGTCGGTAGTGGGGACGGAGTGGTCCATCACCGCGAAGGTGAGATCGGGGCGGCGGACTTTGCGTCCTTCGGCGCGCAGGCCGGCAAAGGCTTGCGGGGAAGTTCCTTCGTGGATAAGGTGGCGGTCGATATAGATGAGCGCGGGCTGGTCGGACTGTTCGTGGACAACGTGGCTGTCCCAGATCTTTTGGTAGAGCGTCTTAGGGGTGGTCATAGCGGTGTCGCAGGAATTTTAGCATTGCTGAAGGGGAAGTAAAGGAAGCAGAGGAAGCAAAGGAGGTAAAGCACGCAGAACACCCCACCCCCCGGAGTTTTCCGAAAAGAGGCTGCAAGCGATTGAAAACAAACGGCGGCAGCTCGAAAAACACGGCAAAGAGAGCGCAAAGAGGCGGCAAACTCTTGAAAACTCGATGCTTGAGCCTGATGGCTGGAACAGAGAGGCCAGATGCGAAGGAATGTGAGGGTACACCCCAGTGGCGACAGGAAGTATGCGCAACTGGTTGAGAGCGGAAGGGATAGAGGCGCTGCGTGGCGCATGTGATGGCGGGAACAAGACAGATGGAGTGAATGCGAAGTTGCACCCACCCCGGTGTTTTGCGAAAAGAGTTTGGAAGTTGCTGATTTGATAGGGGTTGACTTTTTTGGGAGCACAGAAGAGTTCGCAAGAGTGTGAGGGCGAAGGGTTTAGCTCAGCGGGAGCGTGCGGAGGAAGGGTTAGCCGTCGAGGTAACATGGGCCATGTTATCGCTTCGGTATACCGGTTGTCAAGCAATTTCTTGGAGGAATTGTGGCTCAGATTGAGAACCGGGGGACAGGTCGGACTTGATTGTCCGGCATGCGTCGTACAGACAGGCGGATTACTTCCGGGTTAGCCCGTCACTCGGGCAGAATCGCCGAGATGACAGCGCGAGCCGCATATCCGGCCGACTTCGCGGGCAGAATACCCCTTCCTGCTGCACGGCATTCTTGTACGCATGGGACCATCTCACGAAATCATGCGGAGGGGAATCGGCGGATAGCTAAGTCACCGGCGCGAGAGAGAGATGGCTTTACATAGACCTCCAAGGGCGATACTTTTCGAGCCATGAAAGCTACAAATTGGGAGTTCACGAACAGAGCGTTGCTCTTCGGGCTGATCTTTGCCTTCTCGTTTCCGCTCTACTTCTTGGATCACCAGAATTCAACCGCTGCGTTGGCGAGCTGGCTTGGATCCAGGCTGCAAAGGGATCCGGATCTCGTCGCTCGTCTCCTGTTTGCTTTCGCCGCTATTTTGCTGATTGTGGCCGCTCTCCTCCGCACCTGGGCCTCATCGTAC
>Ga0210409_10003515_pt1 | contig 17426 bp, 16 predicted proteins | sample IncBWH17MmetaG_FD_161649 | JGI IMG/M metagenome (GOLD analysis project Ga0210409, IMG submission 161649) | Forest soil microbial communities from Barre Woods Harvard Forest LTER site, Petersham, Massachusetts, United States - Inc-BW-H-17-M | ecosystem: Environmental > Terrestrial > Soil >... | reverse complement strand
GTGCCAGCTGGAGCTCATCGAGCGTGCCGCCGCGCTGTAGTAGTCGTTGGCCCAGCCGTTCCTGCTGAGCGCCCACAGGTCAAGCGCGCCGGCGAGGGCGAGCAGGACGAAGAGCTCCGGGCGGGGAAGGCGTGCCGCGAGCACCCGCGCCCGCGTGAGCGACAGGCTCCTCCCGCCGGCGCGGGGATGGCGCTGCGCGATCGGGGCCGCCGGGCGCGCCGAGTCCGTCTCCCACGAGAAGCTCATGCCGGAAGCATCATCTCGAGCTGTATGAGCAGTGTGAGAGGAACCTCAAGGTTGCGTAAGTCAGTCGATCAGCCGCCGGCCGAGCTGCCGTACGGCGAGTCGCCACATCAGCACGGCGAACGCGACGAGCACGGCCAAGTGCCCGAGGTCAGCCGCGCCGAGGTTTCCGAGCGACGCGTCGCGCACGAGCTGCACGCAGTGGTAGAGCGGGTTGAACTCGGCGATCGTTCGCAGGCCTTCGGGAAGCGCGGAGATCGGGAAGAACGTGCCCGCCACGAGGAACAGCGGAGTCAGCACGGCGCTCGTGATGTAGTTGAAGTTGTCGATCGTCTTAGCGACGGCGGCGACCGTCACCCCGAATGCGGCGAACCCGAAGCCGGTGACGAAGCAGATCCCCGGCACGAGCAGCATGCCGGGATTCGGTGCGAGCCCGAACGCGATTCCAACCAGGAGCGGCGCGACGCCGTAGATGCCGGCCCGCACGGAGATCCACAGCACCTCGGCGGTGATCAGCTCCTCGACGTCGACCGGGGCGGCGAGGATCGCGTCGTAGGTGCGCTGGAACTGCCAGCGGATGAAGGTGTTGAACATGCCCGGGAAGGCCGAGGAGAACAGGACCGCGGTCGCCACCACCCCGGTCGCGACGTACTGGACGTATGTGAGGTGTCCGACGTTGTGAACGAGCGAGCCGAATCCGAGGCCGAACGCGAGCAGGTAGATCGTCGGCTGGACGATCGAGGAGAAGGTCGTCGCCTTCCAGTAGCGCCCGAAGATCGCCACGTCGCGGCTCATCACGCCGGCGAGCGCAGCGGGTTCGAGCCTGCCGACGCGCCGGGGCGCCGGCGGGACCTCGAGCGCCGCCTGGGCGTCGGCGCTCACTCGATCTCCTCGCCCGTCAGCGCCACGAACGCATCCTCGAGGTTCGCGGGCCGGCGCACCCCGTCGGGCGCCATTCCGTCGAGCGACTCGGCGCGCATGATCGCGACGGCAGGTCCGCTGCGACGGCTCGACCACCCGCTGCTGGCGGCGAGCGCGGATACCTCCGCGAGCCGCTCGGGCGGCCCGTAGACCTCGAGCACCTCCCTGCCGACGTGGGTGCTGACCAGCTGAGCGGGCGGACCCTGGGCGACGACGCGTCCGTGGGACATGACCGCGACAGTGTCCGCCAGACGCTCGGCCTCCTCGATGTAGTGCGTGGACATCAGCACGGTCACGCCGCTCGCCCGCAGGTTGTCGATCAGCGACCACAGCTCCTGGCGGACCTGCGGGTCGAGCCCGACCGTCGGCTCGTCGAGCAGCACCAGCCGCGGGCGATCGATCAGCCCCCGCGCGACGAGCAGCCGCCGGCGCATCCCCCCCGACAGCTCCTTCACGATCGTGTCCGCCCGGGGAACGAGGTTGGCGAGCTCCAGCGCTCGCCGCACCGCCGCACCCCGTTCTGAGCGCGGCACGCGATACAGGCGCGCGAACACCGTCAGGATCTGCTGGCAGGTGAGCTCGACGTCGAGGTTGTCGAGCTGCGGCACGACCCCCATCTCGAGCCGCGACTGCTTCGATTCGCGCGGCAGCTCGTAGCCGAGAACCGATATCTCACCCTCGTCGGCCAGCGTCTGCGCCGTCAGCATGCGCATGGTCGTCGACTTCCCCGCCCCGTTGGGCCCGAGCAGCCCGAAGCACACGCCGGGTGCCACTTCGAGGTCGAGCCCGTCAACCGCGACGATCGAGCCGTAGCGCTTGACGACGCGCCGCAGCGAGATGGCGGCCCGGCCGGTCGGCGGCGCATCGGTCTTCAAGTCCATGGCGGACACTCTAGGTGGGGACCCTCCGGCCGGCCGGCGCCTGCTCGCGACGGGCGGGTGTCGCAGGTCCGAGCAGAGGACTACAATCGCGTGCGATTCATCCAGGGGAGCGAACGAAGCGGGTGAGCGATGAGACGTTTCGGGATCTTGACCGTGTGCCTGGTCGCCGTGTTCGCCGCGAGCACCGTCGCGACGGCGACAGAAGAACTGCCGGAAATCGGCCGATGCATCAAAGTGGCCGGGCTCGCGACGCACCGATACGCGACCGCCACGTGCACGACGAGGAGCGAAGACGAAAACACCGGCAAATTCGAATGGGAACCCGGACCGGGACCCAACTCGGGATTCACCGGCACCGCCGAAGCGAGCTACCTCGAAACGGTGGGCAAAACGACGCTGAAATGTTCCGCCGGGACGGTCAAGGGCGAATTCACGGGACCGAGAACCGACGTCGCGACGATCACGTTCACTGGATGTGAATATGGCTCGCCGACCGGCATCGTGTGCCAGACGCCCGGCGCCCGAGCCGGCGAAGTCGTCACGAACGCGCTCGAAGGCGGCATCGGCTACATCAGCGGCGCGGGGACGACGAAACCCGTCGTGGGCATGAGGCTCGCGCCGGCCGCCGGGACCCAGTTCGCGAGCGTCGAATGCTCCGGGGTCACCGTCACGCTCTCGGGCTCGGTGATCGGCACCATCGCGGGCGCGATCGACAAAATGACGCTCACCACCTCGCTCAAATTCAAAGCGGCCAAAGGCAAACAGATTCCCGAACAGCTGGAAGGCGGCCCGACGAGCGTCCTGAATGCGGCAGCCGGTGCTGAAGCCGAACAGGCCGGCCTCACCACCAACGAGTGGAACACCAACGAAGAACCGATCGAGGTCAAAGCCATCGGCTAACGCGGGCGCGCCCGCCGGCCGAATTGCGTTAGGCGGCCGGCCGCTCGAACACGGCCGCGAGTCCCTGACCGCCGCCGATGCACATCGTCTCGAGTCCGTAGCGAGCCTCGCGGCGGTCCATCTCGCGCAGGAGCGTCGTCAGGATGCGCGCCCCCGTCGCCCCAACCGGATGCCCGAGGGAGATTCCGGAGCCGTTGACGTTCACGCGCTCGATGCCGTCCTCGAGCTGCCACTCGCGCAGCACGGCGAGCACCTGCGCGGCGAACGCCTCGTTCAGCTCGATCAGGTCCAGGTCCTCCAACGTGAGTCCGGCACGCTCCAGTGCGAGCGCGGTCGACGGCACGGGCCCGATTCCCATCGTGGCGGGAGGGACCCCCGCCACCGCCCACGAGACGAGCCGGCCCAGCGGCCTCAGCCCGAGCTCGGCCGCCCGCTCCGGGTGCGTGACGATGCAGATCGCGGCGCCATCGTTCTGACCACTGCTGTTGCCGGCGGTGACGGTGGCCTGCGGATCGCTGCCGTCCATGATCGCTCGCAGGCGGCCGAGCGCCTCGAGCGTCGTGTCGGCACGCGGGTGCTCATCCACGGTGACGAGATCGTCGCGCACGGGCACCGGCACGATCTCCTCGGCGAACCTTCCGCTCGCCTGGGCCGCCACCGCGCGCTCGTGCGAGCGCAGCGCGAGCTCGTCCTGCTCCTCGCGCCCGATCGCGTATTGGCGCCTCACGTTCTCGGCGGTTTCGAGCATGCCCCCAGGCACCGGATGGTGGATGCCGCCGGCGGTAACCCGGGCACGGGCGAGGCGATCCTCGAGCTTCGTCCCGCCGCTGCGGACACCCCAGCGCAGCTTCGTGGAGTACAGCTCCGTCTGGCTCATGCTCTCGACTCCGCCGGCGAGAACCAGCTCGGCGGCGCCCGACTGCACCTGCATGCAGCCGTAGAGCACCGCCTGCAGCGCGGACCCGCAACGCCGGTCGACCTGAAGGCCCGGCACGTCGATGGGCAGTCCGGCGTCGAGCGCGGCGACGCGGCCGATGGCGGGAGCCTCGCCGTTCGGATAGCACTGGCCCATGATCACGTCGCCGACGTCCTCGCCTCGCAGCCCGGTGCGTTCGACCAGCTCGGCGATCACCGTCGCGGCGAGGACCGACGCGCCGACGTCGCGAAACACGCCTCCGAAGCGCCCCACCGGCGTACGCAGGGGCTCGCAGATCACCGCCTCGCGCGCCGTCGCCTGACTCACGTCTCGAACCCTATAACAGCTCCAGATCGCCGATCGACAGCGCCCATGAGTGCGGCCGTGTCGGGTCGGGGACCAGCTCACGCTGCAGCGGAGAGACCGTCAGGAGCAGCCCGCGCCGGTAGTGGAGAAAGCCATGAGCGCCGGCCTGCGCGCGGGAGGAGAAGCTGCATCTGAGGAAGTCCACCGGAGCGGCTTCTCTCACCCCTCTGAGAAGGCTCCGCACCGTCGCCGGGTCGTCATCCTCGACGAGCAGCTCGCATATGTGCGACGCCCAGAGGGACTCATGACGTCTGCATCTGAAGATCGCAACGCCGCTGGTAACGCCGCCGCTCTCGACGCGAGTCGCACGGTAGTCGTCGTGGCGACCGTAACGCCAGCGGAGATAGTCGAGCGTTCTCAGGGTGGACAGCCGCCCGTCCGCGCGCGGCGAGTGATCGAGCAGCGACGTCAGCGGGCCGGCAGCGATGGCATCGGCGGCGGGCTCGGCTTCGACCGATAGCGCCCGGCTCGTCCTCGATTTGCCCGCGCAGGAGCGCAGCAGGCGCGGCGCATCGGGCCGGACGAACTGGGTGACGATCCTCACCGGCCTGCGGCCTACCTTGCGGCCGCCGGGCCGGCTCGCCCGGTTGGGGTTGCTCCAGTTGAAGCCGACGTCGATCGAGAACTTCGCGGCCGTCCGCAGCGCAAGTGAAACACCGCGCATGCGATAGGCGGGGTGAACTACGAGATCCACTCCTCGCACGGCGTTCACGACCTGCCCGCCGGTCGTGAAGCGCCAGGGCATGTACGCGGCGAAGCCGACCACGGTCCGATCGGCGACGGCGACGACCAGGGTCGATGGGCCAAATGGTCCTTCGACGTGCTTCCAGCGAAAGAATCCGGCCGGCGTCACCCCGCTGATTTCGCGAGGCCACTCCCCGAAGGCGGACTGCAGGAGCTCGAGGACTCCGGGCTCGTCTTGCGCCATGAAGGGCCGCGCCGTGACCGCGCTGTCGAGAACCTGGGGGCCCGTCGGCATGGCCGAGAGACGATAGCCTTTTTCCCCGCCCCCTCGGCCAACGGTTAGGATGACCGCTTCACACCTGCGCGATCCGGGGATGGCTGGCGCGGTGGGATGGGATGGGACGTGCGACGTGGGTGAGCGTGACCAAGGAGGGTTGATGAACGGGAAGCTGGCGGCTGGCAGGCGTCACGCGGGCCTGTTCGCCGTGCTTGCCCTCGCGAGCGCGCTCGCGACTCAGACGGGCGCCACCGTCCTCGCGGAGGGTGGCGGCTCGCCGGCCGTCGCCTCGGCCGCCGACATCTGCCAGATCGTGGCGGTCAAAGTCCACGGGAGGCATTGGATCTGGATGCGAAGAACTCACAGGATCCACGGCCGCCTGATCGTCATCCGCAAGCACGGGAAGATCGCCTATACGCGCGTGCATGCGAGGTACATCAGGGTCGTCCACCGTCGCATCTGCACGCCCACGGCGCTCGCGGTCGTTGCTCCCGCCTCGCCGGTCACCTCCGCTGCGGCGGCGGGTTCGGTCGTGGTCCTCAGCTCTCTGCAGCGGCCGGTCGACGGTGAACCGCCGAGCATCGCGGGCACGCCACGCTACGGCGGAACGCTCACCGCCTCGCCGGGCTCATGGACGGAAAACCCGACCGGCTACGCGTATCAGTGGCAGCGCTGCGACGCGACGGGGGCGAACTGCTATCCGATCTCGGGAGCGGTCTCACCCTCATATTCCCTCGCAACGCCCGACGTCGGCGCGACCGTGCGAGTCGGTGTGGTCGCGTTCAACGCCGCCGGGGCGTCCAGTCCGGCCGTCTCGGGACAGACGGCCGTCGTGACAAATGGCGGCGGCTTCCAGCATCTGGAGTACGTGTTCGAGGACGGCCTCATCTCGGTGTACGACGTCGACCACGGATATCGGCTCGTGAAGGAAATCGCGCTTCCTCAGACCAACGAAGGGGTGAGGGGCGTGACGGTCGCGCCCGACTCGCACATGCTCTTCATCTCCTACGGCGGTGACGGCGTCGGCTTCAACGGCTCAGTGCTCGCATATGACCTCCTCACCGAAAAGGTCTCGTGGACGGTGCATCTGAACACGGGGATCGACTCCGGCCAGGTGAGCCCCGACGGAAAGAGGCTCTACATGCCCACCGGGGAGAACACACCCAGCGGCATCTGGAACGTCCTCGACACGACGAACGGGGCGCTCCTCGGCACGATTCAAGGCGGGGCGGGCGCCCACAACACGGTCGCTTCCAGCGATGGCCGCTACGTCTACCTCGGCGGGCGCGACTACAACTACCTGGATGTCTACGAAACCGCGACCGCGCATGTCGCCGGGGTCGGTCCGCTCGTCGGCACCGTGCGGCCGTTCACCGTCAACGGCTCGAACACGCTCGCGTTCACGACGGCGACGAACTTCGACGGATTTCAGGTCTCGAGCATCGTCACAGGAAGCGTGCTGTTCACGGTTTCCTTCGGGGCGGTTCCCTCCGGCTTTCGCTTCACGGCGCCAAGCCACGGGATCTCGCTGTCGCCCGACGAGAAGCAGCTGTATGTCATCGACAGCGTGAACAAAGAAATCCAGGTCTACGACGTATCGCGGGTCTCCGAAGGCGTCGCTCCCACCCGACTCGGCGGCATCCCGGTTGCAGGGTTGACGGGTACCGAGAGCTCGTGCGCCTATGACTGCGGGCGCGGCGGCTGGCTGCAGCGGTCGGTCGACGGCCGCTTCGTATACGTCGGTGACTCGGGTGAGGTCATCGAAACGGCAACGAAAAAGGTGATCGCCACGCTGCCGACGCTGCTGAACACGAAGAAGTCGCTGGAGATCGACTGGTCGGGGGGCGTGCCGGTGGCCAGCAGCCAGCGCACGGGCGTGGGCGAGGTCGGCTGAGCGCCTCCCGCGCTCAACGTTCGCCGACAGGGCGGCGCATTCGTCCTCTTCATCTGCGAGCATCCCGCCGTGGCAACTGCTGTCGAGACGAAGGCTGCTGCGCCCAAACGCGAGGCACGCCACACCGACCGTCCCTTCTGGCGCGAGGATCTCGCGCCGTACGCACGGCCGCACCTGGGACGCAGCGGGCTCGACCTGCTGACCTCGGTCGTGCCCTACCTGGCCCTCTCGTACGCCATGTATCTCGCTCTCGGGGTCTCCTATCTGCTCGCGCTGGTCATCGCGATCCCGGCGGCCGGGTTCCTCGTGCGGACGTTCATCCTCTTCCACGACTGCACACATGGGTCGTTCCTCCCATCCAAGCGCGCCAACGCGTGGCTCGGAGTCGTCCTGGGGCTGATGGTCTACTCGCCCTTCCTGCGCTGGCGCCACGACCATGCGATTCACCACGCGACCTCGGGCGACCTAGATCGCCGCGGCGGCGGTGACATCCGCACGCTGACTGTCGCCGAATACCACGCGCTGCCCGCGCGCTCGCAGCTCGCCTACCGCATCTTTCGCCATCCGCTCGTGATGTTCGGGATCGGCCCCATCGTCGCGCTTCTCGTCGGACCGCGCATCGTCGCCCGTGACGCGCGCCCGCGCATGCGCCGAAGCGTGATCGGCACCAACATCGCCCTCGCACTGCTGATCGCGGCTCTCTGCTGGCTGATGGGCTGGAGCAGCTTCCTGCTCGTGCAGGCCCCGACCATCATGCTCGCCGGCTCGGCCGGCATCTGGCTGTTCTATGTCCAGCACCAGTTCGAGGACGCCTACTGGCAGACGACCGACGCTTGGAGCTATGCCGACGCAGCGCTCCGCGGCAGCTCCTATCTGAAGCTGCCGAAGATCCTCCAGTTCTTCTCCGGGAACATCGGCTTGCACCACGTCCACCATCTGAACGCGCGGATCCCCAACTACAACCTCCAGCGCGCCCACGATGAGAACCCGATCTTCCACGGCGTGCCCACACTCACCCTCGGCGACGGTCTGCGCGCGGTGCGCCTGAAGCTGTGGGACGAGGAGCGACGCGGGATGGTCAGCTTCGCGCAGGCGCGGCCGGGCGCCACGAGCCGGGAAGCCTGAGCGACCCTCTCCGAATCGTCGCTGCCGGCGGCGGCCGCATCGACCGACCGCCGGCACCAGGACGGAAAGTGTGCATCTTGGCATGGCGTCAGATCGCGCCCCGTCGCTCGGCCCATGACTCCCGGGAAGGAACCGTCGTGGATGGCGTCCTATCTACTACCAGTCATAGTACTTAGGGTGCCGGGAGCGGATTGGCCCAGCGTCCCCCAGAGCGAAAGGACGCACGATGATCGAGACCGACCTGTGGCAGCAGTGTGACGAGCTCGGGGGAGACGGCCACTCGAACACACGCGCGCCGATCGACGGCGCTCCGCTGCCCTGATGCTCGTCCGGCTCGGGTGGGCCAACTACGACTACACCGACAGCGACCGTGCGGGGCCTCGTCAGGACGCTTTTTGGGTCGAGTGCAGCGCGGATGAGGGGTTGCCGCTGCTGGCGGAACGCACTGACGACCCGCGTGTGGCGCCGGAGACGCTTGGCTGGGGCCGAAGTACCCCCTACCCGATCGACCATCAACGCTTCTACTTTCTGATCGCGCGCGATGGCTCGTCGATAGTCCCGCGCTCGGCGCACTACCCGACAAGCAGCCGATGGAAGGGCGGAAGCCCGTTCCGGCGAGTTGGGCCGTTTGAGATCGGCGACATCTCCGAGCTGGCCGACCTGCCCACGCCCAAGTGTGATTCGCAGCAATCGGGCCGCACTCCCCACGTTCGCGAGGCGATCAACATCGTGGCCCTGGCGCTGAGTCGTCTTGCACATCGCCGGCCGGGCGACGGGAGCGGCGGCTGACAGATCACCTGCGCGACAGTATCTACGAGCCTGTGCTACTGCTCGTGCTCACGCTCGCGTCCAACCGGTCGCCGGCCAGGCCGCGCGGGCCGCTGCTGGAGTACCCGACACCGGGCTCGCGTGTCGTGAATCGCGGGAGCCACGCTTTTGATCGATCGATGATTAGAACGCGGGTAGATGGGTATATAGCCGCGCACCCGAGCTGGCCCGACTTGCGGGCCGCCGGACCGAACTGGAGCGGGGGACAGAACTTTGCAGGAGCGTGCAAGATGGGGAGAGGCTCGCTGGGTGCTGAGCGAGCGAGCGGACATCGTCGGGTTCGAAAGCCGCACAGGAGAGGGTCGCGGGTTGCTCGCAGGCTCTGCGCTTCAGCGTCGCACCCGGATCGGCGTCATCTCCACGCTCGTGGCGTTCGCCGTCTGGCTCCTGGCGGCCGCGAGCGCGTCCGCCTTCAGCGCGCAGGGGAGCGTCAACCAGGTGTACGTGACCGGCTTGGCGGCGAATGCCGAGGCGTCGCTGCTGAACTCGAGCGGCGGGAGCGTGTACACGCAGAACGCGGACGCGCAGGGCGGGCTGCTGTTCCGTAACGTGAAACCGGCCGCCGGCTACCGGGTTCGCGTGACCTCCAATGGCGAAACGTCAGGTTCGCTCACCGTCCACACGGCCGCCGCGGCGCCGTGGGAACCAGCCGTGTACGACCAGTCGATCCCCGAAAACGGCTACACGTATCTGACGACACGGGACGGCACGCAGCTGTCGATCACCGTCCACCCGCCGACCAGCCCGGCGGGCGAGCCAAGCGGGCCGTCGCTATTTCACTTCCCGGTCTTCCCGCCGTCCGGCAGCTACACGCCGCCGTATCCGACGCTGATCGAGTACTCGGGCTACGGCTACGCGAACCCCAAGGGACCGGAAAACGGGATCGCCATTCTCGCGAACCTGATGGGCTTCGCCGTGGTCGACGTGAACATGCGAGGGACCGGCTGCTCGGGCGGCGCCTTCGACTTCTTCGAACCGCTGCAGAACCTCGATGGTTATGACGTGATCCAGACGATCGCGAAACAGCCGTGGGTGCTCGGGCACAAGGTGGGCATGCTGGGCATCTCCTACGGCGGCATCAGCCAGCTCTTCACAGCGCAGCTGCAGCCACCCGACCTTGCGGCGATCGCGCCGCTGTCGGTGATCGACGCTACAGCGACGACCCTGTTCCCAGGCGGCGTCCTCAACGATGGCTTCGCGGTGGCGTGGGCCGAACAGCGCCAGCAGAACGCCGAACCGGCTACCGGTCCCGGGCACGGGCAAGAATGGGCAAACACGCGGATCGGCGAAGGCGACGCGACCTGCAAGGCCAACCAGGCGCTCCACGGACAGGCCGCCAACCTGCTGCAGAAGATCAAAGAAAACTCGCTGTATCACCCGAAAGTCGCCGACCCGCTCGACCCGGTCACGTTCGTGCACAACATCAACGTACCGACGTTCATGGCCTGCCAATTCGAGGACGAGCAGACCGGGGGCCACTGTGCGAATCTCGTCAAGCACTTCACCGGTACGACCCGCAAGTGGTTCACGTTCACGAACGGCGCCCACATCGACTCGCTCGATCCGTACACCTACAACCGGCTGTACGACTTCTTCGAGCTGTACGTCGCGCACAAAGCACCGATCGAACAGGCTGCGCCCGTGCAGGCCGCGGCCCCGGTCGTCTACAAGGAAGCGATGGGGCTACCCGAAGGGGACGTCGTCACGCTCCCGCCGGACCCGATCCAGAAACAGCCGACATATGAAATGGCGCTGTCCGAATTCGAAAAACTCCCCGCAGTACGTGTGCTGTTCGACAACGGCGCAGGTGAAGCGCCGCCCGGCGGCACGACGGCGGCCGGCAATCCGTACCCTGGATTCGAACAGACATTCTCCGAACTCCCGATTCCCGGCACGACGGCCCGGTCTTGGTACCTCGGCCCGAACGGCACGCTCAACGAAGCGCCGCCGACCGCCAAGGGAGTCGATTCCTACGCCTCGAACGCAAGCGCAACCCCGCTGACCGATTACTCGGCCAGCACCGGGACCGGCGGTCTCTGGAGCAACGCGTCTAAATGGGAATGGAAATGGGGGCAGCCCCCGGCAGGTTCAGCCGTGTCATACGTGTCTGCGCCGCTCACCGCCAACGCCGTCGCCGTCGGTGCGGGAGCGCTCCACCTGTGGGTCGAGTCATCCACTTCGGACGTCGATCTCCAGGCGACCGTCAGCGAAGTGGGACCCGAAGGCCACGAGACGTTCGTCCAAGATGGCTGGCTGAGGGCGAGCGAGCGACAACTCACCACAACGGCGAACAACATCTTCAAACAGGAACCGACGCTGCTTGAACCGATCCCCGCATTCACCAAGTCGGTGCCGATGCCCGAAGGCAAGTTCGTCCCGATCGTGATCCCGCTCTACTTCGAGGGGCACGCGTACCGGGCGGGCTCGCGCATCAGGGTCACGATTGCCGCACCCAACGGAACGCAGCCGATATGGTCATTCAGCCACACACAGCCGGAAGGCACCACCGCGACCGTGTCGATTACGTTCTCGCCCACCAAACCGGCGAGTCTCATCCTCCCGATCGTGCCGAGTGCCAGCGTACCCACGGCGCAGCCCGCGTGCCCGAGCCTGCGCAACGAGCCCTGCCGCTCCTACCAAGCATTCGTGAACAACGGTTCCTGAGAGCGGCTCATGGCGCCGGGTGGCCGGGTGGATCTCCCGAGGCAGGCCGGCGGGATCACACCGCCCACACGCTGACGGCCCCCTCCGCAACGTCGACGTTGAGCTCTTGACCGACGGTCAGATATGTCCGGGCATCGGTCCTCAGCACGAGCTCGACGGTCCCCTCGAGTGAGATGGTGAGCTCTCGCACTGTTCCGAGGTCTATGTCGTCGATGAGCGTCGCTCGGTAACGCCCGCTGGAGTCGAGCGAGATCCGCTCGGGGCGGACGCTCCAGATGACCGCCTCGCCGGCAGCGAGTCGCCCGGTTGGCGCGTGGATCGTTGCTCCTCCGCTCCGCAACAGGCCCGGCGCGAGGACGGAGCCCCGATTGGTGTTGGGTATCCCGAGCAGGCTGGCGACCTCGGGCGAGGTGGGCTTGTGGAACACCGACTCACGCGTGCCGGATTGCAGGATTCGCCCCTCGCCGAGAACGATGATCTCGTCGGCGAGCAGCGCGGCCTCCTCCGGATCGTGAGTAACGATCACGGTGCTGAGGTTGGTGTCGTGTTGCAGCCGTCGAAGCTCTCGCCGCAGGCGATCGCGTACCGGCGCATCGAGGCCGCTGAACGGCTCGTCGAGGAGGAGCATGCGTGGCTGCGTTGCAAGCGCTCGCGCGAGTGAGACGCGCTGCTGCTGACCGCCGGAGAGCTCGCTCGGATAACGACTCTCCAGGCCCTCCAAGCCAAGGCGCTCCAGCCACCAGGCTGCTACGGCGGGCTCCGCTTTCACGCCGAACGTAACTTGGCGCCAGACCGTGCGTCGGGGCAATAGTGCCGGGCTTTGCGGCACGTATGCGATACCCCGTCGCTCTGCTGGCAGATCGTGCAGCTTGCGCGCTCCTTCGGCGATTTGACCGCCGCCGTCTGGTGAGCTGAGCCCGGCGAGCAGGCGAAGCGTGAGCGTCTTGCCTGCACCGGACGCGCCGAGCAAGGCCAGGCGGGGACTCTGCGCATCGTGCGAGATCTCCAGTGAGAACTCGGAGAAATGCTTCGTGAGGGCGAACTCCAGTGCTCGTGCCTGGCCGGTGTCCGTTTGCGGTGGCGCAGGTGAAACCGCCGGCACGGCGGCGCGCCTTCGCCACGATATCGGCAAGCTCGCGATCATCAGCAGGATCAGCGCGGCGCCGAGGGCGGCAGCAATCGGCAGCATCGTCGCGGGTAGGCCTGTCCCGCTGAACTGCACGAAGGTGAAGACCGGCAGCGAGTAGGGGTGGTAGGCCAGAATTATGGTGGCCCCGAACTCTGCGAACGCTCGCAACCACGCCAGAAGCAGCCCGGCCCCCAGGCCCCCGATCGCAGTCGGGATCGCGACGCGGAAGAAGCGCGCCAGCCGCCCGTGGCCGAGCGAGGCTGCGACGTCTTCGAGTGCAGGGTCCACGGCAGCGAAGGCGGCGCGTGCCACGATGATGAAGAACGGAGCCGCGACGAACGTCTGGGCGAGGACGATCCCAGTCCGGGTTTCTGTGAGCTGCCCGCCGAAGATTTTCCCGACAGTCGTATAGGGACCGAGCACGAAGAGAAGCAGCAGACCACTCATCAATGGCGGCAGTGCCAGCGGGAGCGCGACGAGCACCCCAAGCACTCGCATGGCACTCCCCCTGCTGCGGGCGAGCAGGAAAGCCAGCGGGGTGCCCAGGGCTCCGATGACGCCGGCTGCGATCGTCGCCGTGAGCAGCGATGTCAGAAGAGCCGGGCCGAACCCCGGGGACGGACTCGCACCCCCGGTGAGTCGCCCGACGAAGGCGACGATCGGCGCCAGCAGATAAAGAGCGATCAGCCCGCCCAGCCACGGCAGCGGGCTGATCGCCGGCGATCGGGACTTCGTCAGCGCGCCCCCAGCAGGCTTCGAAGACCGGGTGGTGCCGCAGCGGGACGACCCGAGAGCTTCGGCGTCATCGGGTTCAGGCCGTTCTTTTTCAGTGAGTACGACCGGGCTGATGAGAGCAGGTAGCGCACGAGCGCCGCTGCGCCGGTCGGGTTTGGCGCACGGTTGAGGATCGTCACCGTGTAGGCCGCGTACTTGTAGGCCGGCGTGAGCGGAACTGTCGACAGTTTGGCGTTCTTGGCCTCGACGGCGTAGAAGAAGCCGGCGTCGAGTTGCCCCGACTGCATGCGGCCGACGAGGCTCGTCTCGGGGAAGACTTCAAACGAGGACAGCGCCCTGGCAAGCGACGGATTGTGGAGCTTGTGAGATGCGTTGTTAACCGCTTCAACGGTCAGCACGCCCTTCGGGTCGAGCTTTGGATCGGTGCGCCCAACCCTGATACCGGACTTCGTGAGCACCTTGTACCAAGGGACGCCGCGGCGCAATTCCTTGCCGAACGTACTGCTCGGGTTGTAGGCCAGTTCGAGCGGCGAAGCCATGAACGTCGAGTACCACGAGACCCAGCCGCCGTTTGCAGCGCCTTCAAGGGACTTGTCGGCCGTCGCCGATGCGCTGACGAACACGTCCCCCGTGCGCACCCTGCCCCTGATCTCAGACGCCAGTTCGGTCGACCCACCGCCAAAGCCGCGGAAGCTGTAGCCGTCTGCCCTTTCGAAGGAGGGGCCGAAGCTCTGTTCCATGTATTTCAGGAGAGACCCGGCGAACAAGACCGAGACCGCTCCCTTGGAGGCAATGCGACCGTCGCGGTTCCCCCGAGCGACAGAGACGGCGCTGCCTGTCAGGGCGGACGCAATGACCAGACAGGCCACGACTGCGAGTGCTCGCATATCTCGCCTGCTCATGGATCCTCCTTTGTTCGCTCGACCATTACGGAAGTCGCCTTCACCGTCGCCGTTGCCTGCACACCGGGCGCCAGTCCGAGCTCGAGGACCGAGTCACGAGTGATCGCAGCCGTGACCAGGAACTCGCCGGCCTCGATCTCAACGAGCGCCATCACCCCATCCATCTCCACCGAGCGGACCACGCCCGCGAAGCGATTTCGAGCCGACAGCCCCGTCCCCGTGTCGTGTCGAGCGGGCCGCTCGGTCAAACGGGACACCTCGCGGGCCGACACCACACGGCGATTGCGATCATCGCGTTGCGTATGCAACTTTCCCGAACGATCCCATCGCCGAAGCGTGTCCACGCTAACGCCGATCGCCTTCGCAGCCTCGCCCAACGTCAGCTCGCCCGCCACCTGCCTAAGTATTGCATAGGCTGGCGGCGCTCAGTCAGCCCACCAGTCTCGCTGACCCTCCACGTCTTCCCGCGGGTTCTCGCCGAGGTTGGGCGCACCGAAGACGAGGATCTCGAGGCCCTCCGGCCCGGCCTCGTACCCTCGCCATGTACCGGGCGAAACGCGCACGACGTCCCACTTCTTGACCTCGACGATCTCGTCGTCGAGCTTCATCCGCCCGCTCCCGCCGACGACCACGAACACCTCCTCCTGCTTCTTGTGCGTGTGGCCGTACGGGAACCGGTAGTCGGGCGGGATGCGCTGATAGCTGAGTCCGGACTGCTCGAGCTCGAGCGCCTCAGCCGCGGCACGGAACTCCAGGTCCGGCGCACCGTCGAAGTTGGACCCGACGTCCGCAAGATCCTCCCTGAGGTTCTTGAGCGTGAACGGCACGGCCGCGATTCTACGGTTCAGGCTCAGCACCGCCGCCGATCGCCCGCTGGCCTAGCTCCTCGGGCCTGCTCCAGGTTCGACTGGTGCGGGCCGTAGAGCCATTGCGCATCCGGACCAAGGCGCGCGTCGACCGGTTCCTCTCCTCGCCACAGCGCGCCGATGTAGGCATGATCGGCAGCGAGGCGGGCCGCCACCTCGGGGCCCTCGGCAACGGCGCCATGGCCGGGGATGACGACATCGACGTTCCTGGCGACCTCTCCCAGCCGGTCGAGCGCCGTCTCGTAGGCGCCAACCTGATCGCGGCGGCGAGCGTCGAGGAGCGGGATCAGAACATCGGAGAGCATGTCGCCGGCGAGGAGGACGCGACGGTCCGCGAGGAGGACCGCGGCGTGGCCGATGGCGTGTGCCTGATGCTCGACGATCTCGCCCGGCACCGGTCCGCCGTCCGCGGGCAGCGGGGTGACGAGCCCGATCAGCTCGAGGGGGATGCCTGACGCGCTCTCTGCTGCCATCGCCTGCGCCCGCTCTCGGGCTTCACTGGCGGCCTGGGCGCCGGCAGGGGTGGCGTAGCGAGGCACGTCGCCGAACCGGGAATGCCAAAGCAGGTGGTCCCAGTGGGGATGGGTGGAGAACCCGGCGACCACCGGAATGCCGAGCCGGCCTAGGTCGTCGGCGAGCTGGTTCAGCTCGGAACCATCGATGCCGGGATCGACCAGGATCAACCCATCCTCCCCGCGCACGGCGATGCTATTGGTCCAGACCCACGCACTCTGCCGAACCCAGACGCCGTCGGCCACTTCGGTCAGCATCGGTTCACTCTGTCAGGTATCCGCAAGGACGAAAGGCCCAGAGTGCCCGAGAACACGGGCACTTCTGGGCCTAGCGGAGGGGGGGAGATTCGAACTCCCGGTACGCCGATAAGACGCACAACGGTTTTCGAGACCGCCGCATTCAACCGCTCTGCCACCCCTCCTGGGCGACCCGTCAAGGCTAGATGATCTCCTCCGTCGTGGAGCACGCGCCCACGCGCGCCTCGCCGCCGAGCGCATCGCCCCCGCCTCAGCGCCGGCCCGCGAAGAAGGCGCGGAGCAGCCCTCCACATTCTGCGGCGAGCAGGCCACCCGCCACCTCCGGGCGATGGTTCAGGCGCGGCTCGCCGAGGACGTTCAGCACGCTCCCGCAGGCTCCGGCCTTGGGGTCGCTGGCGCCGTAGACAACACGCGGGACCCTCGCGAGGACGATCGCGCCCGCGCACATCGCGCACGGCTCGAGCGTCACATAGATGACCGCGTCGAGCACCCGCCAGGTGCCCAGCGCACGCGCGGCCTCACGCAGGGCGATCATCTCCGCGTGCGCCGTCGGGTCCTGGCGCAGCTCACGCTCGTTGTGGGCAGCCGCCAGCACCTCCCCGCCGCGGACCACGACCGCGCCGATCGGCACGTCCTCGTGTTCCAACGCACGCTCGGCCTCTGAAAGCGCGAGGCGCATGAAATAGTCCTCGCGTGGGAAGAACCGTTCGCTCATCGATCTGCCCGCGGTGTCTGCGACAGTGCCTTGCCGCCGCACAGCTTCGGCACATTCATCATTACCGATACCGCCCATGCACCCACCTTCCCCGCACCGTCGCGCCCCGAGGGTCAACCGGCGCCTCCTCAGGGGCGCAGTAGGCGGCCTCGCCCTCGCCGCCGCCGTGGCAGCGCCTGCCGGCTCGGCCCTCGCCAGCTCTGCGACCGGATACGCGCCCGACAAGGTCGTCGTCGGATACGCGACTCCCACCTTGCACGGCCCGCGTGCCGCCAGCGCCGGAGCGTCGGCGGGAGGCGAACCGGCCGTGGCGGGTGCGCGGACGAGGGTCGTCTCCCTCCCACGGGGCGTGAGCGTCGCCACCGCGCTGGGGCGGCTGCGCCGCGAGCGCAGCGTCGCGTGGGCGGTGCCGGACTATGTTGCCCGCGCCGCAGGCGGGATCATTCCCGACGACCCCGGGACCAACCACACGCCCGGCGGGTGGCGGGAACTGCAGTGGAACTTCGCGGGCGAATTCGGTGTGAACGCCCCCGAAGCCTGGGCGAACGTGGCGGCGGCCGGGGCTCCGGGCGGGCGCGGGGTGACGGTCGCCGTGCTCGACACCGGCGTC